>Ga0209159_1000462_pt1 | contig 37354 bp, 39 predicted proteins | sample GraSoiAngelo_144_FD_185901 | JGI IMG/M metagenome (GOLD analysis project Ga0209159, IMG submission 185901) | Grasslands soil microbial communities from the Angelo Coastal Reserve, California, USA - 14_1009_02_40cm (SPAdes) (version 2) | ecosystem: Environmental > Terrestrial > Soil > Grasslands ...
ACGTCGCCATGACGTTCATATTCCGCTTCAGGCGCAAACATCCAAGAATCCCCCCGAATCAGGCATTTTTCTGGCTGCTCAAGGTCGAAGAGAGCCAGCCCCAACCGGTAGATGGAACTCGAGGGCGTGCGTCGAACGCCATGGTAAATCATCAACCAGCCGCGCGACGTTTCAATCGGTGGCGGTGACATTCCAATTTTGTTGGCATCCCACCAAGCACCCCGGCGGGCTTCCAGCATGAGCTTGTGATTGCCCCAATGCCGCAAATCGGGAGAGTAAGAGATCCAGATGTGAGCTCCGAGTGGCGTCATGGGCCGATGGATCAAAGCCCAAGAGCCGTTAATTCTTCTCGGCAAAAGGGCCGCATCTTTGTCGTCCGGCGACATGACGACACCGAGTTTCTCGAATACGCGAAAATCTTTCGTGAGTGCCAGAGACACTCCGGGACCGCCACGCGAATACGAAGTGTAAGCCACCGCATATTGCTGGAGTTCCGGCATATACGTGATGCGCGGATCTTCGACGCCCCATAACTCCTCGGGGAACCGCTCGACGTCTGGGATGAATGTCGGTTCGCGATCGATCTGCCACCCATCCACGCCGTTTGCCGAACGCGCCACGCACAAATGAGAGAGCCCGCGGCGATCTTCCACGCGACAAAGGAGAAGAGTGGAGCCATCAGGCAGCAAGGCAGCGCCCGCATTAAAAACGCTGTTCATCGAATACGGCCAATCTTTTCCGGTAAGGATCGGATTGCTGGGATGTCGGTGAAATAGCGTCTCGTATTTATTTATGACCGGACGGTCGATACTTTTTTCAGCAAGAATGCTCATCGCGAGTTGCTCTCCGTAACGTCCGCTTCTTCCAGCTTGCGCATTTCCAGTAGTGCCATCAAAAAAGATAGTGTCGATTCCGCACCCTGGTTTTCATTGGCTCGATCCGGATGCAAACCGTCTCGACATCCGCCGGTCGTGTGATCGTAGAGAGCGATCTGCAAATCGTTATCTCCCAAGAACCAATTGAAGGCGGTCCACGCCTCTTTCCTCCAGCGGCTTTTTCCCGTAGCACGATAAGCCTGCAAGCAAGCCGATACCACGGCACAAGCTTCGACCGGCTGTTGATCGAAGCGCGCCTTTTCCGTTTTCCTCGAATAGAAGCCATGTGACCCGATAGGCACAAAATGACCTTTTATTTCGCAGCGCTGAATCGTCCCCAGCCAATCCAACGCTTCAAGTCCGGATGAAATCATCTCGTCGTTACCGCTGCGCATTCCCGCGCGAATCAAAGCCTGTGGCAGGCGAGCATTGGAGTACGCAAGGCCGTATTCAAACCAATTCCAGCCCGTCGAATGTACCGCGAGATAGGAATTTAGAAGGTGATTCGCAAGTTCATCCGCCGCGCCAAGAGCTGCGCGATCCCCGGGGAAGGAATCGAGATATTCGTGAAGGCCCAGCACGGCGAAAGCGCACGCGCGCGGACTCTTAAACTCAACGGCAGCGGGAATCGCAAGCTCGAAGAGACGACCCGCAGCTCCACGCAACCCAGCATCCTTGGATCGGCCGAGGACGGTTCCTAATCCCCACAGGGCGCGGCCATGACTGTCTTCCGAGCCTTCCCGTTCCTGCCACTGGCGTTCATAGCTGAGGCAGTTTCTAAATCTCTTGGTGATCGGATCAAATGCCAGCCACAAAAAAGCCAAGTAACGAGCGGCAAGGTCCGACGAACCGGCTGGAATACTGCTTCTCAATTCTTCTAGCAGAATCGCGACGATGAGCGCGCGCGCGTTGTCGTCCGTCGAATATCCTTCCGGATAGTTTGGCACGGTGAACACTGCGTGCTCTACGATTCCAGTGTGGTCAGTCATCCGCCGCAGATGATCCAGCTTTACAGCCGGAAGACGGTCGAGAACCTTTTCCGTGTTTTGCGCCGAAAAGGTGGCGCGTGGATTCCGCAAGCGCTCGTTGTATACACGTTCAAAGCTCCCCATGTATTGTTGAGCCACGCGATCCCAAACCATGTTCCTCGAATAGAGGTACGCACGTTTTCTCATGGCGTGGCGCGCAGTGCCATTGTCCAATAGCTCGATCGTTTTTTCGGCAATCGCCTGCGGATCGTCGAAGGGAACAAGCACGCCGCGTTGGTCGTCCAACAGCTCGATGGCGTGCAGGTAGGGGGTGGAGATGATCGCTTTTCCCGCGCTCAAGGCATAGGCAAGCGTTCCTGACACGACCTGCCCTTTGTGCTTGTAAGGCGTAATGTAAATATCTGCGCCGCCGATCAGTTCCACTAGCTCTCGAGGACTAACGAACCGGTTACGAAAGATCACGCTATTCTGGACCCCGAGTTCCTTCGCCAGGTTTTGCAAGTGCTGCCGGTAATTGTCACCTTCTCGCCGTAGAATATGCGGGTGCGTCACGCCGGAAATCATGTAAACAACATTGCTGTGCCGCGACAGAATGCTCGGCATCGCTTGGATTACGTTTTCGATTCCCTTGTTTGGAGAGAGCAGGCCGAACGTGAGCAACACATCTTTTCCTTCGGTTCCGAATCCATCCTTGTAGAAACTGGAATCGGTAAATGGCACATCGGGGATTCCGTGGGGGATGAGATCGATTTTGTCCGGAGAGACGTGAAACACTTCTTCAAGGATATCGGCCGATTGCTGGCTCATGACAATGAGACGATCCGACAAAGTCGCAATTTCCGCCATCACTGTGCGTTGATCGATGTTGGGCTCGCGAAGGACCGTGTGCAACGTCGTGACCACAGGCATCTGAAGGTTGCGTAGAAGCTCTAAAATGTGAGCGCCCGCTGGACCGCCGAAGATTCCATACTCATGCTGCAGACAAACCAAATCGATGTTGTTGAAATTCAGGAAGTCCGCTGCCTGCCGGTAGGACGCCAGCTTATCTTCGGAAAGCTCGAATCGGACTCTTGCGGGGTAACTATAGCCTTCGTCTGTGTCATTGACTGGCAACGCCAGAAGTTCCGTCGCGCCATATTCAGCGTGGATCGCATCGCATAAGTCTGTCGTGAATGTCGCGATCCCGCACTTCCGCGGAAGATAATTCCCGACGACGGCGACTCGACTTGGAAGCGCCGGTCGCGGTTGTGCGGTCGTGAGTGTGGGTGTCTCCTCCTCAACGGTGAGGGAACCAAGATTGATAAGGGCCACGGTTTCAACTGGGGACATTGTCTTTGGCACCGACATTCGCTTTGCTATCTCCTTGCCACGTCGACCCACTCCAGAAAGGTGATACGCGCTTTGTTCGCAATATGAGAGTCCTGTGAAGCAGCCGATTCCTCGGTTGCGCTTCACGACAGAGCCGTTTCCCCCAAGACACGCATATCGCTTAACCTGCGATTGGATTTCTCGTTTAGCAGCATCTGGACCGACAACCAAGAGTCACAAACGGTCCAGCCACACCAAGAGAGCGGAGCCAAGGGAACTGATGGCCTCAGTAACCGCCGCCGTAGCCGCCTGCACCGGCTGCCACGGCCATCTTTTCCTCTCCCTTAGCATCGGCGATCAGGACTTCGGTTGTTAGCATCAGTGAGACAATGGACGCAGCGTTCTGGAGTGCGAGACGGGTGACCTTCGCTGGATCAATCACACCGGCCTTGACCAAGTCGCCGAACTCACCAGCCTCTGCGTTGAAGCCGAAGTTCTCATCCTTCGATTCGCGCACGCGTCCAACCACTAATGCGCCTTCGTGCCCGGCGTTCTGGGCAATCTGGCGAATGGGTTCTTCGAGCGCACGCTTTACGATGTTCACCCCAATGGCTTCGTCGTCGTGGAGTTTGAGCTTCTCTAGGGCGGGCAAGCAGCGCAGTAGGGCTGTGCCCCCGCCGGAGACAATGCCTTCCTCAACGGCCGCACGGGTGGCGTGCATGGCGTCCTCGACGCGAGCCTTTTTCTCCTTCAGCTCTGTTTCGGTGGCCGCCCCCACCTTGATTACCGCGACGCCGCCAACCAGCTTGGCAAGACGTTCCTGTAGCTTTTCCTTGTCGTAATCCGAGGTGGTCTCTTCGACCTGTACACGGAGTTGCTTGATTCGGCTTTCAATCTCGCTGGACTTGCCAGCGCCCGCGACGATCGTCGTGTTGTCCTTGTCGATGGTCACCTTCTTGGCGCTGCCCAAGTCCTCAATCTTCATGTTCTCGAGCTTTATGCCGAGGTCCTCGGTGATGGCTTTCCCACCAGTGAGAATCGCAATGTCCTCGAGCATGGCCTTGCGGCGGTCGCCGAAGCCAGGAGCTTTCACCGCCGCGCACTGCAGCGTGCCGCGCAGCTTATTCACTACCAGGGTCGCCAAGGCTTCGCCATCGACTTCTTCCGCAATAATCAGCAACGGCTTGCTCATTTTGGCTGTCTTTTCGAGCAAGGGCAGCAGATCCTTCATCGAGCTGATCTTCTTTTCGTGGATCAGGATGTACACATCTTCGAGCACGCATTCCATGCGCTCCGGGTCGGTTACAAAGTAGGGAGAGAGGTATCCGCGGTCAAATTGCATGCCTTCGACCACTTCGAGGGTTGTATCCATCGTCTTGGATTCCTCGACGGTGATGACGCCATCCTTGCCGACCTTCTTCATGGCCTCGGCGATGATGCTGCCCACCTGCTTGTCGGTGTTGGCACTGATGGTCCCGACCTGCGCGATCATGTCGCCCTTCACCTCACGGGAGAGCCTCTTGATCTCTCCAACGGCAACTTCGACGGCCTTATCAATGCCGCGTTTGAGGGCCATCGGGCTGGCGCCCGCGGCAACCGTTCGTACGCCCTCACGGAAGATTGCTTGGGCCAGCACAGTCGCAGTAGTGGTGCCATCGCCAGCCACATCCGAAGTCTTGGACGCAACCTCGCGCACCATTTGGGCACCCATGTTCTCGAGCGGGTCTTGCAGCTCGATCTCCTTCGCAACGGTCACGCCGTCCTTGGTGATGATGGGCGCCCCGAACTTCTTCTCGATCACCGCATTGCGTCCCTTCGGGCCGAGCGTGATCTTTACCGCGTCAGCCAAAATGTTGACGCCGCGCAAAATCGCCTGACGTGAATTCTCACCAGTTACAATTTGTTTTGCCATTAGACGTCACCCTCCCGGGTGATTGAGCACTTCTGCCCCGTCCGAAATCTTCGGTTCGGGTAAAATCTACTTCTTGCCGGATGCCGCTTTGGCGATCCCGCTGACTTTCACCAGGATTTCTTCCTCACGAAGGATCAGGTACTCCTGGTCGTCGATGTTGATGTCGTTGCCCGTGTACTTGCCGAACAAGATCCGGTCACCGACCTTCACATCGAGCGGGACGCGACGGCCCTTTTCAATCTTGCCGGCCCCGATGGCTATTACTTCGCCCTCATGAGGTTTTTCTTTCGCCGTATCGGGGATAATAATCCCGCCTTTCGCGGTTTCTTTCTCTTCTAGCCTGCGTACGAGGACGCGGTCGTGCAGAGGAGTGATATTCACAGTCATTTCTTTGACCTCCATTCAATCCATTCCAAAACTCGAACAATCAACTTTTTGTGGCTCTAGGCCAACACTACGGGCGAAAAAGCTTCCGATTTTTCTGCCGCGCCGTTTCTAGGTCGTCTGTCTGTTTTTTCAGACGATCGGCTTCTTTTTGCGGGCCCTCTTGCTGCTCTAATTTCACAGCCTCCGCAATGGCAAGGTCAGCTTCTGCACTGACTCGCTTGGAGTAAATGACGAGCCCAAGATGATCGGTGAAGGAAGAACGGGCAAGATTGAAGGAATATTGCGCGTCCTCCCAGGACGCGACGGGCGTTTGAGTCACGCCATACCGGTCGTTCGTCGCGTAGTCGATCGCAAGCGCAACATATGTCGGCGGTCCGTATTTCGCCGAAATGGACTTCACCATGTCCTCCTCAGTGAGCCCTTCCGTGGAGGTTTGATCGTAAGTCACAGAAATCTTGTAGAGTTCACCGTTGTAGAAGGAGAAAAGGATCTGTTCTACGGTATCCGATTGGTACGAAGTCCCGGGGAGGTTTGGCGGCCACCAATTTACTTCCTGAACCAGCGCTGGACGACCATGAATCAACTTCACATCGGTCATTTTTTGGCCGGTACGCTCCAGGACTTTGGTCAAACTCATGCCAAGGGTAAAGTGCCGATACTTCGAAAGATCCTGTGCGCGAAGCAATGGCGCCGCAAGGAGCAGGACAACAAGACAAAGAATTGAACTGCGAATCGTTTTCGTTTTCATTTTCATCCCCCCACCAATTCCTAAGAACTTGACGCCAGAGCCACGTATTGCCTTGTGACTACTTCTCCGTTAGGAGCAGCAGGTATTCTCAAGACAAAATCCTTTTCAGTAACTAGGCCAATACCTTGCTGGATATGTCGGGAATGAGCGGTAACGCTCATAAAAGGAATGCCGAGGAACCGTTTCGAAACAGCTTTCGTAATCTCTAGCGAGTTAAACTTCCAACCCTCCTGCTTCGCCAGAACACGCTTCACTGCCCGGCACAGGGCCCCTGGCCGGTCGCGACCCAAGACGGTGGCTCTTATTTCACCGGCCAGGTAGAAAAAATTCCAATTCGCGCCTTCGATTTTTCGGGTCAGCGCAGAGCGATCGAGATTCTTGACGATTCTCCACCCTGACAAGAAAACTTCACTGTCGACCGCCAAACCTGCCGGCAAAAGTGCGTTCTCTCTGATGAGTAGGGTTCCAGACGTGTTGTTGGCTGACATTTGAGCTTCCTAAACGTTGAGTACGCAAGCATCGATTAACAGTGACGTTGGCCTACGACAAAAACGCCCAGTGACGTGAAATCTTTGACTAGCAATGTTCACCGGAACAGCGGCGCTCGAGATTAGGATCAATTCCTACATCCTGAGTGTTCGCGTGTTGAAACCACTAGAGTTGACGGGCGTAAATCCTTCTCCCGTTCGCGAAACCAGCGAGCATTGTCAGAAGCAATGCGCCAATCATCGCAACCAGGGCTGTAACGATTGTTCCACCGTAGCCACTAGCTAGGCCCGCGGAGCGCATCAGGAATCCGCCCGCTACCGCGCCACCAACACCCATGAGGGTATCCATAAACGGGCCATAACCGTTACCTTGCAAAACTCTTCCCGTTCCCCAGCCAACGACCGCCCCGATCAAGATCCATGCAAGTAAGTACATACATTCCTCCCTTTATCGAAATCTTCTAACCGCTTCTTCGCCAGTGGCTAATTTGTGCCTCCTTTCGAAGGACACGTTTCGTTACCCGAAGCGGGTTGGCGAATTCACTCGACCACGAGTAAAGAAGGTCGTTCCGCACCGCACCTCTTCATCCCGTACAACTCGCGGTCCGCTGTTTCGAGGAGGGCCTCAATAGTTTCGCCATCCTGCGGATAGGCAGCCACCCCGATGCTTGCGGAAAGTGCCGGTTGCTCACTATCCGTTGCTATCCGCTCGCGGATGCGAGAGGCAACAAATCCGGCGGCACTTGCGGTTGTCTCGGGTAGGATGACAGCAAACTCATCACCGCCGTATCGCGCGGCTGTATCGATAGCCCGGCAAAACAATCGGAGTGCGTCGCCGAGGCGGCAAAGTGCCCGGCTGCCTGCCACGTGGCCGTAGAGGTCATTGATCTTCTTCAGCCCATCCAAATCGAGCAGCAGGACAGCAAACGGCCGTCGCGTGCGCCCTGATCGTTCGATTTCCGCGTGGAGGACGTCGAGAAGTCGGCGATAGTTGCCTAGGCCAGTAAGGGGATCGGTAACAGCCAAAAGTTGTGCCTGCTCTTCCGCCCGTTTGCGCTCGGTCAGGTCGAAGGCTGAAATCAGCTTGCTCGACTGGCCGTCAAAATCAATCGGTGTTGCGGTGATATCAAACCAACGCTCCTCATGATTCTTCGTAAGAATCCTAACCTCGCATCGCGAAATGAGCCCGATCTCCTCTCGGTGCGCGCGCCCCTCATTTAAGAGTGGTTCCCGTGTTTCAGGATGGACAAGATCCCAGAAATTCATTGATAAGAGTTCTTCTCGCGCGTAGCCTGTGATGACCTCGGCGGCATGATTTACATAGTGCAGCCGCTTTCCCCGGCTAATGAAAATGGCAGATGCGATAGTTTCGGCTAATGTGCGGAAATTTGCTTCGCTCTGCCGCAAGGGCGCCTCTTCGGGCCGTTCTCGAATTTTCCGGAGCATTGGAAATCGCGTGCGTTTCTGTAATCTCCCCCTCACCGAACGCCTGAGGATGCCTTCTTCTTCCAGTTGCGCGTGCAAAGAAGCCCATACGCGCGCCGGCGGATCGACTTCCGCAGGCAGTTCATGGGCTGCGGAGATAATGCTCGGCAGGTCCGCCACAAACCTTTGGCGGCTGCTGCGTTCGCGGAGGTGTGTTCGTGCCGCTTCCGGTATCGGTGCGCGTCCATCCTGACCGAATACGACTTGGACTTCCTTACGTTGCATGGCCCTTCACTCCACCGGCAGGGCATTAGACCGCCCTCCCGATCGACTCTGAATCTTGCGGCAGGTTTTCACTCTAGGAGGGGCGGACCTTGCCCGCCCCTCAATGAACGAAAGGACCCACCGGTCCTAGACTGCTACTGCAACGGCGATCTTGTGGAACGTCGAGTTGGCGACGTCAAAGGTTTCAACCTGAGGAGCTCCCTCAACTAGCGTGGCGAGGATCTTCGTCACTTCAGGGTAAGTTCCGCGGTTGTAAGCCTCGGCATTCTCCGCTTTGTCCCACAAACTGATTCCGAAGGCTTCCGACCCGTCCTGTCCAACGAAGGTGATTTCGTCCTGGAATCCTTTCTGTTTTCGAAGCAGGGGGAGGATGTCCTTCTCCAGCCTCTGGGTAAACTCCGCAACGCTATTGGGCTTCAGATGCATATAAACTCTGCGTGCAAACATGACACTCTCCTTGGTTCTCGATGCCAAAGGGGCGATTCAGATAACCACCATTGGTTCAGACGTTCTGAAGACTCCCTCAGTCTGTTAACCACAGTAGGTTAATTCACTTTACCTGTCAAGTAGAATCTGGGACTATTTTCAACAGTTAATCAGATAAAGTTAAGCAGGAGGAGGATCGTTTGCAGGGCATCCTGATGCGATCTAATTTCTGCGGATTTCTGAGAACCGAGTTCTTGACAGCCACACGCGTATTCACCAACAAATAGATGAGTGGTGGGAGCGAGCATCCTCCGAGTTTACGCTCGCGTATTGTGAACAAATACTTTTGCTAGGTCCTAACCCAATCGCCCTTTGCGTTGGCATGACGCCACGATGAACAACGCCATAATGGATACCCACTCCATCATTTTCGTGACGATTGACAAACTCGTTTCTCCATCGAGTTCCGTCAATGGGAACCCACTGGATGATTTTCCTGACCATTTGGCAACCTCGTTTCTCCGCCCAGTTTCCCCTTCCCCGTACAAGTGAAGGGGCGAACTTGCCCGCCCCCTCTGGACGAAAGAATCTCTCCGGTCTTGGCCGCTAGGAAAAACCAGGCCGTCAAGCAGTGGGATCTGTTGTCTCGCGCGTGGCACTTGCGAAAACCAGATGTTTACTCATAGGCGGGGCATCAATTAGACGCGGTACGCACGGCTTGAGGAGCCTTGGTTTTCGCTAGTCCCGCGACAGGCTCGTCGCTCAACTCTTTTTCGGCTCTAACCCAGTCCTCGACATCTTTTCCGTGCTCCCCGCCGCGTTGAAGGTACAGCTCATGAGCCCGGCGAGCGATCTCTTCTCCCGATGGTTCTCTGTGTCCAATCATTGCAACCTCCTTGGTTGTCCTGGCCAAGGCAATTTCAGATAACTCATTTTGGTTTAGAATGCCAGATGGCCAAGTCAAACGCTTAACCACAATAGGTTAATTCACTTGACGTGTCAAGTAGAATCTGAGATTATTCTCTATGGTTAATCTGTAGAGTTAAGCCAAGTGGAGGGCCTTGTGGACGTTTGCCTAGTAATTAAACGGCGATTGGATGAACTGGGGCTTGAGCAGAAGGATCTGGCGACCGCCGCCGAAGTTACGGAATCCTATATTTCCCAACTGCTGGCTCGCAAGAAACTGCCTCCCGGACCTGACCGAACAGATATTTATGAGAAAATGGCAAAGTTTTTGAAGCTTCCGAGCGATAGGCTTTCGAAGCTGGCCAACCACCAGCGTAGGGAAGAATTGAAGAGAAGCTTGGGAGACCCGCCTGCGCCGTTGTTTAAAGAAGTTCGAGAGTTGATTCTCCGCAAGTGCGCACCCGCCAAAGAAAAACAAATACGGGCGATTTTTGAAAAACAGCCCTTCGGCGAACTCGAACGCTTCGTGACACAAAAGCTTTTGGACGTGATCAAGAATGTCGCCAAAGAAGAATTGAACAGTGAAAACTGGCTCCACTTGATGGCTCGGCTCACCGGCCGAAGCTATGAACAGTTGCGGGTTACCCTCCTTGAGTTCCTGGACACGGATGTCTTCAGCTTGTCGCCTGAAAACTGCGTCTCTTTCCTGGATCCACTGATCGAATCCTGGGACGTCGACCTGACGACCTTCGGTATGGAGATTGTGTTAAATCGGAGAGTAGCCTCCGGGGATCCTAGAAGATATGAGTTTGTTGAACTGGGGCCTGATCAACCAGAAGTGGAGCCGGGGTTCAGAGCATTCCTTGATGATAATTCCCTCAGCGGGACCGCCACAAAGGAAGAAGTGGAATTTCTAAAAAAGCTGAAGTTCAATGGAAAACGCCCCACTCCCCTCTATTACTACCGGGAATTGCAAAGCCTCAGGGACCCGCTCCATTTTCGCGCGGAAGATCGACCGTCGGTGCAGAATTCGGGACGAAAATGAGTGTTAACGACGCCTAAGTATTGCTCGCCGGCAGATCTTGGATTCAGAAGATTCTAGCCGGCAGCGAGGACCGTTGAAATGGCGCAAAAAATCGATGATTTTACGATCGTTCTCTCTGCATGGAGCGACACGGCCGAATGCGAATTGAAGGTGTACGAGGGACTTGATCGGCTATGGCGGATGGTCGAAATATACAAGAGGACAGCTCCCATCGCAATCAGAGTAGTTGATAAACAAGGCTAGATGCGTGCGGGCAATTCGCGGCACTCGCTCTCAAGCAGCCGGTTGGCAATTAGAAGACGAAGCAACTGCGGTGACGCCGTCCATCGAAACTGAAGTCGAGCCTCCGCTGACTTTAAATGCGCCGAGTGCGACACGACCGTCCAGCACGACCACCGACGCGCCATCTACTTCGCGGTTCGTCATCTTCAATGCCACGTTGAGTTCCTTCCTGCCAGTGCGCCAACGAGACTCTGTCGGATTGGTACCTAACCTTTCCAAATCTGACGAGCAGGGGCTGGCGATTCTCGCCAGCCTCTCGCTCCTTCGTCTACGCGCTGCGGGGTCTCTTCAGCGGGCCCCGGCAGCGGCCGCCATGGCCTGCGCCTGCGTTCCTACATTCACCTTGATCTGCTTCGGCTTGGCTTCCTCGCGCTTCGGGATCTTCGTCTACGCGCTGCGGGGTCTCTTCAGCGGGCCCCGGCAGCGGCCGCCATGGCCTGCGCCTGCGTTCCTACATTCACCTTGATCTGCTTCGGCTTGGCTTCCTCGCGCTTCGGGATGCTTAGCGTCAGTACGCCATTCTGATAATCTGCTTTAATGGCATCCGATTTCACGGAGTTCGCCAGCGAGAAGCTCCGGCTGAACGGGCCATACGCCCGTTCGACGCGTAGATAGTTTTCCTCGTTCCCCTTATTGCTATCGAACTTGCGTTCGCCCCGAATGGTGAGGATGTTGTTCTCGACGCGGATGTCCAGATCCTGCGGATTCACACCCGGCAGGTCCGCCCTCACTACCAGTTCGTGCTCGGTCTCGAAAATGTCGACGGCTGGCGCCCAGGGGGTCAGGTTCGATTCGTCCCCCGCGCGCTCCAGCAAGTCTCCAAACACGCGGTTGACCTGCTCTTGCAGCGTCGTATTCCCGCGGGATGTTTCCCAACGATTCAGTGTCCTCAATTTAACCACCTCATTAAAACTTTTTTCTGTCTTAAGCCAGGGCAATTTCAGATGACTCGCGTCCCTCAGATTGCCGTCTGCCTCTATTCGGTATTGGTACATGACCACCATAAGCTACTTAACTTATATTGTCAAGTATAATCGTAGAGCACTTTATGTGATTAACCATATTGAGTTAACGCTCGCCGGGGAGTAGAACGCCCAACGGTACCAAAAGGTGCTGGTTGGGATCGAACAAGAAACGACGGCGGGTAAAGGAGCAGCTCCATTGGAAATGAAAAGTCGAACTTACGTGTCAAACCAGAGTGGCACCTTACTCTACCTATAAAAGCTTACTCATTCGCGAAACCATGGGAGGAGAATCCCCCAAATCCCCGCCCATCCTTCCTCCGTCAAATTGTTTTTCATCTATTTGCGACGAGGGAAATGACTTCATAGTCCGCGATTCCCGGCACTTCAAAACTCACTATGTCAGATTGCTGCTGAAAGGATAGGTTCGCGGAAGAGCGCAACGAACGCACGCTCTTGATTGAACCACCGCGACTGACCCGAAAGCGCACTTGCTGAGGTCCGAGAGCGTAAGTATGCCGGATCGCGCCGTGCGTCATGTTTGGGTTGGTGTAGTTCAGCAGATGCAGCGCATAGCCAGGTTCAGTTTCCCAAGCGAAAGCCTCAATGATTCCGTCACCGCTGATTGAAACGACAGGGTCATCGCCCTGTACCCACTTCACCGCATTTTGTAACAACTGACTCAGGTCTGCGTTGCCGGAGCGCCAGCAGGTACGGTCGAGATCGCCAGCAAAGTACGCGATCCGCGATTTGCCTGCCTCTCGAAAGACCGCAGCATGCTCCGTTGTCCTTGGAGTGCGCGGATAGACCATCTCGGGCGGGAATGTCGGATAGCTGGGAACGATGCTCAACGCAAGTGGGGAATCTGACTTAACGGGAACGCGGCTCTCGGCCGCGGGAAGTAGCACAGTGCCATTGAAACCCTGCAGAACTGGATGCGGTTGCTCGATGCGGGCGTAGCTATTCGCTTGAGGCCCAATAACCTCCCCTGTCGCGTGAACTCCGAATACATCGGCCAGTTGAAAATCAGGTCTCGCATCGCCCCATTCGTTGTAACGGGAGCTTTCAAACGTCGCGAGAAGGGAGCCACCTCCACGAACGTATTGCCGAACAACTTCACACTGAGCGTTGCTGAGGTAAGCCGTATTGGGAAGAAGAAGCGCGCGGTATTTCTTCAAATTCGTCGCGTCGAGATTTCCTTCGTGTACGAAGTCGAATAGGAAACGCCCTTCGAGCAACGCATAGTAAAGTCCTTGCAAGTAATCGACCGGACCGCCACGGTAGCGAGGACGATGGGATTCGGGCCGTGAGTAAAAGGCAACTGTGCGCTGCGGATACAGGACGGCCAGATCGGCAATGGAACTTCGATTACGAAAGTGTGTTTCGTTTGCGGCCAGCCAGGTAAAGAAGGAGCGACCGACTTCGCGCCAGCGATTGTCCTCGGGAGAGCCGCCAAGCCAATGAAACCATGGCACCATACCGCTTGCTGTCGTCTGTGCGAGCCATAGCGTCAGTTCGGCAGGCGCTTTGGAGACGTGCCGCCAGACAGGTTGCGCATTGCTATAGGCTCCCGCCACGTTTGTTATGGTGCGCCCCTGCATGACGGATTGGGCTACACGGCCCTGCTGCGCACAATTCCAGATCGGCGTCTCGCCGGAGCGGCCTTGATGGTCGGCGTTGAACCATGCCGCTGTGTGGCTGATTTCTTTCAGGTCTTTGACTGTGTCGAGACCCCCGCCGAGGTTGCCGACGTACACGGATTCCGGGCTACGCTCCCGGGCGACGCTATCCCACAAACGCCAAATCTCTAGCACGCGATCCAGATGCGCCAGGTAATACTTGCGGTAGAGCGGATTGGTGGCGTCCGTTTCGGTAGGCGGCTCGCCTCCGAGCTTCTCGTACAGATGGCGACAATTTTCGCAGTGGCAGACACGCGGTGCTCCCGTGGAAGGCCAGCCATTTGTGAAGAATCCGTCAACTGGATACCGCTGATTGATCTCGCGATAGATTGCTGGCATCTGTTGGGGAAAGTAGGTGCTGAACATGCAGGTAGCAAACAGCCAAGGTGACTCAGCGTGAGGTCTTGGTGATCCATCGGGATTGCGTTCAAACCATTCCGGGTGCGCTTTCAAGGCATCTTCGTAGGCGAGATTGCAATCCATCCGAGCCACGACGCGAATACCGCGCCGCTTCATAGCGGCGACCAGATCGCCGAATAGATCGCGCGAGCCGAGGAACTGGCTGCGACGGTGATAAGGTACTTGGGTCGGATAAAAGGCAAGAATGCCGCCGCCATTCAGCAGCACCGCATCAACCTTGAGCGATGCCCAATAGTCGCCCCAACCCTCGGCCTCCATGGTCAGCGGGTCGTGTTCGTTGTAATTGATCTGGCCGCACCGACGCATGGTGCTGTACCAAAGAAGCCGTGAAGGCGCGTTGGCCTGACCAAAAGACAGGAAAGATTTTGCGGGGAGCGAAGTGAGTGACGCGGAGGTAAGCAGGAGGAAGGAGCGCCTGTCAATGGTGCTCATACTCTCAATGCCTCTGCAACAGCGCGCAAATTCGCCAGGTGCATCTCCGAATACTTCCGAGACAGAATCACTCCGTCTGCGCCAGCGCCGAAAGCCGCTCTCACGGCGTCGCGCACATCCTGTGGCTCCGTTTTCTTCTCGTCGTGGCCGGTTGGAATATCAATGTCAATCCCGGGCCAAATTCTGACCGTATTCTGAACGCCGGTAATCGCGCGTCGCGTCTCGCGCTCCACGTAATTTGCCGAAAGTCCCTTGCTCGGAAGTTCCGCAAGACTCGTCTCCTGATAGTTCTGCATTTTGCAAGTGAGACCAAGGACCTCTTCCGCTGTAAAATCCCCGAAGATCGTCTGGCTGACACTCTTGACATAAGAAGCCAGCCGTGGTCCGCCGCAATTGTTGTAGATCACGACTTTCAAGAAGTCTGAGTACTTGCGGAATTCCGCATAGTCCTGCTCGGCCCGATAGAACAGACTGAAAGAATTGTTGTGCCAGATATGCCAGCCAACCATCACGTCGCTGCGAACCGACTTCGCCTGTTGGTAGATGTTTGAGTACGTGCTCTTTTGTCCGTCGTTCCACAATTTCTCCCAAGCCAGAATTTCCGGATACTGAACAAGCAGTCGCCAGAAAGAAACGAAGTAGCCGTCGCTTGGACGCGATTTCCCGCGTGCGTCGCGCACCAACGTTGCTAGTTTGTTATAGCCCTCCATGGCTCGTTCTGCGTCGATGCCCCGCGCCTTTGCTTCTCTTTTACAAAAATCACAAAAGCAAGTGACCTCCTGCGGATTACTGTTGGCCCCGCCATGGGTGGCCCCAATCGCGTTGCCTAAAGGCCCCTGCCGTTCGCTTCCCCACATGACGCCGTCGATGGGATAGCTGCGAACGTAATCTTCGGTGAGTGCCTGCCAAAACGCCTGTACTTCGGGATTGTGAAAACACAGCGTGGCCGCTTTCTTCCCCGAAAGCGTGACTTCCTGCAGTTGGTCAATGCCTTGCAGATCGCCGCGAAAGACATCTTCATACCAGCAGAAGACCTTCATGCGTCGCGACTGCGCTTGCGGAAGAACTTTGGCAAGAACGTCGAACCCCGGATGGTCCGGGGCCCCGATCTTTTTCAGGGAAGTGTGCGTGTAGAAGTTGTCGTGCGTGCGCGCATAATTGCCGCCGTGAAAATCGGTGTCGTACTCCTGCTTGCCGTGATCCGGCAACGGTTGGCCGGGAACTTGCCGTCCGGCGATGCCACGACCATACGTGAACGTCGCGATAAATAGGGCGTTGATATGGGCGTCGCGCTGAAAGCGATCTAGTACTGGGGCCATGCCTTCATCGACAAAGGACACCGCCCCTACCTGAATACCGATCACTCGATTGGTTTGAATCTGCGGAAATCGCGAAGCAACACCTGCCGCCGCGATCAGTTTTGCAAATTCCCGTCGAGATAGTTCACTCATCGGATCTGCTTATTGCTGCAGGATATTCTCGTCGTAGTTCGTCACGCCGCATACTATACGCTTCGGACTGGGCCCTTGCTAGTCCGGTGAACGGCGTTCTGGTAATAGCTGCGATTGTCGAAGAAGGCAGGGGCGCGATCCAAAAAGTTCGACCCGCAATCATCTAGCCGGTACCTATTTCTTTTCGGCGATGGCAGCTTGCGGCGAACGTGACCTTAACCACGGCAGCGGATTTGGCGCTGTCACCTCACGTTCTAGAGGCGGTTCTACAGCGCGAGAAGCGGCTGGCGGATCGGCTGGCAAAGCTGAAAGCTCGAATTCTGGCTTGGTTCGAAGGTCTGACAGCCATCCCAAAGCAACTTGCTTCGCAACCAGCGGCAAACGTGTAAGACGGTCCTTGTGTACTTCGACCATACAAAAACCGAGCCACAGAATTGAGCACACAAAAGCGCTGGCAAGGGTGAAATACCAATGCCGCGTGTCAACCGTCCAGTTGTAGAAATAGGAGAACAGTGCAATCGCGCCAATGAAGGTGCACAAATTTTTTAGAGAACGCAAAGCAATCTTCCGGGTCATTTTTGATTCCCCTTACAGGTAAAAGCATATCAGACTGCATCGGGCGCTATTGCTGATTGCCTCCCAGGTCTCTTTGCAGTCGCTCCAACCGGGCTTCTAGTCCGGCGAGTTTGGCCTGCTCGACACGCAGTTGCTCCTCCGCTTCCATTTCTGCACTTTGCCTTTGTTGCTCCTTCTGCGGAAGGGCTTCGAGTTCTGGCTTTTTGCCGAAATCTCCTGTTGGGCCTCTTTCCGCGATGCTGAGGGAATCTCATTGTTGTCTAGGAGTTCTTCTTGCTGCTTCATAAATCTAAGCGATAGAGGAGCACTTGGGCTTTGAGAGCGTATCCATTGTAGTTTGCAAGTCCTTTCGCAGTTGACGGACCTCCACAACCAGGGCCCGCAGACCGTCTGGATCATTTAACGCGGATTGTCCAAGACTGGGCGCGGTGACTAGTAATAACCCAGGACCAAGAGCCAAGAGCGATGTACGGTTCGCCTCCCAGGTTTGACAAGGGTAGCAGGAATCCGAGATCGCTGACGTTCAACGCGGCGCGGCAAACTGCAACGTTTTGGGCGATGGCGCAACCTATTCGGTCCCGCCGACGATACGCACGTCAGCCGCAAGCTGCTGTAAAAGGTTTTTCCCGTGCCCCGCGTTCGGTCACGCCGATTCATTTTTCTTCCCAAGGAGCAAGGCAGAGGTACACGTTTCAATCGTTTCAGAGAAGACCGGGAATGCTGTGCAATTTCATAATCCCGCCTGGATGACAATTCCGCAAACTCAGGAAATCACTTGAACGGCGATTACAGGTTTTGCCGAATTGACGGCTCAGTCCATCATACGGAAACTACCTTGAAGGGTGTGCCCTAGGGAGACCGCCACTCTCAACCATGAACGGTTCTACACAGCGTACGAGACCGGGCCAGAGACTTTTCAACGGCAGGATCGAGAAGCGCCTTCCTGCATCGGTTGCCGTTCACCTCGTAAGCCCAACAGACCCCCGCGCTCGTGAGCGAACGGTTACGGAAAACGTCAGTCCCCACGGCACTTGCATAATCAGCGAGCGATCCTGGAAGCCTGGCGAAGAAGTGATTGTTGCGCCCAGGGGCGAGTTTCAGCAAAAAGGAAGAGTAGTCTATTGTGTAGGAAATACCAGAGGTCGCTTTTGCTTAGGTGTGGAATTCCCGGATCGCTCGGTTAAATGGGGCGATGACTCTGTCTAAGAGGTAAGCCTCGGAGGGCCGCTCCCACGTTCGAACGGAATTCTAGGAAATCTTCCATGAGCGATAGAGTCTCTTGGGCTATGGCACTCCCCGATTTTTTCGGCTCACGAGGCAATGATGTCGCCGCCGTGAATCCCGACGATCTCCGAAAAGTTTGGGCAATGATGCGCGACTTGCAGGCCCGCGCTCTAGCAGGTCAAAGTGAAAGTACTAGTAGCGGGCTGTATCAAAGCGTGCAGCCCCGGCGCAAATGTGGTGGCCGTCTGGTATCGCGCGTCCATCCGGGGTTGCAAATGCTGCCGGGAAACCCACTAACGCCGTGGTTACACGAGGGCGAGCTTGACGATGCGGCCTTCCAGATCGCGGCATCATTCCCAATGAAGAAATTGCCGGTCGGCCTTGTGAAGAACGGACTTCCGTTCGATGTGCAGGAACTTGTGAAGCGGATCGGAACACGGACATGAAATCAGCAATAGAACACGCCCCTTGGCAAGAAGCAATGGACCATAGCGAGGCAGTACGAATGCAAGCTGCCGCAAGGTATGTCCTTGGCGAGCTTTCCCCGGTGTTACGCGAGGAATACGAAAAGCATTTTTTTGCTTGCGCCGCCTGTGCTGTTGACGTGCAGGCCGTGGCAGCCTTTGTGGACAACGTCCGCGAGGTTTTGCGGCATTGCGCCTCGGAGAAGCGTCGCCTACGCAACTTCTGATGGCGATATGGGCATCCGGGCACGCAGTGGATCCCGTTGGCCCTATCGGCTGCGTTTTTTGAGGGTTGCTACAAGCCATGAAGGACCACTGCCTTCAGTCTCGACGATGGCCCTTGCCCATAGGGCAAGGGCTTCCCAGCGAAGATACTCCTCGTACGTCTTGTGAAAGCGAACCCATGGGACTCGCATCCCAGAATTTCTTGAACGAGGTTCTGCCAGTAGCCCCCGACGTTCCGGTTCAGATCGCGCATCTAACAGGGGCGGGAGCATATGACGACCCGTTAGTCGATCAAGCCCTAGCAGTATTCGTGGATGCCATCGCGAACCATGACCGGCGCATGAGGCACGTCTGCTTTGATGTTTCGGGCGTCGTCGGATACGGCAATTGGGCGGAGAAGGCGAATCTCATCGCCACACGAATTCGTCAACTCGGCATCGCTCGCGTCCTTTACGGCTCCGACGGTGCCGGGGGAGGCAACCTTGTTCCCCGTGCGACAACGCGGCGCGCGATTAGTTGCTTGCCACCGCTCGACGAGACCTCGTTCCGGCCATTTTCTGCGCCGTGTAGGGATCTCAGATAGTCGATGCGAACCGAGGTGAACACAGGAGCAAGCGTTCGGGATTGAGAGGCACCTTTCTTGACTATGGGTTAATCTACGTGTAACTATGCTTGCGGTAACCAAGCTACACGCGAGCCGAGAGACCAGTGCGAGATACGTGCCAAAATCCGACCGGCCACCAAGAAATCGAACTAGTAAAAGAATCCAGTGCAGTGAGAGCTAAAATCGCCAATGAATGCGCGGTGGCCTCATGAAGAAAGTCTTGTCCACGACCGGGCTGCGGAGACTCACTGAAGAAGCGATCGCAGTGCGACCTGGCGAGCAACTCAAAGAGCTGCGTTCCCGTCTCGGCATCACCACGAGGGATGTAACCGAAAAAAGCCAACGGATCGCCGAAGCCGAGGGCAACGAGGAGTTCTGTATTTCCAATGCTTGGCTCACTCAAATAGAAAACACGGAAGCAACGCCCAGCATATACAAACTCTACAGCATCAGCACGATCTATCACGTCAAGTTCGCCGACCTTCTCCTGCTTTTCGGCGTGGACTTACAAAAAATTGGCGGCCATCAGATTGCCATGCCTCTCGAGCAGACGCATTTGACGAATATTGAGGCCCACGATGGTGATCGCGCCGTTTCGTTTCCAGTGCGTTTTGACCAGGGATTCAACCTAGAGAGCACGAACCTGTTGTCGAGGATGATCGAGACTTGGGGAGAAGTTCCGATTTCCCTGATCCAGCATCTGGACGTCAGGCATGCACATTATGGCTATATCGGCCTCCGCGATTACACGCTGTGGCCAATGCTGAGACCCGGAACGTTTGTGCAAGTTGACCCGAGATTGAGGCGCGTCCAGTCATTTAAGTGGCGCACCGAATTCGAGCGTCTCATCTATTTCGTCGAGCTGCGCGATGGCTATGCATGTTCCTGGTGTGAGCTGCAAGGCAATCAGCTTATCCTCGTACCTCATCCTCTGTCCCCCTGTGCGGTGCGTCAGTTCCTCCACGGAACTGACGCAGAAATTGTGGGACAGGTGACAGGGATTGCCATGCGAATTGCTGACGCTATCGAGTGGCCAGCTCGCGAGACTCTACAATTGCCAAAGCGATCTTAACATTCCCCAGAAAATATCCTTTCGTAAGCGGATCGCTCTCGAAGGGCACGGCAACACGGTACGGTTCCAATTTCTCCCAGACTTGGATAACCTCGCTTGATTCCGCACCGACGGAACGAACATACGCCTGCAGCTCATCCACAAGGTGCTCCAGAGGGCTCAGAGCCAGATCTTCGAAGACTTCCCTATGGGCCTCCGACAAGGCCTGTGCCGCCAAGGCTTCGGAGAATTGGAATGCAAGGCCGTCGTGATAATAACGCCCTGTGTTGTAATCTCTTGTCGATGCGAGATAGATCAACCGGCCGAACTCTAATCTGATCTTCGCGAGACTCCGATTGTTCAGGTCTTCCCGTGCTGCTTGCAGATTCATGGGGCGGAACTGTCCCGACATTGCGCGGCTATCCTCCTCTCGGACTCCGTGCACTCGGACGTGCCGACGTCCGAGTGCTGCTTCCAGATGCCAACTGTGCTGGAAGCACTCTTGTAATGACGTCATAGAAGCGCTCGGATAACCCATCTGCGCATCGGACTAGGCGCCTCATGGTCACAGGGCCGCGAAGCCAGACTACAGTACTGATCAGCTGGCAAAGCATCTGAAAGGCGAGGTAGTCCGCGATCAATCGCAATTCAACAAGCGGCTCCAGGTGTGAACTTTTCCGCACCGCTGCGCTGTGAAGACGGAGCAACTGGGTCGCATGTGCCCGCGAGGCTCTCAGCCAAGAAAGTGCGAGCTCCGTGCGCTGCTGGAGGAAGAGGCGCTTTACCCGTTGGGATCCCTCCTTAGAGACGAACTCCCAGTCTTCCGATCCAAATAGTCCATCGACCAATGGTCGCGAAAAAGGCTCCGGGCCGAGAGCGGCCTGGGTCTCATGCCCCTCCGACGAATTCGCAGAATCAAGCAGCGAGGGCGTGGGCCGCCTGAGCAAAAGTATGACGAGGACCAGCAGCAACAGGCCAATAGCTAGGAATGGCCAAGCTTCCATCATGGACGCAAAGCTTTCGTTAAATAGGTGCGTATTTGGAAAATTCGCTTTCTCGTTCTTGTGGCGAGTAGCCGGTAGTCCTCCTCAATGTTAGGTTCCATCACGGGCAGCGGAGCCGGTTGATAAGACCACAAGGCGAAGCCCCAAACGGTCAAGGCCGCCATGTAGAACATTGGTTGAAGATACTGCCAAGATTTCTGAAACGAATCCCCAAACAGCAAGCGGAGAGTGAGATCGATCACGCTTGTGCTGATAAATAGTCCGTAGCCAAAGAGCATCCCTTTGAGATTCCGTCCCAAGGGAATTGCGTAATGGGCAAGAACAAGAATCAAAGCGATCAGGAGTATCCCCTGGACTGTGCGCATATTCCGCTCCAGCCCAGCCGTGGACTCGGCCTGCCACCAGTCCGAACCATTCCACGCATTGACCACGAGCTTTGAGAAGAGCATGAGCAGAAGGAAAAGAAGCAGGTTGCGTGCCATCCGAGCCGCACCCGGATATCGTCTAAACGCTTGCCGGTAGATTTCCCAAACCAGCCCACAACCGATCAAGACACTGAGAGGCTGGGTATACCAGTACAAGACTCTGTAGTACGCCGGCTCGGCCAGGTAAATGATGAGGCGAACAGAGGAAAGTGCAAAAACCCAGCCCAGATAGAGATAGAAAAGAGAGTACTTCCTCAAGAAACGGCCACGTATCGCTCGAACCAAAATCAGGCCCTCGAGCGCGAGTCCGGCCACCCACACGGCCATTGAAAACATCGCCGCCCACCTCTCAAAAGTGTGCAAAGCATAGCACAAAGGAGGGAGAAAGATTTTGCCAACCTTTCTCCCCCGGACGCCGGTTTACCCGGCTAGAGCGGCGAGTGGCGGCTTTGGAATTGGCGGCGGGGGTGGTTCGGTCCCATCCGCGATTAAGCCTGGTGTGGTTACTGCGGCTGGCTTTGGTGGCAGTGGCGGCGGAGGCGGTTCAGTTCCATCGGCGACAGAAATGATGGAAATGTGCGGACTCCCCGTTGCGGGAGGCAAGCCAAGAGTGAGTACGCCCATTAGGATCAAATTTCCAAACAGAAACAAAAAGACTTCGGTTCTTTTGAACTTCATGATTTCCTCCATCAGCATTTGATTTGGGATAGGGGACCCCGTCAGTTGCGACGGGATCTCCATTTGCGAGTTCAGCTTAGGGAAGTGCTTGCGGCGTTAGAACTCACTACGAATGTTGCTTAGGATAGTAACCACAAGCGAGAAGGAGCACTCAAGGTCAGCAATGGAGAGGAAGCACACGTCAACAACAGCTCTTCGTGGAGCGATCCGGCCCAGTCTTCTCATCGCTGCCCGGGCGCATGGAAACGTGATATTGAGTCGGCATCAAATGGGAAGTGACACAAGCGGCCGATCTGAGAAAGAATTCCCATTTACGAGCCATCCTGTCCGCTCGGATTTCCAAGCAGTTCCTGAATCTTAGGCACCAGAAGAGATAGCAAGGACGAGCAATCTGCGGACGAGGATAGCTGGAGGAGATGCCAAGGTCCGCCCCATCTCCCGGTAGTGCCTTGAACTTGCGCCGCAGTTGCACCGAAGGACTGCGTTCCATGAAGAGCAGAAGTTATGCTCTATCAACGACTTATGAAATCCACTTCTTCAAAGGCCGCCATGCCCCGATCCTGATTTCACGAACTTCATGACCCTGCGTCTACAGCGGATCGTGAATGGCTGATTTCTCGTCTGTGGCCGGTGAACTCACCGTGGTCACAATTGTGAGCAGGAAACCTGGGCCACCCCATCGGGTACAACTGACTGGATAAAATCCTCTCAGCGCCGAGGCCTTTTAGGAGGAATGATGAGGATGATGCTGATTGGGCAGCGGTATCGCTGCCAAAACGTGGAGTGCGGGGCCGAGATCGAGGTAAAGAAAGCATCGATTGAGGGTCGGTCGAATCCCAGATGTTGCTGTGGGGCGGAAATGAAAAAGCCTTATACCCAACCGGTTCTAAGAACGTTTGGCAAGGATGCGACAGTCGCATCGGAATTTCAGCATGGGGGGGATAGGCGTTGAGTCTACTCGGGCCGAGATCCCGTCCAGCCTTAGAACAGCTCCTATGCTAATCAGCCTGAAGTTCACTTCAGCAATTATCTCCCTACTGGTCGGTTCGTTCCTTCTCTACAGCCCCGTTTCGGGCCCGGATACGAACCAAGTCGCACGTCTCCTTGGTGGTGCAACGCTAGTTTCACTCGGTTTGGTGACTACCTTACTCACTGTAAAAGACTGGCTGGTTTGGAAGAGACACTACAAGAACGAAGGCGGACGGGATCACGGATGAGTCTTACGGGAGGAACTAGTCAGTGAATTCGATGCCTCAACGAGCGCGACGCCGTGCTTGATGGCGGCAAGCTTTCCATCCGAAACGAGCAATGTAGAGATTGAGGGGGACGATCGCCGTACGTAATGCTTCGAGTCTCAGATAGCGAACGGAAATTGATCCCCAAAAAGCCTGGCAAAGTTCCCATATTGCCGTCATCGGAGGGAATGAAAGAATTTTCGCTGCCGACAATAACAGGGCCCTGCGAGAAGTCACCGAGGAGCTTCTTCAGGAACTGGGGTACGGGGCCCGAATGGACCGGAGGGGCTCGCGCAGATGAACAAACTGAGAACCGAGAACTCCGGTAATTTTTACGACCAGCTACGCAACGGAGGTTAATTTAGTGGCTGTTCAGTCACACACGCAGCAAGCAGTCCTACAGAGGCCTTATGGGACGTTGGTGCTAGCAGAAAAACCCAGAAGAATTCTGGACGAGAAGAAGAGGCGGTCCTCTCGAGATGAACATCGAAGGGACTAGGGAGATGAAACAAGGCGGCGGAACGGGCACAACCCGCTTGACTCCGTCTGTCCTCCGAGTACTGATCGTAGATGACGAACTCGGGACACGGAAGCTGCTAACGGCAATGTTGAGAGAAGCCGGGGTTCCCTGCAAGGCGGCTGCGTGCGCGGAGGAGGGCCTGATTGCCCTTGAGACTGAACCCACGGATGCGGTGCTCTCTGACCTTCAGATGCCCGGGATCTCAGGCATGGCCTTCCTGGCCGAGGTTCGAGAGCGATACCGGCATTTGGCTTTCGTCATGATGACGGGGGTGGAAGACATTCGAGTTGGCATAGAAGCAATGAAGAGAGGTGCGGACGATTATCTCGTCAAACCCTTGCAGATCGAAATTGTCATGGCAAGTCTCGAGCGCGCCTTGAAAAAAAAGCGCCTGGAGCAGGAGGTGGAGAACTACCGTCAGCGCCTCGAGGAAATGGTCAAAGAGCGGACAGGGCAACTTGAAACAGCGCTTTGGAAAGTCGAGCGCGGTTATGAGGACACGCTCAAGGCTCTGGGTGCAGCCATCGATCTTCGTGACAGTGAAACATCTGGACACTCGCAGCGCGTGACTCTGTATTCGGCCAAAATCGCGAAGGAATTGGGGGTCGCGGAGCATGAACTGAAAACCATCGCCATGGGAGCCTGGCTGCATGATATCGGCAAATTGGCAATCCCCGATGCGATCCTGCTGAAGCCTGGAGCTCTCACCGAGGAAGAATGGACTATTATGCGGAGTCACGCACAGCTAGGATTTGATCTAGTCAAACGCATAACCTTCCTTGCCGATGCCGCGGAAATCGTCCTGACACACCATGAGCGTTGCGATGGCAGCGGGTATCCTCGGGGTCTCAAAACAACGGACATTCCGGCTGGAGCCAGAATATTTGCCATTGCAGACACCGTGGATGCGATGACATCCGACCGTCCCTATCGTTCGGCTCTCTCCTTTGAAATGGCACATGATGAAATTCGGCGGGGGTCGGGAAGCCGCTATGATTCGCGCGTGGCCGACGCCTTTCTGGGCATTGCAATCGAGAGCTGGAAAGAAATCCGTCGTTCCACTGACATTCCTGGCTCTGGGTTCGAACGCATGGAAGGAACCTACGCAAGAAGCCCGAATTATGGCAGCAGAGGAGATTGAATCATTCTAAATTAGTTCCAAGGTGCGAGCCAGAAAAGGCCGTGGCTTGACCTTGTTACTCTATTTCTTCTCGCGATGTCTCTGCCGGTCGTTCCCCTCCAGCGGAAGCAAGCCAGCGTTCGAGAATGGGGAGTTCTTTGGCCGGGATATTTAGAAATGAAAGGCCCATTCCATCCGACTCGATGTCATAAGCAACTTTGGCATCCGTGCGAAGACGCGCTCCATTGTTTTTGATTTCTATGACGAGCAGCGTGCCTCGGGAGAATGGTCTACGAGTGCGTATGTAACAACCGCCCTTGCTCAGATTCACTGTCTCTCCCCAAGTCTCCCTGCCTGAATTCAACTCGGTAGCTCGTACTTCGGCAGTGAATGGGAGTCTTCCTGGCCGTCTCGATTGAACATGGGCGTGTCCCACGAATCCTTCTCCCCGGAAGGTGTTCTTGCAGGCGCCTCCACGAATTCAATTATGCGGTTCCGCGTGCCGGCTTGTATGCCCGAAGCGATTCTGGTTCGAATACAAATCAGAGCTGGTTACATGCGGTTCCGCGTGCCGGCTTGTATGCCCGAAGCGATTCTGGTTCGAATACAAATCAGCGCTGGTTACCAGGACGTTCAGCAAGACGGCGCGCGGTTTGAAGTTTGGTCGCACGTCAGAGCGTCTGACTTTATTTTGTTTCGGCTGTAAGAAAGTGTTCCAAACACGAAACGCGGCAATATAAGCCTAGGCTGCTTGTTTGGGCCCGAGCCAACTCGTCTCAGAGAGAGTGTGATGCTTGTCTGCTCCCTAGCAAACAGGTTGGGATTGCCTTCTTCGTCTGGGAGGCAACGCTGATCAAAGTACAGGGGAGAAGGTGTTAATGCCGCTTGGTATTCCGACCACAACTGAAATTTGAGGCCTTGGCTGACAGATTGTGCTTAAACTCTCCGCCAATGGGGATGATTCGTCTGCAACATGTTGGGCGAGTTCGTTCCAAGGGATGAGAATTCTCGCTGCTCACGCTGCAGCCTAGTGAAAAGGCCGACCTCCGATATCGCGGAGGCGTGAATGGCCAGCTATCGAGAAAGATTTTATGTCTGAAGAATGAACTCGACAGTGAGCGCATTCGATTCTGGGCGCATGAGAATAGAAACGCATCTCACATTTCGAACCTTGGCAGTCTTTGTGACTATTCTAGGGCAATGGTTTCCGTCGTAGGCGCGTTTTCGATGAGGATCGCACCCCGCGATGAAGATGGCCAATAAAAGCATGGCTGGTATCGCTTCTGCGGTAAACGACGCTCATTCTCTCCGAGAAGAACAAGAAGGAACCAAGGACCGCCTCCGTCGCATCGAACACCGGGAGTGGTGGCTCTGGGCCACCGCGGTGATTATTACAATCTTATTGACGGTCGGAATCCTGTCCTTCCTACCGCCGATTCTCCGTTCTGGCGAACAGACCGAGTCTGCATTTACCCTGCAGCGTGCAATGTGGGGACTGGTAGCCATCGTATTGCTCTTTGATTTGTACACTGTCTACCAGCAACTCCAGCTCCACCGCACTCGCAGACGCTTGTTCGAGAGAGAAGAGCTCTTTCAGCTTATCGGCGAAAATGTCGCTGACATGATTGCCGTTGTCGATGTAGAAGGGAACCGGCTCTACAACAGCCCGTCGTATCACAAAGTGTTGGGTTACACCGCCGAAGAGCTGAAAAGTTCGTCGTCGTTCGACCAGATTCATCCCGACGACCGCAACCGAGTTCGGGAAGCCGCTGCCGAAGCGCAGCGCACAGGAGTGGGCAGACCCCTTGAATATCGCATTCGTCACAAAGATGGCACCTGGCGCGTATTGGAGTCGAATGCCAGCGTTATCCGATCATCTGCGGGAGAGCCCGAAAGATTGGTCATTGTGAACCGGGATATCACCGAACGCAAAGAAGCCGCTGAGTCTCTCCGCCTGACGGAATCCGGCTTTCGGTCCATGATCGAAGATGCCCCCTACGGCATCTTCCGCGCTGCCACCGACGGTACGCTTCTCAGGGCAAATCCAGCACTACAAAAGATGCTGGCATACAAGAAGCTGGACGAACTTCTCAAAGCTAATCTCGACAGTGAAATCTTCAAAACCCCTGCGGACTTTCAAAGGCTGAAGGAACTGCTGGACAGCGCAAACGAGTTCAAAGACGTTGAAGTGGGATTGAAGCGCAGGGACGGAGCGCCCATCACCGTCCGGTGCACCGGGCGAAGAGTGAAAGAGGAACATCTGGGTGTGCCTTGCTTCGATGTGTTTGCCGAGGATGTCACTGAAAGGAGAGTCCTCGAACGCCAGCTGCAGATGGCCGGAAAGATGGAGGCAGTCGGCCGCCTGTCCGGCGGGATCGCCCATGACTTCAACAACCTGCTCGGTGTGATCATCGGCTACAGCCAATTGCTCAAGCGGAGATTAGATTCCGGAAGTCCTCTGCTCGAGCCTGCGGAGGAAATCGAGAAGGCCGGGCAGAGGGCAGCGTCGCTAACGCGACAACTTCTTGCTTTTAGCCGCCAGCAGATCCTTACGCCCGCGGTCCTGAACCTGAACGGCCTAGTTCTGGATATGGCCAAAATGCTTCCCAGGCTGCTCGGAGAAGACATAGCCGTAACTACATCCTTACACGCGGACCTGGGAATGGTGAAAGCCGATCAAGGACAGCTCGAACAAGTGATCATGAATCTGGCTGTCAATGCCCGCGATGCCATGCCGGACGGCGGCAAGTTACGGATCGAGACCGCAAACGTCGAGTTGGACCAAGCCTACGCATGGCAGCACGCTGGGGCGAAACCCGGCCATTACGTCATGCTGGCTCTCACTGACTCAGGGACGGGAATTGACCCAGAGACGCTTGCTCACATTTTCGAACCCTTTTTCACAACCAAGGAAGTGGGGAAGGGGACAGGATTGGGCCTCGCTACAGTTTACGGAGTGGTGAAACAAAGCGGCGGTTATATCTGGGTAGATAGCAAGCCTAGACAAGGGGCTACATTTCAGATCTTCTTGCCTCGAGTCGAAGAACCGGCCACCACCATCACGGCAACCACACCCTTGGCCGAAACGATTGGAGGGTCAGAAACAGTCTTGTTGGTCGAGGATGCTGAATCACTTCGAAAGCTGACACGATCGTTTCTCGAATCCCATGGCTTCCAGGTGCTCGTTGCACAGAACGGTGAGGAAGCCATCCAGGTAGAAGCCCAGCATTCAGGGAAAATCGACCTTTTGCTGACCGACGTCGTCATGCCTGGCATGAATGGCAGAGTTCTCTCGGAGAAACTCCAGCCAAAACAGCCAGGGATGCGGGTTCTTTATATTTCGGGATATACCGACAGTTTCATTGCCGGCCATGGAGTGCTAGAGCGAGGCATGGTTCTTCTCCATAAACCATACACGGAAGATGCACTCATCGGAAAGGTGCGCGAGGTATTGGACCAGGGATATCCGCCGGCTGCCGGACGAAAAACCGGTGAACTTTCAAACCAAGACTGAGAGATTCCAAGATGATCGGGGGCACCGGAATGAATACACTTCTTGTCGTGGATGATGACGAGGCCATGCGGCGCCTGATTCGTCTGAGCCTCGCTGACAGCTATAAAATTGTCGATACAGGAGAGCCGGAGCATGCGCTGGCCTTGGCCCTGGAGCACAAGCCGGACGCAATTTTATTGGATTTGCGGATGCCCAAGTATTCGGGATTTGAGCTTTGCCAGACCTTTACGTCCTTCAGTTCCACGCAATTGATCCCCGTGTTGGTCATCAGTGGGGAGGCCGGCGACAAGACCAAGCAGTTTTGCCGCGATTTAGGTGCGGTCGCTTATTTTGAAAAGCCTGTGGACTTCGAAGCTCTTCGAACGCAACTCTCCGATTTCTTGAAGACCCGGCGTAAAGAAAGGCGATCCGAGGTGCGCGTTCGGCTAAGGGTCCCGCTTAGGCTCACCGGAACAGACGAGGATGGACGGCCATTTGGAATTCTGACCACCACGGAGAACGTCAGCCGGAGCGCTTTCCTCTGTGCGTGTGCAGTGGCAATGTCCCAGAGTTCTGCGGTCGATATCTATCTAGTGGGTGCCCAGGATGACCATGTTGGGAAAGGGCAGATTATTCGGTCGGAGTGGGAGGAGACGCCGTACCCGCGATATGCCTGCCGATTCACCGAAAAACGCGGTCATTGGGTTTTGGAATGAGAAAACAGATTTGTCTGACGAGGCGCTTCGGGGAGGAGTCTTCACTAACAGGTTCGTGCAGCCCCTGCCGCGCATGCTTTCGAGATGCACGCTCCCTTGAAAGACACTCCGGGGCGATCTGCGCTGAATCGTTCGAACACTGAAGCACTCGACCATGAGACGTTAAAGCGCGGAGAGGATTGTTGAGGAGCGGCTGTCTTTCACAGGATGAAGATACTGGGCGCCATAGCGAAACATCTTTTCTTCGGGGAGTTCCTGGACGTAGACGATTCGCGCGGAAACGGGAATGTCGGGTGAACCGGGAGTGTAGGGAGCGGCGACCTCGATGGCTGCCGTTTTGTCGTAGCACCGGCTACTCTTGAAACAAAGGCCGCCACGCGAGATATTTTCACAGACGACCATATCCTCCTCCGAGCCATGTTGATTGCGGACACACCCGGTGAAGTTCACCTTGATCCGCATGTGTTGACGCCTGTTCTTGGAGGCCTAGGGCAGGGGAGTGTGCTTGAGCGGAGGAGCAGGCTCGGCCGAAACTGCCACGGCTTCTGGCGTGCCAACATTGTCGGGAGCGTCCGCCGGAGTTCGCTTCCAGAGAGTCGATCTATGACAGTGTTTGCAATCGCGAAGTAGGCCGTCGTGCATTGCATAGACGTCCGATTCCAGGCCGTCCAGGTCGATAACTTCGCGGCGGCCACAGATATTGCACTGAACCGCCATGCTGAGGTCTGAAGTACCGGCATCCGTCGCCGAACCGAACCCGATGCCCCAGAAGTCGATATCCGGATCGAGAAACGTGACCCCGTAGGTGTAGAGACCATCTTCGGAGCCGATTTCGCCGACGACGCGAATCTCCGCCTCTCGGTTGTATTGTTCCTGAATGATGATCAGCTCTTGCTCGACGCCGAGCTTATGCTTTGACACGATCCCCGCACCGTGACGGCTGAGAACGACCGTCTTCGTCTGCTCGACAAATTCTCTGCCCCGCACATCGGGGCCAATCAGAACAATGGGGATTTCTTTTGGTATGCGAACACTTCGTCGCAAGGCCTTTGCCCCAGGTTTTTCGATCATTGGCATAACACCTATCTCCTCAAAGACTACAATCTGGGCTTGCGCCAGCTGCGGCGCACGATCCTTAGAGGGTCGCCGCAGCGGCCAGTTCAACGCGATTGCGCCCCGCGCGTTTTGCGGCGTAGAGCGCTTCATCAGCCAGTGCCTGAAGCTTGCTGAAAATTGACGGCTTCTGATGTCCTTCAAAGCCGGCGAGGCCGAAACTCGCGGTCACTCGTATCGTGCATCCTCCGAACGTGAAGGCCGTCTTGTCGAGTTCCCTCCGGATGCGTTCGATGACGGCAAGCGCCTCGTCCTTAGCCGCATAGGTTAGGACCATCAGAAATTCCTCTCCGCCGAGGCGTCCACAAAGGTCGCTCGCTCTGGTATTGGCCTTGAGAATCTTGGAAACTTTTTGGAGAACGGCGTCGCCGGCATCGTGCCCGAAAGTATCATTCACCTGTTTGAAATGATCCAAGTCGGCCACGACGACCCAGCAAGAAAACTTATGCCTGGCAGCACCACTCAGTTGGCCGGCAGCCCAAGTTTCAATCGCGTGGCGGTTAGGCAATCCCGTCAATGCATCAGTGAGCGCCAGCCTCTCCATGAGCTTTGTTTTCATTCTTAGCTGACGATGGAGCTCGATAGTCCTCATGCCCACGGCCACTCGAGCCAAGAGTTCGCCGCGATGGAAGGGTTTCGTCAGATGGTCATCGGCCCCCGCTTCGAGTGCTTCGACAAGACAATCTTTGTCGGTGCTGCCAGTTAGTACGATGATGTAACTGTAAGCGTCTTGCGGACTTGATCGAATGCGCCGGCACAGCTCTTCTCCGGACAGGTCGGGCATCACCCAGTCCATTATCACCAGATCTGGCCTATGTTCCTCGAAGAGTCTTATTGCCTCTTCGCCCGTTTTCGCGAAGATCATCTTGTACTGCTTCTGCGCCAGCGGCAGCTCCACCAGCTTGCGAGAGACCGGCGAGTCGTCGATGACCAAGACTTGGAAATCATTGCACTTTGGATTCATGGGTCCCTCGGATGAGAACCAGTTCTCATTCCTCGAGGTGGAATGAAGCAATCGCCTCTCCGAACCAAAAATTTTAGTATCTTCTTTAATTACAATGAGATACGGAGCTACGTTAGTTTCTCTGCGCTTTTCGAAGACAGCTTATTTGTCTGAAAAACAGACAGCTGTCCGCCCGTGAGGCAGCGAGGAAGCATGGCGAAGGCATTTTGGAATTTTACACGTGTGCGCCAATTGGCTTGCAGTGTATACGCACGGGGAACGTCTGTGCCTATGTTTCTACTCGTGACTGATGGGGACCTTTCACTCGTATGGATCGCCCACGCTCTGGGCGCAGTGCGCCAAACAGGAGCGCAGCGGCGTGGCGAACGTCCAGTTGGTCTTCAATTGGCGACGAGATCTTGAGTCACTTCGGACGGGCGGGCGGTAATGCCTTGTCTTTTAGGAGAGTTCCACGTGGTGTCGCCTTGAAAGAAGCGGACGACACCCCACAGTTTCCACACCAATTGCAAGGGCCGGTAATAGGCATGTTCGAGAAAGCAAGACGCCACAAGGCGTATGAAATCGCTGCCCTCGCTTTGCTGGCTCGTAATCTTGAAGCCCACTGCGATGGCGCACGTGGATAACAGAGCTGCGCAAGTCCAACCAAGGAGCACGACGCCCATTAGAACTTTCCACTCGAGGAATCCCAGGGCGATTGCTACGAGGATCGTGAGCCAGGTCGCCGCCTCCAGCAGGGGGGCGATCAATTCATACAACCAAAGATACGGGATCGCCAGTAGGCCGATTTTGCCGTAACGGGAGTTAAGGAACATGTCCCGGTTTGCAAGCAAGACATCCAGCAAACCTCGGTGCCAGCGCGCTCGCTGCTTCGCAAGGCACCTCATCGATGATGGCGCCTCGGTCCAGCATATGGAATTCGGAATGAGCGAGATTTTGTAGTCCTTTCCCTCCTCAAGAAGATTACGGTGAAGGCGGATAACAAGATCCAAGTCCTCGGCCATGGTGTTTGGTCGATATCCACCAAGCTTAAGGATCTGATCTTTCCTGAATACGCCGAAGGCACCAGAAATGATCATCAGCATATTCCGTGAGGACCAGCACATCCTTTCGACGAGGAAAGCTCGGAGGTATTCCACGACTTGGATTCTTTCTAGCCAGTTCGAAGACAGTCCCGAGCCGGTTGTGTTGGGGACCGCTGCTAACCGTTTTCCAACGAGTACCACTCCACTCGAGGCTACAACACGACCTGGATCCTTGATTATCGGAGCCATAACCTTGTCCAGAGCCCCCGGTTCAAGAATCGAGTCTGCGTCGACAACGCAGACGTATGCATGGGACGCGAGGTCCAAGCCGCAATTCAGCGCGCCCGCTTTGCTGCCGCCAGCGCACTTGTCGATAACAAGAAGGCGGCTTTCCGAGCGGCTTCGGTAGAGGCTTCTTACCGGTTGGCAAGAAACTGTTCGCTGGCGCATGCTTGCGCCTGGCACGAGGTCAAACTCGCTTCTCAGAACTTCGAGAGTCCCATCGTCGGACCCGTCGTTAATGACTATGATTTCCAGCGCGGGGTAGGAGAGTTGCAGCAGGGACCGCACTGCCTTTGTAATTACTCGCTCCTCGTTGCGAGCGGGAACCAGAATGCTGACTGGGAATGTTCCAGTCGCGTTCTTGGTCTGCGCGGCTTCGCCGTCGCTTGTCGGATACCGGAAGCTCATGCGCGCTGCGGCAATGAGCAATACGACACTGATGAGGCCCGACAGCCCGTAATAAACAAGCACACCCAGTCCGGCGTTGTGGGGAAGTTGGTTTAGCGTGTGTAGCATCAAGATCTACTCCAGCTAGAAGCGGTACGCGTAGCCAAGACTGACCGTGGTCTGCGTCTGTCCGAGCGTTCTGTTTTGGTAGTAGATGTGCGTCCCAATCTCATGGGGGCCGATTCGATAACGCGCGCCTCCGCCATAGGTCCGCGCAGAAAACCGCCCAACTTGGTCTGCGAAGGTAAGGTTCTCGGCACCGTTTGCGTAGAAGACGTCGCCTGTCAGGTGCGCAGAAAGTGGAACGATCAGACGCGCCGAGGCGCCGGTCGTCCAGTTCGCTGATTGCAAACTCTTCCAATCGGTCCTCGATTGATGCACGCGGACGAGCAACATGCAGTCCCCGGGCATGTAGAAAATTACTCCCGGAGAAAACACTGCTACTTGGGAGTTCTGGAACCAGAGCCAGCCCTGTCGATAGTCCACTTCGACTCCGCGGATTAGTCCTTTCTCGCTCACATCAATACCGTGATTAATTTCGGCGAAACTCTCTCCTCGGGCTGCTACTGGATTGCTCGGTCCGGCGCTGCCTCCGACAGTCGCGGAAGTTCGCCGCGTCGGCGAATAGGTCAGACTTAGCCCACCGCGGCCGGCGCCTGACCCAAAGCGGCTATAGCCGTAGCCATCGAGCTCGAGTGTAAATTGAGGGTTGATGTCGGCTCTATAGGCCAGCGAGAGAGCCTGCGCCGGGCCCGCAAAATTGAACGAATCGAAGTTACTGCCTACAATGATTTCCCTCTTCAAGGGCGTTTGGGCGCACACCGGCATCGCAGAACCACTTATCAGGGAAACCAGCGCGAGCAGCTTGTGCAATGCGCGGTGAAAACAGACTTTCTTTATCAAGGTAATCTCCTCTTGCTTTGTTTCTCGACTCTGTGCAATTTGGCGAATTGGCTGCCTCGGGCACTTGCCATACGAAGCAGCGCAAGAGACGAAAGGCAATCCCAGGACCAACCCGATATTCTGATATCTCTTGTATTTACAACGTGATACGGGCTCTCTTCGTTGTAAGCCGTTCTTCTCGGGCGAGGCTGGATGCCTCGAAAACAGTCAGGTGTTTTTAATCAATGCAGAGAATCCATGCCGAGTCGCGGTGAATGTTTGTGTCGCCTTGTCGTTCCGGGTTCAAGCACACCACTGGCACACTTCGTCTAAGACTAGATTAGCGGCGAGTTGTGACGCAGGTGGGGCTTGGGGAACTGCGAGGCACGGGGCCTCTTGTTGATTTTGAGATGATCCGTCGTGACGGAAAGAACCGCTAAAGTGATCAGAGCGAACTCAAGAAGGGAGGCAATGCAGCGAATACTGTGGGGGGAAGCCGTGATGGCTCAGGATCAGTCGGGCTCCTGACGCAAGTTCTCTGGCGCCGCGACACCAACCTCTGGCAAAGCGCTATCTTCCAAGAGACGATAAAGCTTTGCACGACTGATTCCAAGGAGTTCGGCCGCGCGCACTTTATTGCCACCGGCTGATTGAAGGACGCGGATCGCGTGAGCTCTTTCGACCTGTTCTAGAGTGAGGAGGGTCTCTTCGCCGCGAAGTTCGATCGTCTTTCGCTCGCGGATGTATTCAGGAAGGTCCGCCACGTCGATCGTCTCGCTCTCCGTCATCATGCAAGCGTTTCCGAGCACGTTTTCTAGCTCTCGCACGTTTCCCGGCCAGGAATACCTCGCCAGCAAAGCCTGTGCACGCCTGGTAATTCCGCTGACAGGCTTCCTGTATTGCTCGGCGAATCGCTTTATGAAATGCCGTTCGAACAAAGGGAGGTCCTCCTTTCTCTGGGCCAAAGAAGGGAGTTTGATGTGTACCGTGGAAAGGCGATAGAAGAGATCCTCACGAAACCGTCCCTCTTTTACCATCGACTGGAGGTCTCTGTGGGTCGCTGCAATCACTCGGATGTCCAGGCGACGAACCGCCGGAGAACCCACGCGCTGGATCTCCTGGTTTTGCAGCACGCGGAGGAGCTTCGCTTGAAGTGGAAGAGAAAGTTCGCCCACTTCATCTAACAAGATGGTTCCCCCGCGGCTTCAAATACGCCGATACGATCTTGGACCGCTCCAGTGAAAGCGCCCTTTACGTGTCCGAAAAGCTCGCTCTCTGCAAGAGTTTCGACGACCGCGGAGCAATTACAGGTCACAAACGGCCCTGATGCAACCGGACTCAGACGGTGCAGTGCTTGAGCCGCAAGCTCCTTGCCGACTCCGGTCTCGCCGGTCACCAGCACTGAACGGAAATGGGGAGCAACACGCCGGATACGGTGGAATACCTCGAGCATCGCAGGGCTGTGGCCAACCATCGCTGCAAACTGAGAGTTCTCGAGAAGTTCGTTCTCCAGCTCTAGACAACGCTGGCCCCTGCGCACTTCCAGCAGAAGTGATTCTACGCGTTGCTCGAGCTTTTCCATATCCACGGGCTTCGTCAGATAGTCGGCGGCACCCTTCTGGATGGCCTCGACTGCAGATTCTGTGCTGTATTGCCCAGTGAGCAGAATGATCTCCGTGCCGGGATCGAATTCAAGGATGCGCTCGAGGAGATCCATTCCACTCATCTCAGGCATCATCAAATCACTCAGGACCAGGTGGGGGTGTTCTTTTCGGACGAGTTCAAGTCCGTCACGCGGGCTGCCGGAAGTGGACACCACTACATTCTCTCGTGACAGAGAGGTTGCGATGAATTTGAGATGTTGTTCGTCATCGTCGATGGCGACGACTCGAAGTTTAAAGTCGTGAGAGGGCATCATCTAAGGACCCAATAGAAACACGTACGAAGTTCCCGAGCTTGCCAGTTAACATTGTAGATGCTTGCGAATGCCTTGACGGAGGCTTCTTGGCAGAATGTTTCAAGATGGTACATTATCGCCCTATTTTTAACCTGGCAGACCGGCGCTGGCTGAAACGAGAATCGACTTGTCGAGCACTTTGGAGTCCCCATTTTCTTGTCTGCCTTTAGACTGACTATTGACCGTCCCCGGAAGGCTGCAAGCAGGTCTGAGCCGCCAGTTTTCGAACTCGCCGTCAAGTGAAAGCGTCAGGGATGGGAAGGATGGATGGCCGGCATAGCGATGGAAGTTTCCCTTGACCCTTTAGGCTCAGATCAATCGTGACAAGTAAATCCCGGCATGGGGCCGGCATGTATCCAGAACTCGCAAAGAGTCGATGCCTGGCAGCACTTGACACAAGCATTGAAGGGTTACGATAACTAGTGAATATATAGAGCGAAGTGAAGGCATAAAGGGGATGCGGCCATGATAATCGGCGACCGTTTGAGAGATTTGCGCGAAGCAAAGCAGCTCTCACAGGGAGACATCGAAAAACGCACTGGCTTGCTTAGATGTTACCTATCGCGCGTTGAGAATGGCCACACGGCTCCGGCCATCGAAACACTGGAAAAGATGGCGCGGGCGCTGGAAGTGCCAATGTATCAGTTATTTTATGAGGGCGAGGAACTTCCCGAAGTCCCAAAGCCCGTGACGGGGAACGGCGATCAGTGGGGCACGTCGGGGCGGGCGGGCCGCTACCTATTTAAGCTTCGCAGAGCTCTTGCCCAAATGCAGCCTGACGACCGCACGCTCTTATTCAATGTCACGCAGCGAATGGCGAGTCGCAAACGATAAGCGCGTTCAATCAGGGACTTACGATCGTCGCTGGAGACTTGAGGCGGCCGGGGAGTTCTGCAGGAGCAGAAGCCAAAGAGAATTCACTTTGCTGGGAGCTTGTACGACGGTGAAAATACCGGCCGCCTCATTGCGTGACGCAGCGACTCTCCAACCCGGGCTCTGTCAGCAGGCAAGCCTCCGCGCGTTTACGGCCCGTGACTGTCGACAAGTTGCAATCATTTGCAACTAAAGGGAACTAAGGCAAGTCCGCCGAGGTCCATACAATGGCAAAATGGGATCTTTTTCGCAGAACGAAAGTGAGTCAAAGGTTTCCTTGTCTGCCTTTCTTGCTGAGCCTGCTGATAAATAAAGATACTGCCGAGCATCGACTTCCGCCCGACTTGCGTGGTGGCGTTGGCGCTCGCCGCGATGAATGTTCGCACAACGGGGGCTCATTGTGCCCAAAGTGAAGGGTCTCGCCGTGGCGAGGAAAAAGGATCAGCGTGCACAGCGAAC
>Ga0209159_1000472_pt1 | contig 36813 bp, 41 predicted proteins | sample GraSoiAngelo_144_FD_185901 | JGI IMG/M metagenome (GOLD analysis project Ga0209159, IMG submission 185901) | Grasslands soil microbial communities from the Angelo Coastal Reserve, California, USA - 14_1009_02_40cm (SPAdes) (version 2) | ecosystem: Environmental > Terrestrial > Soil > Grasslands ...
GGCGAAATCAGTCACGCCAGCATCATAGGTCCTCTCAGGCAGGAAGGTACGATCGTGGAGGGCATGAAATGGCCACGGACGCCGAGATTCAGAAGTTCGTGCAGCATCACCACGGCTTCATCCCGAAAACGGGGTGGATCGCTCATGTCAAGGAGATTCACGGCATACCGACGCTGCGTGGGGCGAGCCGAGCCCGTCGGAATCGTGACATCGAGCCATGCCCGCCCGAAAAGCGTGAGGCGATCGAGGAGGCGCTTCGGCATTTCGGCATGATTTGACGGCAGCCAGCGTCTACTTCAAACGCTCGATCCTTTCGCGCCTCCCAAGGTAGTCGCGCTTGGCGCGCTCGAGTTCCTCGACGATCTCGCGGCGTTCAGCGAGAAGGCGCCTCGCTTCCTGAGCGCGCGTGAGGAGGAGCGCGCCAAACCTGAGTTGGTGGCGCAAGCGCCCCGTGCCGACCAGATACCGATAGGCGATCAGACCCCCGAGCGGGAGCGAGAGGAAGAAGGCGAGCGCCCAGCGGAGACCGGCGACCCATCCGACCAGCGACGTCTCAAGCGCCCAGAAGAGCGGGAACGCGACGATGCTTGTGAGGACGGCGCTCCCACGCTCCCCCTCGCCAAGCTGGAGGCCAACACGAGCCATGTCGCGGCCCTCAACGCTCTCGCCCATTTGACTCGGCTGCAGGTCTTCTTCTTTCTCGCCCGAGACCATGTCCTCACCTTCCCCCTATTCGGGGCCACGAGCCGCCTGAACCTCGACGACTGGGGCGAGCTCAACGTTAGGGTCGGGTTCGCGATAGCCTCCGGTGTAGCCGAGATTCCCGATCGACGGCCCCCTCACATAGAGGTTCTTGTGCGCTGGAGGCCGATCCTCGTGTTCGGCCGCCGTGTTCAGGAGCCTGAGCAGCGGCTCGAGGGCGATCCGGTTGAGCGCTGCGTATTTCTCGAGAGTCAGCTCGTCGTACCGCAGGTAGAGCTCGCCAGGCTTCACGGTGAACATTGCGCCGTGCTGCAGGAAGATCGGTCCCGTCGACGGGTAGCGCATGAGCACGTCGCGGACCGTCTGCCCGGCGCCGATGCGCGGTTGACCTTGCTCAGCCTCGATGACTTTGGCGCTGCCAGCCATTCTCCGGCTCCGCTAGACAAACATCTGCAGAGGATTCTCGAGGTCGCGGCGCACCGTCTGCAGGAACTGGACGGACGTCGAGAGGCGGAGGTAGTAGAGCAGCTTCAGAAGCTCAGCGTTCTCGAGGGCAGCCCTACGTCCCGTCACACCCGCTCCCACTGAGGCGAGTCTGTCATCGGCATCGACCTGGGCTGTGACTTCAGTTCTCGTCGTGAGAACTCGGAATGTCGCCGGGGTGATCGGTGCCAAGGCTCGCGAGCAGGACGCGACAGCGTTCGGCGTTCGTCGCGTGAACCCACCGCATCTCGCGGAGAAATCTCTCGGTCTCCTCGTCCAATCGCATAGCCAGAAGACCATCCAGCCGCCTGACGACCCACTGCTGGCCGCGGTCGAGCAACATCAGGCGATCTCGAAACGACGGTGCCGCCAGCATCTTGGCAGCGAAGTCGCCCTTCTTCTCTGACAGCGTGCCGCCCAGGCGCTTGATGGCTCCGGCGAGCCCCGCGCAGGACCAGGCTTCGTCGTCCCGGCCGTTTTCGAGAAACGCCCGCAGCTCTCGTGTCGGCGCCGCGGCCATCAGCCAGGACATGGCCTCCACGCCGGCGCGTTCCGCCTCGAGGAGCTCGTTGAGTTGCCCAATCGTGGTCGTCAACCTCCGCCCTTCGCTCCCCAGAGCCCTTCGTCGTCACCACAGCGATGCTTGCGGGGGTGTGCTAGACTCGGCACGCCGCGGAGGAGAGCATGGACGACCCTCTGGCCATCCTGAGTCGGCATCCGTATTTCGCGAGCCTGCCGCCGAACATCCTCGCCGCGATTCGCGACCGGTTGATCAGGCGACACTACGAGAAAGCCGCGCTGATCTATTCTGAGGGCCAGCCCTCTCAAGGGCTCTACCTCGTCGAGTCTGGAACCGTCAGGATCTTCAAGAGCTCCGCCGACGGCAGGGAACAGGATCTCCACCACATCGCCACCGGCCAGTCTTTCAGCGACGCGGCCGCGCTCGACGGGGCGCCCACGATCGCCAACGCCGAGGCGATGGAACCCGCCGTTGTCCTTCTCGTTCCTCGGGACGCGTTGCGTGGACTCATAATGCGGTATCCCGAGATCGGCCTGTCCATCAGCCACGTCCTGGCCCAGCGAGTCCGCGAGTTGAGCGCGCTCGTCGGAGAGCTGTCGCTTCGGCATGTCGTGTCGCGCCTCGCGACCGTGCTCCTGCGGCTGGCCGGACCCGGCTCCGTCGCCGTCCTTCCCGCCCAGCACGAGCTGGCAGCGCAGATCGGGACAGTCCGTGAGGTCGCCGCGCGGGGACTGCGATACCTCGAACGTCTCGGCGCCATCCGGCTCGAGCCGCGCCGCCGCGCCACGGTCCTCGACCGCCACAAGCTCGACGACCTCACCGGGACTCCATCTGCACCGTCCGTACATCTCGGCCACTAGATGCGTCCGCTGCTTCTTGAGGCCGGCTGTCAGGTTCGTTCGCGCGTTCACCCTCTCACGATCACAACTTCGCGATGCGTGCGCTGTGACTTAAGTCCATTCCCGCGTGCGAGAAAAGTCACAGTGAAGGCAGGCCCGATTTTTGTGCGCCGCGCCTTCGAGGGGTGGGTCATCTGCGGCGTTCCGGAAAGTGTCAACATACGCGTCGGGTCCCCCCGGTTTGCCTTTGCCCTGTTCTATGTCGCGGTGCTCCATGCGTTTGGATAGCGGCGCGGCGAAGCCGCGTTGTCGTGTGCGTCAGGCTCCGTCCGAAGCTCTCGCTCTACTTGCAGCCAGCCGTCAAGAGATCGACTCGGTGTCATACCGCGGGCGAGATAGATCTCGTAAGCGCGCCGGCTGGCTCATGAGTTCTGGGTTCGGATGGTCAGTACTGAGCCAAAACTCCAGTTCGAGGAGATCACGTTTTTGCCAACCGACTCAGATTCTTAGTCTTCGTTTCGACAGTCTAAGAGTCGCGGTAAAATCCGACTTCCTGTAGTGGCTCAGATCCTCGTGCCCGAGCACCGAGCGAGTAAGACGTCGAGGTTCGGTGCTGCTCGCGGCGCCTCGCCGCCGGTTTGGCGCGGCGGCCGTGCCGAGGAGCCGCCTCATCGCCCAGTGCGGCGCGGCCCCAGCGAGCCGCTGTTTTGGCTCGCGCGAACGGGCCCTCTCGAGGACACTGGGCGCGTGCCGCCGTTGGTCCGCCGCTACATCAAGACGAGCTTCGTCTTCCTGATCGCGGGGCTGCTGCTCGGCGGTTACGTCACCGTGGCCGAGTTCCTGGTGGGCGCCTATCCCCCGCGGCTCTTCGTCACGGCGCATGTCCACCTGCTGCTCGTGGGCTTCATGCTGATGATTGTGATGGGCGTGGCAACGTGGATGTTCCCGCGCCCGGGCAAGGACGATCCGCGCTACCGTCCGGAACTTGCCGAGACCGTGTACTGGACGATGACGGTTGCCACGGCGCTGCGCGCGGTCGCGGAGGTGGGCGAGGGTCTCACCGGCGCGCCCGCCCTCCGCGTTCTGATCACCCTCGCGAGCCTCGGGCAGTTCGCCGGAGCCGGCCTCTTCGTGGTGAACATGTGGTGGCGGGTGCGGATGCCCGCCGTCCCGCCATGAGGTGGAACCACCTAGAGGCCGGTTTGGAAGTGTCGGAAAGTCTGGTGAGCCGTCCGGAACTCGAACCGAGGACCTTAGGCCCCATCTACTGTCGTCCAGAATAAGCTAACGCCTCTCAATCGGGATTGTGGAATGAGAACTGAAGGCGATTCTAACGGGCTGCCAGGGCGAACGCCGTCTACCGCAGCGCTGCGACGTCCTTGGGCGTCACAAGGGAGCCTTTGTTGCTCCAACTCGTGCGCTCATGATTGATGACCGCGGCGATCTCATCATTTGTGAGTTGGTCAGCGAAGGCCGGCATGGCGGACGGATACGCGACCCCGCCGATGGCCTGTCCCTGCCGGCCGCGCAACACGATGCGGATGTGCTCCGCCGAGTCCTTCGCGGTCACGACGGCATCTCCGGCCAACGGTGGAAAGACGCGCGCCACGCCCATCCCCGAGACTTGGTGACAGGCGGCACACTTATTTCCATACACCTGCTCGCCGAGAATCGCCCAGGTCGCCTGGCTGGCCGTGGAGCCTGTGACAGGAGACCCGCTCTGACCTATGGGCTGCACGGCCGAGAGATTTCTGTGCCGGTCCTCCTGGAACTCCATGGCCGAGTACCACATGGCCCACGCAACGACCACCAACGCGAGCACCCAGGTCCAGGTCGGGATGGGCGCGGGTGTCTCAGCTCGCACCGGTTCGAACGCGTCCCCGAGCCGGCTCGAGAAGGCGTTCAAGACGATCGGCACCCGGCCTCGAACGGCCTCCTCGGCAGATAACCCGACGACATCGATCCCGGGCCCGTTCCGGACGATGAACGAAATCTCCTCCACTCCCACCGTGCCATCGTCGTCGATCGCCTGCACCCGTAACCGATGGCGACCATCCGAGAGCTGCGTCGTATCCAGCTCGAAGGTCGCCGGGGGATCGAGGATCGCCCGGGTCTGCTGTTCATCGTCGAGAAAGACGTGGATCCTCACCGCGGCTCCTCGTCCTCGTCAACGAGGATGCGTCTTTTCACGTGGTGAAGATCCTCCTCGCCAGGCCTAACGGTGTACCGCACGGCGGCATAGAAGGCCCAGAGCACGATCGCTGCTGCCAGGGCCACGAGGCCCCAGTCGACGAGCGTCGTCGCTGTATGAACGAGTCCGGCGGAGTGTTCGTGCATCTCCTACGCCTTCTGCGCGTTCATGGTGTCGAGGAGACCTGCCGAAGCGAGAGCAGGTAGCGAACGAGGGCGAGAGCGTCGGGGGTAGCGACGATCACCTTGCCCGAGGGCGCGAAGGTCGTAGGAACGGGCACCACGAGGTCACTGGCTTCTGCGTGCTCCTTCGCCTCGAAGTACCAGCTGTAGGCCGGCATCACCGACTGCAACACGACAGCACGCGGATTGTAGAGGTGGATCAGATGCCAGACGTCGCTCGGTTGTCGCGCTCCCACATTGGCGAGGTCAGGACCCGTCCGCTCAGAGCCTAGCAGCGGAGGGTCCTCTCGGGCGTAGTCGGCCGCGAGCGAGGGTCGGCCAAAGGGTCGGTCCATGGGAAGGTCCCGCACGAACTGGGTGTGGCAGAAGCCGCACCCTTCCTTGAGATAGAGTTGCCGCCCGCGCTCCGCCGCGGAAGTTCGAACTAGAGCTCCCGGGAGAGGTGGCGTCTCCTGGACCTTCGACGCCGGAAGGATTGCCGTAACCAGCGTCAGAATGAGGTAGCCGATGCCGGCGAAGGCGACGATCGCTCGATGGTCCCGGTGGAGCCTTGAGCTCATCAGGCACGTCCAGTCAACTGGATCGGTGTCGTCGGGATTCGCTCCGCCAGCCGCGCGGACGGACGCATCTCCCATACGTTGACCGCGAAGGCGACGTGGCTGCCCGCCATGAGCAATCCTCCCACTGTTCGCCACAACCACAGCGGTTCCGCAGCCACGATCGAGGCGATGAAAGAGCGGCCAGCGACCCAAGCCGCTCCCTGCAGCACGCCGGCCACCGAGAGTGCAACCACATAGATCACGACGCCGACCAGAGCGAGCCAGAAGTGCACGCCGACGATGATCGGATTCGGCTCGCGGCCCGTGAACTGCGGCACGAGCCCGTACGCTGCGCCCCAAATGATGAACGCAATAAAGCCGTACATCGTTGCGTGCGAGTGGCCGACCGTGAAGTTGGTGAAGTGGAGGTAGATGTTCGCGGTGCGGAACGCCTCGAAGGTCCCCTGTGAGGAGCCGAGCCCGTAGCCAAGGATCCCGACTAGCAAGAAGGGGAGCGCGTAACTGCGGCGGACGCCGTGCCAGGCCCCTCGGAGGGTGAGAAGAAAGTTGCCGGTCCCCGCCCAGACCGGCACCATCATGCCCACGCTGAACAGGATCGCGGTCGTTTGCAGCCAGTAGGGGACGGGACTGAAAATGAAGTGATGGGCCCCGATCACGGTATAGAAGAGCATGTTGGTCCAAAAGCCCAGCACGCCGAGCGCATACGAGTAGATGGGACGGCCGAGGACGCGCGGCAACGCATAGTAGGTGGTGCCGAGCGCCAACATCGTGAACCACATCCCCACGGCCGTGTGCATGTAGTAGCCCTGAATCACCACGTTCCCCACGCCGCTCTGGTAGAAAGGCAGATAGGCAGTGACATAGAGAATCGGCAGCCAACAGAATGCGCCGAGGATGTACCAGTTGGAGATGTACACCTCGGACAGCTGGCGCGCGCCAACCGTGCGGTAGATGTTGTAGCCGTTGAGCACCACGCCAAGGCCCAGGAGGACGGCCAGCGGCCACACCCACTCGCGGTATTCCTGGGGTCCGCGCGACCAACCAGCGCCGAGCGTCACCACGCCACCGAAGACAGCCGCGTTCCAAAGCCAAAGGGCCGTCCGGGCGAGGGCCGGGCTCCAGAGTGGCGCGCGCGAGGTGCGGGATACGACATAGAAGGCAAGGCCGACAAGTGCCATCGTGCTCCAGCCCCAGAACACGGTGCTCGTGTGAATCGGGCGTACCCGTCCGAAAGAGAGCCATGAAATGGCAAGAAAGTCGGGCCAGTTGAGCTTGATTGCCGGGATGAGACCCGCCACGGTTCCCACGAGGAGCCAGACCGTGGCCCATGCGAGATACTCGTAGGCGACGCTGGCGGTCGCCGTGTCGGCTGGCAGTGAGCCCTTTCGAGGTTCATCGCCGATGCGGTCGCGGATCATTCAGCGCCTCATGGTTTGGGCTACGCGTGGAGGCTGTTGAGGAGCCTGGGCCGGCTGACGGAATTGCTCATCCCGGGTTGTCTGCTCAAGTCGAGCTCAGCATCACGGCTCGCGGCAACCGGATCCCGAAAGAATTGGTCGCACGGTCTTTTTGGATCACACGAGCGGCCCGGGTCGCTTCACGTAGCGGTTCTTGATCGCATCCGCGGCCCAGTAGGCCAGCGCGCCCACCGTGTCCGTCGGGTTGTATCCGGCATTCTGGGGGAAGGCCGACGCGCCCACCACGAACAGATTCGACACGTCCCAGCTCTGGAGGTACTTGTTCACAGCGCTCGTCTTCGGATCCGCGCCCATGACGGCGCCGCCGGTGTTGTGCGTGGTCTGATAAGGCAGCAGACTGTAGTGTGGCCCGCGCCGGTCCGCGCCGATCTTGCTGGGCGACATCGCGCGCGCGATCTCCTCGGCGCGCTCGGTGAGGTAGTTGGAGCGCTTGAGTTCATTCTCGCGCCAGTCGAAGGTCATGCGCAGAAGCGGCAGCCCGTACGCGTCCCGGTAGGTCGGGTCGAGATCGAGGTGGTTGCCGCGGTACGGCAGCACGCCGCCATGGGTCTGGATCAGGAACGCCCGGTTGTAGTAGTGGGCGACGGCGGCCTTCCATGAACTCCCCCAACGCGGCGTGCCCGGCGGGACCGGATGGAAGCGGATTGGGCGCGCCCCGACCGTCCAGGCGGCGATGTAGCCGCCGCCGATGAAGCCGAGCCCACCGTGGTCGAAGTTGTCGCCGTTGAAGTCGTCGACGATCTCACCGAGCGCGCCGGCCCCCATGAACGTGTTGAAGACCTTGTCCTCGAAGAACGCGGTCACCGCGCTCACCACCTGGTAGGCGTAGTTCCGGCCGACGACGCCCTCGCCGGTCGCGGCGTCGTAGGGGCGCCCGATCCCGGAGAGCAGGAGGAGCCGGACGTTGTTGAGGATGTACGAGGTGACGATCACGATGGCGGCCGGCTGCTCGATCTCGCGGCCGCGCGCGTCGACATACGTCACGCCGGTGGCCCGCTTGCCCGAGGCGTCCAGGTTGATCTTCACGACGTTGCTCAGCGTCCGCAGCTCGAAGTTGCCGGTCTTCTGGGCGATCGGGAGCACCGTCACTTGCGGGATGGCCTTGGCGCCGAACTCGCACGCGAAGACCTCGCAGTAACCGCAGTACATGCACGGCGCGAGGCTCGCGCCGTCCGGGTTCACGTAGCCCCGGCTCATGTTCGCCGACGGCGCCGGGTACGGGTGGTAGCCGAGCGACGCCGCGGCCTGCTTGAAGAGCGCGCCCGCGTGGCTGGTCTTCATCGGGGGGTTCGGGTACTCGTCGCTGCGCGGTCCCTCGAACGGGTTCCCGCCGGGCTGGGTCTGGCCGCGCAGATTGCCCGCCTTCCCGGAGATGCCGCACGTGCGCTCGAAGCGGTCGTAGTAGGGCTCGAGCTCGTTATAGGTGATGCCCCAATCCTGCGCCGTGCAGTCGGCCGGAAGCGCGCCAGGGCCGTAGCGAGCGAGCGTGCGACTCCGCGTCTCGAAGTCCCACGGCAGGAAGCGGAACGTCTGGCCGTTCCAGTGGACGCCCGCGCCGCCGAGCCCCTCGCCCGGGTAGAACGAGCCGAGATAGCGCATGGGGAGCGCGACCTGATCCGCGCTGTTGCGGAAGGTCAGCGTCTCCTTGGCGAGGTCCTGCATCAGCTCGAACCGCGAGTGGTAGCGCAGCTCGTCGTGCACCCACGGCGCCAGGAAGTCGGGGTTCGTGTCCCGGGCGTGGCCCCGCTCGAGGCCGACCACCTTGAGCCCGGCCTGGGCGAGCTCCTTGCCGAGGATGCCGCCGGTCCAGCCGACGCCGGTCAGCACCACGTCGACGGGCTTCATCTTGATCGTCATGACTCGCCTCCTCAGTGCTGATGCCGCGCGATGAACCGGTGAATGGGATGGCCGTGCTCGTCGAGCTTGGCCTGCCCGCTCTGGACGTCGGAGATGCTGACGGGCTCGACCGTGTAGGGCTGGTTGTAGTTTTCGACCGTGCCCACATAGACCGCCGCCACGCCGGGGAAGCCGATCAGTTTCCAACCGATCTTGTTGCGGTTGCCGCCGTAGGCCGGATCGGCGAAGAACCCTTCCACGGTGTTCGTGTAGAGCATCTCGAAGAACGCGGGCGCCGGGAGCGCCTCGAACACGATCCGCCCGGTCTCGAGCCCCTTGAGCACCTCGTCCTGCTGCACGGTGCTCAACTCGTCGAAGCGCTTCCCGTAGGTGCGCTCACAATGGCGATTGGCCTCGGCGATGCCCGCACGGTAGAGCTCTTGCGGCGTGAGGGCGAGCTGGTAGCCCTGCTCCGGCGTGCCCTCGCGCCAGGGCCCCTCGCGATAGTTCTTGCCCATGGTGCCGAACGCTCCCGAGAGCTGGCGATCGACGAAGTACGAGACGCCGGCTTCACGGGCGCCCGCTCCGAGGCTGTCCGCCGGGATGAGGCGCGCCACCGCCGCTTCGACGAACGCTGCCTCGGGCCGCATGAGAAATGTGTACGCGTCACTGGCCGCTGCAGCGCCCGCCCCTTCTGCCCCACCCGTCACCACTGGTTGCTGGTCCGCGGCGGCCCGCGCAGGCTCAACCGCGACCGTCGGGATCGCGCTGGCCACGCCCACCGTCCCGAGCACCTGCAAGAACCCTCTTCGAGTCACCGCTTCGCTCATGTCCACCCTCCTCCTTAGAAGCTCCACCAGCTGATGAACTCGACCTTGTTGTTCTCGTTGTGTCGGCTCTCCGACCCGCCAGTCCGTGAGGTTGCCGCGCGAGGACTGCGATACCTCGAACGTCTCGGCGCCATCCGCCTCGAGCCTCGCCGACGCGTCACGATCCTCGACCGACACCAACTCGTTAGCATCGCCGGGAATCGACCCAGCGCATAGACGCGTCTCGACCGCTGGACGCGCTGCTTTCGGCCGCCCATTCAGGACGCTCGCCAATTCCGGCGAGAGTTGCCATGACGCGACAAGGCTCACCGAGGTCACTCCATGCGACGCCTTTCAGGGCAAGCACGGAGAGGGAGGCTGGGCGCACAGCCAGCACCTGTCGGGAAAAATCAGTGGATTGCAGCCACGAGTAAAGCCGTCGAACGCTGGCATCTTCCCATGGCGTGGTGAGTCGCGAGAGCACTGGCCCGAAACTGTCGAAAAGACCCGGTGCCGCGCTCCTGATCAGGGCCAAGAGCGTCGCAACGTCCCCGACCATCACGAAGCTGTTCCACAAGCAGCCGGTGGCAAGGAGCGTTTGCGCGAGTGCCGGAGTCGGCTTCTCCCAGAACCGGCGCACACGATACGCGTCAGGCCACGGGAGCTCAGCAACGCGCTCGCCAGGTTCGATCCATCCATAGCCCACCTCCGCACCGTCCGGGATGACGCCAAGCAGGACGAGCATGTCAGGTCGCGCCCGGACAAGTTCGAAGGCCCTATCGACGTGCGCCATGAATGCCTCGTCGTCGGAAATGTAGTGATCCGACGGAAAGATGGCGACCGATCCCCGGGGAGCTATCGCGCGCAGGCGGAGCAATCCGTAGAGGATCGCAGGCGCAGTTCCGCGGTTCTCCGGCTGGATCACCATGCGCTCCGAGGGGACGTCCCCAAGCAGTGGAGCGTAGAAGCCCTCGTGACAGCGCACGACGACGGTGAAGGTTCGCTGCGGAGAGAGCAGCCGCATGGCACGCTGCCGGGTCTGCTCCAGCAACGTCTTATCACCGAGCAGACGGCAGAATTGCTTCGGCCGCTCATCCCCCGCGATCCGGCGGGTGAGAGACCGAAGCCTCGTACCGTCTCCGCCTGCGAGAATGATTCCCCAGTGTGACCGGGAGCTCATCGCGGATTCCCCACGCAGCGGGCGCCCGCTGCGCTCGCATGGCATACGCTGAGACCGAACATCACCATGAGCATCAGCTGCCATCATGCGACACCTCACTTTTGCGACCGCGTCTCACTGAGACTCGTTCGACATTGATGCGTCCGGCATGAAGCACCTTCGCATCTCACCGCGAGAGTACCCGGCGTTGCTCAGCACTTCTGTGACTTTCATCCCGCTCCAACGTCGAGACAAAAGTCACAGCATTGCCATCGCCGGCTCTGGCAGTTTGAAGCAGGCACAGGAGATGGGCGAGCGCGTGAACAAGGAGCAAGACGCCGATGGGATCGCCGGATGGACGACGGACGCGGGAGCACGGAGGACAAAGCCATGCAGACCCTCAATCATCACGAAGTCGCCAGGCTCGCATACGAGTTCTGGGAGCGGCGTGGCCGCCCGCACGGTTCGCCCGAGGTGGACTGGTGTCAGGCGGAGAAGCAGCTGTGGGCGCGCAGCCAGGGTGAACTCCATCTGGGAATGGGCGAGTTGAGTTTAGAACCCGAGACGGGACCGTGGCGCGATCCGAACCCCGAGAACTGCGAGTGCCTGGCTCGGTAGTCCCCGGCGACGCGAATCCATTGACCACGGGCCCTGTTCCTGATGATGTCCACGTCGCCTGGACCTAGGCCCAGCATCTGCCAAACGTTCGCGAGCCTCAGGTCTATGCACGTTATAATCGCCAGCTGACGCGATGGCGGGCGGCCCAGCTCGGAGCCGAATTGTTCGGCCTGGATCCGGTTCGCCTTCAGAGTGTTATCGATTTCACTCATTGCTTGCTTTTCCTGCAGGCGTCGCCCAGCTCATCACGCACCGTTATCCGAGCGAGCGGTTCGTGGCGGCGCTCGGCCCGCCCGCGCCAGAGGAGATCAAGGCCTTGATCGAGTGGGGTGCCCCAAGCGCCCCGCGGGAGAAACCGTGATGGCGGATGACATCCAGTACGCCCCGGGCTGGCCCGGTATTCCGCCGCGCTGGACTTCGAGTGCGAAGAGTGCCGTGGCCACCGCCCTGTCTCCGATGAGCCGCGTCTGGTTCACGCTGAGCCACGGGATCTTCAACGAGATCTACTTCCCGCGCGTGGATCAGGCGTGCACGCGCGACCTCGGACTCGTCGTCACCGACGGGCGCGAGTTCTTCGCCGAGGAGAAGCGCCACGCACGGTCGGAGATCGTGCCCCTCGCCGAGGGTGTCCCCGCCTACCGGGTGACGAATACCTGTCTGCAAGGGCGCTTTCGTGTGGAGAAGGAGATCCTGGCTGATCCGCGGGGAGACGCGGTGCTCCAGCGAACGTGGTTTGTGCCGCTCGCGGGCGGGCTCGATGAGTACCACGTGTACGTGCTCCTCGCCCCGCACCTCGGCAACCGCGGTAACGGCAACACCGCCTGGGTCGGATCCTATAAGGGCGTCCCGATGCTCTTCGCCGAACGCGGCTCGCGTGCACTCGCTCTCGCATGCTCGGTGCCGTGGGCGAAGCGCTCGGCCGGGTTCGTCGGCGTCTCCGACGGCTGGCAGGACCTCGCCACGCACCGGCGGATGACCTGGGAGTACTCGCGGGCTGAGAACGGCAACACTGCCCTTACCGCCGAGGTGGACCTCAAGGTCGCCCGCGGCACGTTTCTGCTGACCCTCGGGTTCGGCGCAACCGCGTTCGAAGCCGGCTACCAGGCGCTGGCAAGTCTGCGCGGCGACTTTGAGTCGACCCGTGACGAGTACCTCGACGGCTGGCGGCGCTGGCAAGAGTCGCTGCTCCCGCTCGACACAGGGACGAAGCGTCCGCGCGACCTCTACCGGGTCAGCACGGCGGCCCTGCGCACCCACGAGGCCAAGCAGTTTGGGGGTGGCATCATCGCGAGCCTCTCCGTCCCCTGGGGTTTTGCCAAGAGCGACGACGACATCGGCGGCTATCACCTCGTCTGGCCCCGCGATCTGGTCGAGACCGCGGGCGCCTTGCTGGCTGCCGGCGCCCATGCCGACGCCCGCCGGGTCCTCTACTACCTGCAGGTCACACAGGAAGCCGACGGTCACTGGCCCCAGAACATGTGGCTCGACGGCGAATCGTTCTGGGGGGGAGTGCAGCTCGACGAGACCGCGTTTCCGATCCTGCTCGTGGACCTCGCGCGGCGGAGCGAGGCGCTCGGCGCCGACGAGGTTGCGCGGCTCTGGCCGATGGTGCGGCGGGCGGCCGGTTTCATTGTGCGCAATGGTCCAGTGACGCAGCAGGACCGATGGGAGGAAGACCCAGGCTACTCGCCGTTCACACTTGCCGTCGTGATCGCGGCGCTACTCGTTGCTGCCGATCTGGCCGACGGCAATGGGGAGCCCCGGGTGGCCGCCTACCTGCAGGAGACCGCCGACATCTGGAACGCGAGCGTCGAGCGCTGGACTTACGTGACCGGGACGGAGTTGTCGCGCCGCGTCGGAGTGGAGGGCTACTATGTGCGGATCGCGCCGCCGGAGGCCGCCCAGGCAGCCTCGGCCCTCTACGGGTTCGTCCCCATCAAGAACCGGCCGCCCGAACATAGTGAAGAGCCTGCTGCGCAGATCGTGAGCCCGGACGCGCTCGCCCTCGTGCGTTTCGGCCTACGGGCGGCGGAAGATCCGCGGGTCCTCAACACGGTGCGGGTCATCGATGCGCTCTTAGAGGTGAACACGCCTGGTGGTCCTGCCTGGCATCGCTACAACGGCGATGGCTATGGCGAGCACGAGGATGGCGCTCCATTCGACGGCACCGGCGTCGGGCGCGCCTGGCCGCTACTAACGGGCGAGCGCGCGCACTATGAGCTGGCGGCGGGGCGGTGGAACGTCGCAGAACGCCTGCTGGGCGCCCTCGAGGCCTTCGCCAACGAGAGCGGCCTGCTCTCTGAACAGCTCTGGGACGCGCCGGACATCCCTGAACGCGGTCTCTTCTTCGGCCGACCGTCAGGAGCGGCGATGCCACTCGCGTGGGCCCACGCCGAATATGTCAAGCTTCGCCGTTCGCTCCACGATCGGAGGATCTTCGACATGCCGCCCCAGACCCATCGGCGCTACACGGGGGAGTGGACCGCGCCTCGCTACGCGGTCTGGCGCTTCAACCACAAGTGTCGAGGGATGCACGCGGACGAGACCTTGCGCATCGAAGTCCTTGCGCCGTCGGCAGTGCACTGGAGCACCGACGGCTGGGCGACGGTGCACGACAGCGCGACTCGGGACTCCGGGCTCGGGGTCCACCTCGTGGATCTACCGACCGCGCGGCTCCGGGCCGGAGGACGGATCGACTTCACTTTCTACTGGCCAGAGGCCCACCGCTGGGAGGGAATCGACTATGCCGTCGTCACAACCTGATCCCGGAAAACGCGCGGCTGTGGCCGCGCGTCGGCCCACAAAAGCGTGGACGCCGACTCCTGGTATCGAGGAGCCAAGTCCTGAGGTTGCTGAGAGGAGACGACGCTGGTCGGAGCGCTGTTCCAGACTCTGCGCCGGCGCTATCCTCTGAACGGGCGAAACCACAGCGGAATCCCGGCCACCACGAGGCCAGCCGCAAGGGCCGCGAGAATCAGTGCGGCGAGCGCCTCCTCCGAATCGACGCCGTAGGCGGACGACCGTCTCGACGGCAGTGCGTCTCTCCGTATCGAGGGCGCCCGCATCATGCCAGCGCATCTGGCGTCTTGGATCCCAGGCCCTTGCCTTCCCAGCGCTCGTGGTAGATCACGCGGCCAAGCGGCAGGCGATGGGCCCAGCCGCGCCGCTGCAGCTCTGGCTCGTCCAGGAACTCCTGCGCGTAGCCGATGCAAAGATAGGCGACGGGCACCACGGGCTCGGGAATACCGAGGATCCGCCGGAGCTCGTCATTGTTGAGGATGCTAACCCAGCCGACGCCGATGCCCTCCACACGAGCGGCGAGCCACAGGTTCTCGATCGCGCAGCAGGTGCTGAAGAGGTCGGTGTCGACGATGGTGTTTCGTCCGAGCACGTGGGGCCCGCCCCGTGTCCGGTCGCAGGTGACGCAGACGTTGACCGGCGCGTCCTCGATCCCCTCGAGCTTTAGCGTGCGATAGAGGGCGGCGCGTGGGCCCTCGTAGTTGGCGGCGGCGGCCTGGTTTTCCTGCAGGAAGAGGGCGTGCACACGGGCCTTGGTCGCCCGGTCGTGGATCACGATGAAGTTCCAGGGCTGCATCAGTCCGACGGATGGGGCATGATGGGCGGCCCCGAGGATCTTCATGAGAATGTCTTCCGGGATCGGGTCGGAGCGAAAGGCACGGATGTCGCGTCGCGTCTCGATCACGTGGTAGAAAGCCGCTCGTTCGTCCGGCGGGAACGCATGGCTCATGTCACTGGCACCTCCTCTACCCTCATCGAGGGCTGCCCACGTGGTCCCGCAAGAATCCAATGATGTCCTCGCGACTCACCATGCCCACGGCATGGCCGTTCTCGATGACCGGCAGCTGGTTGACGCCGTCTCGATCCATATGCTCCAGGACGTCGCGCAGATCGGCGTCGCGCCTCGTCGTTCGCATCTCGGTCTTCGGGATCATGACGTCCTCGGCCCTGAGCGTGGGCCACGACGGTCGGGGCTGCCTCGTGATCCCATGCAGCGTCAGGAGACCCACGACACGATCGTCACGTTCCACCAGAAAACTGCGCTGCCCATGGGCGAGCACATGCCCATCCACGAGCTGCTGGAGCGTTCGGTCGGCGGGAACGGAGGTGTAGTCGGGGCGCATCGCCTCGCGGACCTTGTGGCCGGTCAAGATCTCGAGGACCGCCTGGCCTTGCATCTCGCTCATTGCCGCATTCTCGAGGAACCAGCCAATGAAGCTGATCCAGAGCCCGTTGATGAAGTTGCCGCCGAGGATCTGCCAGACTCCGAACAGGACGAAGAGGTAGCCGACGACCCGACCGACGGTTCCGGCGACCCGGGTGGCCCGATCCACGTCATGGGTCACGCCCCACACGATGGCTCTGAAGACGCGCCCACCATCCAGCGGAAACCCGGGGATGAGATTGAAGAGCCCCAGCATCAGGTTGATGTATGCGAGGTACCTCAGCAGCGCGAGGGCGGGCGCCAGCGCGCTGGCCGCGGGTTCGAGGACACCAAACACCGCCGCGAGCAGCAGGCTGGCCGCCGGCCCCGCAGCAGCGATCAGGAGCTCCCGCGTTGCGCTCGCCGGTCCCCCGCCGAGACGAGACACGCCCCCGAAGATGAAGAGCGTGATGCTCTGCACCGAGGTCCCGAAGTGTCGCGCCACCAGCGAGTGACTCAGCTCGTGTAGGACCACGCTGATGAAGAACATGATGGCCGTCACGGCGCCGATCATCCAGTACTCCCACCGGGGCCAGCCCTTGAACTCCGCGGGATAATAGCCGGCGGCCAGGGTCCACGTCACGAGCGCGAAGATGAGGAACCATGACGAATCGAGGCGGATCGGGATGCCCGCGATCCGACCGAGTGGAATCACGCGACCTGTCATACGGGTACCCCCGTTGCCGTCATGCGGATGCACGCGACCCGCGTGTCGTTCTGCGGGCTGACGTCAGCAATGGCAGACGCAGGCTCAGTTCGACTCTCACATATTCCGCCAGTCCCCTTCGATCGTATCGACCACCTTATCGATGTGGCCGCCGAGCGACATCTTCGCCATGGCCACCGCGAACCCCTCTGCCTGCCTGAGGTGTCGCTTGAGATCGGTCGCGATGTGATCGTCGTCGAACAGCGTGTTGTCGACATCGACCAGGAATACGACCGGGCTGCGGGCGGTCATCGGCAGTCGTCCGGCGCGGCCGCCGGCGTGCGACACGGGATGTCAGTCACCACGGGAGAGAGGGGCTGTCCCATGGAGGAGGCTCGGTAGGTCGCCTGGCTCAGGCTCACGTGCCGCTCCGCACTTCGTGTTCCATCGCGAGCTCAGCTTCCAGGCTCTCACGATCGCGGAAAATACTGGCCACCGCCCGCAGGCGGCCACCCGCGCGATAGCGCACGCTGGCGTCATGCTGCTCGATGTTTCCATCGACCTCGATGGCGTCCCAGCGCGCGGCGTGGCCGACGTAGTTGATAGAGATGTCGTAGTGCTGGCTCCAGAAGAACGGCACGTCGGTGAAGGGCCTGCGGTCGCCGACGATCGTGCGAGCGACGGCTTGGCCCTGCCGCTGGGCCACGACCCAGTGCTCGATCCGTACGAGGCCGCCGCCTCGAGGATCCGGCCAGCGAGTGGAATCGCCCGCTGCAAAGACGCCGGTTGCTGCTGTCTCGAGGTAGGCGTCAACGACAACTCCGTTGTCGATCTGGAGTCCGGCCTTCTCGGCGAGTGCAGTCGCGGGCCTCACGCCGACGCCGGCGACGATGAAGTCCGCAGAGAGCCGCTCGCCGTCCTGGAGAACGACGGTCCCCGGGGCGACGCCGCTCGCCGTCCGGCCGAGGTGGAAGACAACGCCGTGCTGCTCGTGCAGCGTGCGGACGAACTCACCCAGCTCCGGACCCAGCACGTGCTCAAGCGGGCGCCGGCCCGGCGCGACCACGTGCACCTCGATGTTCCGGGCTCGGAGTGACCCAGCCACTTCGAGCCCGATGAAGCCCGCCCCCAGCACTACGGCGCGTCGCGCGCTCTCGGCCGCCTTGATGATGGCGCGGCTGTCCCCGAGCGTGCGGAGGTAGTGCACGCGCGGGCCGTTGTCGCCGGGGAGTGTCAGCTGCACCGGCTCGGCGCCCGTCGCGAGCACGATCCCGCCGAAGTGACGGGTCGTGCCGTCGTCGAGCGCGAGGCGCTTGCCGGTGGGATCGAGACTCGTAACCCTCCGACCGAGCAGCAGCTCCACCCCGAGCTCCTCGTAGTAGGCGCGTGGGTGCAGCGGGATCCACTCCTCAGGCGCGTTCCCGGCGAGGTAGTCCTTGGAGAGGTTCGGCCGGTCGTAGGGCGCCTGCTCATCTCGATCGATCAGCGTGATGTCTCCGTCGAACCCGAGATGACGCAATTCTTCCGCGGCGCTGTTGCCCGCGGCGCCGGCGCCCACGATCGCGACCGACGTCGGCGCGGCGCCGCGTCGCGTGCGGCGCCGCATGCTGCCGAGCTTGTCGCGTCTGCCGGTGACGAACACTGAGCCGTCGCGCTGCGCGACCTCGTAGCTCGCCACGGGGTTCAGCGCCGGCGCCCGCAGGGCCTCGCCGGTGCGGAGGCTGAAGCAAGCGTGGTGCCAGGGACAGCGGACGGTGTCCTCGACGACGAGCCCCTCGGCGAGGGGGCCCCCGTAATGGCTGCATGTCGCGCCGATCGCGCAGACATCTTGGCCGCGCCGCACGAGGATGACGGCCTCGCCATCGACACGGCCGCGAACGGGGGCGGCGTCGGCGAGCGAGTCCATCGGAACGCCGGCCGTGAGATCGGGGCCCTCGGGACCCTGAGGCTCTGCACTCATGACGCTCTCCTCTCGCCGCCTCGCTGGCTGGAACTCGCACGAGCGTTTTCGAACATATCGACCCACCGGCGATACGTCGCAGCGATCCGGGCCGCCGCCGTGTCTTCTGTTACCTGCTTGTCCCGCCAGGCCACGAGTGCATCCCAGAACGTCGTGCGGCCTACCGCGAAGCCGATGAACCCGGGAACAGTCGCGGCGGTCTGCAGCCACTCGGCGACTTGTTCATCGTCGGCGCCACGCCCGAGCACGATGCAGCCGACGTTGCGGCGTCCATCCCGGCGCGCAGTCTCGACCACCGTCACGCAATCCTCTCGGCGATAGAGCCCCTCGATCTTCCAGACGTCGGGCTCGACACCCGTTTCCTGCAGCTCCCGGATGGCCTGGACCATGAGCACCGAACGCACCTCGCGGTCATAGGCGCGTCGGTCTCCACGCACGTGATCGAGCTGCGCCGGCTCCGGCGGCACCAGCAGCTCGAACATGAACTTGCGATTCCGCTGGCGGAGGTATTCGGAGAGGCGCCGGAGGCGTCCGGCCTGACGCGCGTCGAGCGCGGCGTCGCCGCCGGGGTTGTACCGCACGAGCACCTTGCAGAACGTCGGGTCGACCGCCTCGATGTGCGCGGCGAACTCCGCGCCGTACTCGAAGTCGAACTCGTCCTGTCCGCTCTTCTCCGCCGGAGCCGCGGTGATGTAACCGCGCCGGGCGGCGTCGCGCAGGATGGCGGCGCCAAACTGCTCGTCGACCAGGATGGCCGCTCGATCCTTCGGGACCCCGCCGGTGACAGCGGCCCTGAAGCCCGCGTAGACCACCTGCTTGGCGGCGGCAACCTCGGCCGTCTGCGCCGGGCTCAGCGGCACCTGCCAGCCGAACAGGCCCTTCTCGAACGAGGCCCGGTGGTCGAAGGGCAACATGTAGAGCGGGTCGACATAGCCGAGACTCATGATGACTCCTTACGGAATGCGTGGAACCGCCTGATGAGCGCGTCGGTCGAGTAATCGAGGTACAGCCCCGGCGGCCTCGCTCGCAAAGCGCTCGCCCCGCCCGGGGTCTTCTCCGAACAGCGTCTGGAGGTGGACGGTCTGGAGCTTGTGGTAATGGTCCTCGAGCGCCTTCCATTCGGGACGCTGCGTGAGCGGGAGAGCGATGCTGGCCATGACTTACCTGGTCGGCCCGGAAGAGAGAACCGCCCGTGTGTGCCGCGCAATCATCAGGTCCTCCTTCGTCGGGATGACTCTGACCGTGCAGGCGCTGTGCACCGCGCTGATCGTCGCGGCGTGCTGTGAGTTCTGCGACGGGTCGAGCCGAACACCGAGGTGCTCGAGCCCCTCGCAGATCTCCCACCGAACCGGCGCGGCCCGCTCCCCGATCCCACCCGTGAAGACCAGCGTCTCGACGCCGCCGAGGACCGTCGCGAGTGCGCCGATGTGCTTGCGGACCGAATAGCAAAAGCTCGCGACGGCTTCGCGGGCCCGCGGATCTTGCTCGCGTCGCGCGAGCAAGGTCTTCATGTCCGCGGCGGTCCCCGAGATGCCGCGGAGGCCCGATTGCTCATTGACAAGATGCTCGAGCCGGCAGGCATCGTAGCCCTTTTCTCGCAGGAGGTACAGCAGGACGCCAGGATCGAGGTCACCGCTGCGCGTGCCCATGATGACGCCGCCGATGGGCGTGAATCCCATAGTGGTGTCCATCGGGCGACCGTGCTGAATGGCAACCAGACTCGCGCCGTTGCCGAGGTGGCCGATGATCGTCCTCCTCCGAGCGGCGGCACCGAGCACGCTGACGACGTACTCGTACGAGAGCCCGTGGAAGCCGTACCGTCGCAGCCCCTCGCCCCAGAGTTCGCGCGGAAGCGGAAGCCGCTGCGCCAGCTCGGGCATGGTTCGATGGAAGGCTGTGTCGAAACACGCGGCTTGCGGGAGATCGGGAAAGTGCGCCGCCACCGAGCCGATGACCTCGAGCTCGCTGGGAAGATGAAGCGGCGCGAGCGGGATCAGCTGGCGAAGCGCGGCGAGCAGCGACGCGTCGATCCGCTGTGGCCCTGTGTGATCGGGTCCGCCGTGCACGAGCCGGTGCCCGACAGCATCGGGAGCGGAGAATCCATGCTTCTCGAGGGAGTCGAATACCTGCCGCACGGCCGCGCGATGCTCGGGGAACTCGCCGGACATGTCGGCCAACGTCTCGCCATGCGGACTCCCCAGCCAGAAACGACCATCCGGCTGGCCGAGTCGTTCGACCACGCCGCTCGCGAGCAGCGCCTCCGCCTCGTCGCTCATCCGATACAAGGCGAATTTGAGCGATGACGACCCGACGTTGAGACAGAGGATCTCGCGCGTCGTCACCGGCGCCCGCTCTTCTCGCGCGCGGCCGCAACCAGACCTTCCGCCGCGCGCACGACTCGATCCGTCGTGAACCCGAGCTCACGCATCACGATGTCACCAGGCGCAGAGGCGCCGTACCGGTCGAGCGATACCGTCGCGCCGCAGGCGCCGACCCAACGCTCCCACCCGAGCGAGCGGCCCGCTTCAACGGCCAGCCGCGCCGTCACCGAGGACGGCAACACGCGTTCGCGGTACTCGGCCGGCTGCTCCTCGAAGAGCTCCCAGCACGGCATGGACACCAGCCGCGCCTTGATGCCCTTCGTCGCGAGGACAGGCTCGGCGCCGACGATGTGCTGGACCTCGGAACCAGTGGCGATCAGAATGATGTCCGGCCGCTGTGACGCCTCTGACGGCGGGTTGAGCACATAGGCGCCGCACACCAACCCTTCGGCGGATGCGTAGATCGAGCGATCGAGGGTCGGCACGTTCTGGCGGGTGAACGCGAGGGCCGTCGGCCGGTGCCGGTTCTGGATCGCGACCCACCACGCCCAGACGGTCTCGTTGGCGTCCGCGGGCCGGATGACGAGGAGATCTGGGATGGCGCGGAGCGCGATCAGGTGCTCCACGGGCTGGTGCGTGGGACCATCCTCGCCCAGGCCGATGCTGTCGTGCGTGTACACCCAGATCGAGCCGAGGCGCGCGAGGGCGGAGAGTCGGACGGGCGGACGCATGTAGTCCGAGAAGACGAGGAACGTCGCTCCGTACGGGATGACGCCGCCGTGATACGCGAGCCCGTTCACGATGGCGCCCATGCCGTGCTCGCGCACGCCGAAGTGGAGATTGCGCCCCGCAAAACCCCAGACGCCTCCGATCACCCCCTGCGCTCCGTCCTTCGGCAACGAGGACGGCTCGAAGTCGCCCTGCGCCTTGAGCCACGTGAAGGTCGAGGGATCGAGGTCAGCCGAACCACCGACGAGCTCGGGGAGCTTCGCCACGAGCGACTGCAGCGTGCTCTCGGAGGCTTTGCGCGTGGCGAGTCCTTTCGGATCGGCGGGAAAGGTCGGGAGGTCCGCGTCCCAACCGCGCGGCAACTCGCCCGCCAGGCGTCGCGTCAGCTCGGCGCCGAGGTCCGGAAAGGCCGCCACGTACTCCGCCAGCCGCCGACGCCAGTCCTGCTCCAGGGCAGCGCCACGCTCGAGCGCCGATCGGAAGTGTGACCGCGCCTTGTCGGGAATGAAGAACGCCGGCTCGACGGGCCAGCCGAGATTCTGCTTGGCCGCACGAACCTCGTCGGGGCCGAGCGGGCTGCCGTGCGCCTGGAATGTCCCCTGCTTGTGCGGAGCGCCATAGCCGAGGATCGTCCGCACGACGATCAGCGACGGTTGATCGGCGGCCTGCTGCGCGGCGCGAAGCGCCTTGTCCACCGCCGCCAGGTCGTTGCCGTCGTCTACCTGCTGCACATGCCAACCGTACGCGGCGAACCGCGCGCCGACGTTCTCGGTGAACGTCACCGACGTCGATCCGGCAAGCGAGACGGCGTTCTGGTCGTAAAGGGCGATCAGCTTGCCGAGCCTCAGGTGGCCGGCGAGCGAGCACGCCTCGGATTGGACGCCTTCCATCATGTCGCCGTCGCTTGCAATCACGTACGTGAAGTGGTTGATGATCTCGTGGCCGGGCCGGTTGAAGCGTGCCGCCAGGTGCGTCTCCGCGATGGCCATGCCAACGGCGTTCGCGATGCCCTGGCCAAGCGGCCCCGTCGTCGCTTCGACGCCTGGTGTGAGATGGCTCTCAGGGTGACCGGGTGTGAGGCTGCCCCACTGTCGGAAGCGCTTGATCTGTTCGAGGGAGACGTCGTAGCCGGTCAGATAGAGGAGTGAGTAGAGCAGCATCGAGCCGTGCCCGGCGGACAGCACGAAGCGGTCGCGGTCCGGCCACTTCGGATCAGACGGGTTGTGACGCAGGAACCGGGTCCACACGACGTACGCCATCGCCGCCGCGCCCATCGGCAGTCCCGGATGGCCGGAACCGGCATGCTGCACTGCATCGACGCAGAGGAAGCGAATGGTGTTGATCGCGAGCTCGTCGAGATTGCGCTCCGTCATGTCGTGTCCCTCACACATTGGTCCACACCCACTCACGCACCTCGGGCATGTCTTCGAGGTGCTCGCGGACATATGTCTCGTGTCGCGCCAGCATGGCCGTACACCGCTCGATGAGGGGCGCGGCGCGCTCCACCATGCGGGGCGCGCGCCGGAGCGCCTCGATGCAGAGGTGGTAGCGGCTGATACCGTTCTTGACCACCATGTCAAACGGGGTGGTCGTCGTGCCCTCCTCGTTGAACCCGCGCACATGAAAGCGCTCGGCGCCGGGTCGTCCGTGCACGATCTCGTGGATGGCGCGCTGATAGCCGTGGAACGCGAAGACGACGTCGGTGTGCCGCGTGAAGAGCTCGACGAAGCGCTGCTCGTCCATGCCGTGGGGATGGGCGTCGGGCGTGAAGAGCGTCATGAGGTCCACGATGTTGACGACGCGGACCTTCATCTCAGGGGCGTGCCGCCTGAGCCACCACGCGGCCGCCACGACCTCCATCGTCGGGATGTCGCCGGCCGCAGCCAGGATCACATCGGGCTCGCCGCCGTCGTCGTTGCTCGCCCATCGCCAGACCGACGCGCCGCGCGCGCAGTGCTCCCGCGCCGTTTCCATGTCGAGCCACTGGAGCTGGGGCTGCTTGTCGATCACGATGAGGTTCACGTAGTTCCGGCTCGAAAAGCAGTGATCCGCGACCGACAGCAAGCAGTTGGCGTCGGGCGGCAGGTAGATCCGCGACACGGTGCCCTTCTTCGAGAGGACCACGTCGATGAGCCCGGGCCCCTGATGACTGAAGCCGTTGTGGTCGTTGCGCCAGCACGTGGACGTGAGCAGGATGTTGAGCGAGGCGATCGGCGCGCGCCAGTCGAGCTTGACGCTTTCCTCGAGCCACTTGGCGTGCTGCACCGTCATCGAGGCCGAGACCATGGCGAAGGCCTCGTACGTCGCGAAGAGGCCATGACGTCCGGTGAGCAGGTAGCCTTCGAGCCAGCCCTGGCAGTTATGCTCGCTGAGCACCTCCATCACGCGGCCGTCCGGCGACACGTGGTCGTCGGTGGGCAGGACGGCGTCCATCGAGCACCGGTTCTCGACGGTGAAGACGTCTCCCAGTCGATTCGAGTTGGTCTCATCGGGACAGAACAGCCTGAAGTTCTGCTGTCGGGCATTCCGCGTGAACACGTCGCGCATCAGCTTTCCGAGCTGACGCGTCGACTCGTGGCGCTCGCTGCCGGGACGACCGACCGAGATCGCGTAGTCCGTGAAGTCCGGAAGGTCGAGGTTCCTCAGCACCCGCCCGCCATTGACGTGCGGATTGGCGCCCATGCGGCGGTTGCCTTTCGGCGCGAGTGCGGCGAGCGCCGTCACTGGACGGCCCTCGGCATCGAAGAGCTCCTCGGGACGGTAGCTCTTCATCCACGCCTCGAGGCGCCGCAGGTGCTCAGGGTTCTCCTTGACGGCCGGCAACGGTACCTGATGCGCTCGGAACGTGCCTTCGACCTGCTGACCATCGACCACTTTCGGCCCCGTCCATCCCTTGGGCGTGCGCAGGACGATCGCCGGCCACCGTGACCGACCGCCCCGGCCGGTACGGCGGCGGGCCCCTTCCTGGATCGCGCGAACCTTCGCGTAACACGTGTCGAGCGTGGCCGCGAAGCGCGCGTGCATGTCCTTTGGGTCGTCGCCTTCGAGGACGTGCGGCTCGTAGCCGTGGCCGCTCAGCAGATTCGCGATCTCGTCGTCGGTGCTCCGGCCCAGCACCGTGGGGCCGGAGATCTTGTAGCCGTTCAGATGCAGGATCGGCAGCACTGCGCCGTCCCGCGCAGGGTTCAGAAAATGGATTCCCGGCCACGATCCCGCCAGCGGTCCCGTTTCAGCCTCGCCGTCGCCAATCACAGCAACCACGAGCAGGTCCGGATTGTCGAATGCCGCGCCGAAGGCGTGAGCGAGCACGTAGCCGAGCTCACCACCCTCGTGAATCGACCCCGGCGTGGGCACGCTCACGTGACTCGGCACGCCTCCCGGCGTCGAGAACTGCCGGAAGAGCCGATGCATGCCTTCCGCGTCCTGCGAGACGCTCGGGTAGATCTCCGAATACGTGCCTTCGAGGTAGACGTTGGCCACGATCGCCGGTCCGCCGTGGCCCGGGCCCGCGAGGTAGATCACGTCGGCGTCGCTCTCGATGATGAGCCGATTCAGATGGACGTAGATGAAGCTGAGCCCGGGCGACGTCCCCCAGTGCCCGAGCAGGCGTGGCTTGATGTGCTCCGGCCGGAGCGGCTCGCGCAGGAGCGGATTGTCTTGCAGGTAGATCTGGCCGACGGTCAGGTAGTTGGCCGCACGCCAGTACGCGTCGATGTTTTGCAGGTCCATCATTGCCTCGTTCTGCTTGGGGTCATCAGCGGCGCCGCGGCGAGGAGCGCGGGCAGGTCGTACGCGAGCAGGTCACCGATGCGCTCCACGCTCACGTCGGCTGGCGGATAGGTGGCGAGCGCCTTCGGATCGTGTGCGTAGTGTCCTTGCCGCGGGAAGACGGTCGTGACCCGAACTCCCCACGCCTGCTTCACCGTGGTCAGTATCCGCAGCTTGTCATCGACCAGCACGTAGTGGTCGGCGAGATACCGCCGCTCGACGTCGTCGAGTTCGCGCTCCTTGTGGATGTAGATCAGGACATTTCCGTCGACTGCTTCCTTCAATCCCGAGCGCTCGACCTTGCGCGGCTGGAAGACCGCGTCGCCGTCCGAGAGGATCACCGTGGGTCCCCAGGCACGGAAGCGCTCGAGGACGTCCAGCGAATTTGGATACAACCGGTTCGCGAACGGGTAGTTCACCAGAAACGCGGACACCGTCAGCAGGTGCGGGTCGTGTGGGTACTCCACCCGATAGCGCTGCAGCGCGCCCAGGTAGTCCGCGTAGCCCAGCTCGGCCCGCAAGGCCTCGAAGATGGCCCAGTACCGCTCTTGCCGCTCGCGCCCGACCTCGCGCTCGAGGTGTCGCTTGAGATCGGCCGCGATGCGGTCGTTGTCGATGAGCGTGTTGTCCACGTCGACCAGGAACGCGACCGGATGGCGGCTCGTCATCGGCCGACTCCCGTGACGGGCACGGGGTTGTGCCAGCCGCCGTGGCGCTTGACGATGCGATCAGCCTCGACGGGTCCCCAGCTCCCGCGCTCGTAGGGATAGAGGGGCGTTGGCGATCCGAGAACCGGATCAACAACGGCCCACGCCGCCTCGACGGCGTCCTCGCGCGCGAAGAGCGTCGAGTCCCCCCCCATGGCATCGCCGATCAGACGCTCGTAAGGCTGCATCTCGGCTGGGGCCTGGTGACGGACCGAGAGCTCGACGGCCTCGCCGGTCATCGACTCGCCCGGCACCTTGGCCCGCGCGCCGGCGGCGATGATCACCTCGGGACTCAGACGGAAGCGCAGATGGTTCGGATGGCCGAGATGCCGCTCGTGGAAAACGTCCTGCGGCGGGCGCTTCAGCGCGACGATGACCTCGGTCGTTGTCATCGGCAGAGCCTTCCCGGCGCGGATATAGAACGGCACGCCGGCCCAGCGCCAGGAGTCGACCTCGACCTCGACGGCGGCGAAGGTCTCGACCGTCGAGTCCGGCGCCACGCCGTCCTCATTGCGGTAACCGCGGAACTGGCCGCGCACCACCCGCTCGGACGTCAACGGCCGAATCGACCGGAAAACCTTCACCTGTTCGTTGCGAACCGCTTCGCTGCCGTCGCCAGCGGGCGGTTCCATGGCGAGGAAGCCGACGACCTGCAGCATATGGTTCTGGACGACGTCGCGGATCGCTCCCACTTCCTCGTAGAAGCGCCCGCGTCCCTGGACGTCGAACGACTCGGCCATGGTGATCTGCACGTGGTCGACATGGTTTCGGTTCCAGATCGGCTCGAGGAACGAGTTCGCGAATCGGAAATAGAGGAGATTCTGCACCGCTTCCTTACCGAGGTAATGGTCGATACGGAAGATGGCGGACTCGTCGAACACCGCGTGCAGCGTCCGATTGAGCGCCCGGGCCGAGGCGAGGTCGCGTCCAAACGGCTTTTCGACCACCACGCGTGCACCCACCGCGCACCGCGACGCTCCGAGCCCCTCTACGACGGTCGGGAACAGGCTCGGTGGGATGGCGAGATAGTGCAGCGGCCGGGACGCTTTCCCCAGCGCAGCGCGGAGCGCGGCCCACGTCGCCGGAGCGCGATAGTCGCCGGCGACGTAGCCGAGCAGGTCCGAGAGCTTCGCGAACGCCGCCGGGTCCAGCCGTCCAGACTTCTCCAGGCTCTCGCCGATGTCGGCGCGGAAGGTCTCGACGTTCCCCGGCGACCGGGCGATGCCGATAACTGGGGCATCGAGGTGGCCGCGCTTGATCAACGCCTGGAGCGCCGGGAAGATCTTCTTGTGGGCGAGGTCGCCGGTGGCGCCGAAGAGCGCGAGCGCGTCCGAGCGTGGCGCCGGCATCACGGGGGCCCCGGGCGCCCGGCCGCCTGCTCCCGATGACCGCCGAACTCGTAGCGCATCGCGGACAGCAGCTTGTCCGCGAAGTCGGCCTCGCCGCGGGTGCTGAAGCGCTGGTACAGCGCCGCGCTCAGGACGGGCGCCGGGACGGCTTCGTCGATCGCGGCGGCAAGCGTCCACCGTCCTTCGCCGGAGTCCGAGACGCGGCCTTCGAAGCCGGCGAGATCGGAATCCTTGGTGAGCGCGGCCGCGGTCAAGTCGAGGAGCCACGAGGCGATGACGCTGCCTCGCCGCCACACCTCCGCCACGTCCGCGAGCGCGATCTCGTACTGATAGTGCTCGGGATTGCGCAGCGGGGTGGTCTCGGCGTCGACGACCTGCCGCGCGATCCCGATGTTGGCGTGACGCAGGATATTCAAGCCTTCGGAGTACGCTGCCATGATGCCGTACTCGATCCCGTTGTGGACCATCTTCACGAAGTGGCCGGCCCCGTTCGAGCCGCAATGGAGGTAGCCCCGCTCGGCGGTGCCGCCGAGCTTTTCGCGTCCGGGCGTCCGGGGCGCCGCGGGGATGCCGGGCGCCAGCGCGGCGAAGATCGCGTCGAGGCGCCGGACGACCTCCGGCTCGCCGCCGATCATCTGGCAGAAGCCGCGCTCGAGCCCCCACACACCGCCACTGGTGCCGACATCGACGTAGTGGACGCCCTTCGGTCTGAGTGCCTTCGCGCGACGGATGTCATCGTGGTAGTGAGAGTTGCCGCCGTCGATGACGACATCGTCGTCCTCGAGCCGCGGGACGAGCTGCTCAAGCGTCTGGTCCACCGCCGCGGCCGGCACCATCAGCCAGGCGGCGCGCGGCCGCGCGAGCTTGCCCACGAACTCATTGAGCGAGAACGTTCCCACCCCGCCTTCCCGCGCCAGCGCGTCGACGGGCTTGGAATGGACGTCATAGACGACACATTCGTGACCCGCCCTCAGCAGGCGACGCACCATGTTGCTGCCCATTCGCCCCAGTCCGATCATGCCGAGCTGCATGGCTCGTGTCCTTTCTCGTGCGTGTCCTCCAGAAGGCAACTCGCGGCACCGAGCAGCGCGGCGCGCTTGACGATCACGTGGACCGGCACCGACGCAAGGAGCTCGGCGAACCGCCCCTTGCGCTGGAACGCCTGCATGAAGCGGCCATCGGCCAGTATCGGGAGGATGCGCATCGGAATGCCGCCGGCCAGGTACACGCCGCCCGTCGCGAGGACCTTGAGCGCCAGGTTCCCTGCTTCCGCCCCGAGGACGACTACGAAGGTGTCGAGAGCGGCGACACATAGCTTGCACGGTGCCGTGGGATGAAGGGCGGCGTCGACGATGATCGGGGTACGATCCGCCGCATGCGCAAGACGCTCGGACACGTCCGGTGACTCAGGCGCGTAGTGGGTGTCGCGAAGATAGTCGTAGATGTACGGGATTCCGAGACCGGAGCACACACGCTCGACGCTCACGTGGGCGTGGCGCTCGTGCAAGTATTGAAGCAGCCCGATTTGGCTCGCATTGGTCGGTGCGAAGTCGGCGTGGCCACCCTCCGAAGCGTGGGCGAGATATCGTGACCCGTCCCACGTGAGGAACGCCTCCCCAAGCCCGGTGCCCGGCGCGATGATCGCGAGGGCGCCACCGGTGACGGGCGCGGCGGCGTTGAGCAGGACGAGATCGTCCGGGCGCAGGAGCGGGACGGCCCACGCGATGGCTTCGAGGTCGTTCAGGAGACGAACCGATTCGAGCCCGAAGGCCTTCGCGAGGGCCTCTGCCTCGATCACCCACGGCAGGTTGGTCGTCTTCACGCGCCCGCGGATTACGGAGCCCGCGACACCGAAGCACGCCCGTGTGACCGGCAGCGCGACCCGGCCGAGGAACTCACGCACAATCGCTTCCAGGCCTGTGTAGCTCGCGCTGGGAAACTCTGCGAAAGCCAGCGGTGCACGCGGGCCGGCCTCCGGTGTGATGACGGCCAGGTCGGTTTTCGTGCCCCCGATATCGCCAACGAGCAGCATGAGGCGCCTCAGATCCCGCCTTTGCAGCCCACCGCCGCCACCAACCGGCCTCTCGCGAGCGGCCAACGGTGCCGATCGGTAAAGTCCGCTCCCGCCAGCGTTCTCGCCCTCGTGGACGCGGCCATTCTAGGCGACTCTGTCCCCTCGGTGCCCACCGTCTATCCCTTCGCAGACGCAAGGAGCGTAGTGAGATCGTCCCGGCTCACGACCTCTTTCTCGATCAGCAGTTTGGCTAACGACGTGAGCATGTCTCGCTTGCCCGTGAGGGTCTCACGAACTCGCCCGTGGGCCGTCTCGAGGACCTTCTCGATCTCGGCGTCAATCCGCCGAGCGGTCTCCTCACTGTACTCGCGCGGGGCCATCGATGGGACATTGAGAAAGAGCGCTTGGCGAGGTTGCTCGAACGTCGCCAGTCCCAATGCCTCGCTCATCCCGTAGCGGGCGATCATGTGACGCGCCATGTCGGTGGCCCGTTGAAGGTCGTCTTGCGCTCCCGTCGAGACGTCGCCGAACACGAGCTCCTCAGCGACGCGGCCGCCGAGCAGCACGTCGAGCCGATCCAGGAGTTCGGTGCGTGTCATGAGGTACCGATCCTCGGTCGGTTGCTGCTGCGTGTACCCGAGCGCGGCCACCCCCCGAGGGATCACGGAGATCTTCGCGACACGGTCAGCGTGCTCGCGCGACTCCGCGACCAACGCATGACCAGCTTCGTGATAGGCCACAATCTCCTTTTCCTTTGGGTTGATCACACGCGACTTACGCTCGAGGCCACCCACCACGCGGTCGATGGCCTCGTCGAAGTCGCTCATGTCCACCGCATCCTTCCCCTGGCGGGCGGCATGCAACGCGGCCTCGTTGACGAGGTTCGCGAGATCAGCGCCGACGAAGCCGGGCGTCCTGGCCGCCACCATGGAGAGCTCGAGGCCCGGGGCCGGCTTGACGTCGCGGATATGCACCCGAAGGATCTTCTCTCGTCCTTTGAGGTCGGGACGGTCGAGGACGACCTGACGATCGAAGCGGCCGGGCCGCAGCAACGCGGGGTCCAGGATTTCCGGCCGGTTGGTCGCCGCCAGGATCATGACGCCTTTCTGGGTATCGAAGCCGTCCAGTTCCGCGAGGAGTTGATTCAGGGTTTGCTCTCGCTCGTCGTGGCCGCCCACGATCGGGCTGACGCCGCGCGCCTTCCCCAGCGCATCCAGCTCGTCGATGAAGATGATGCTCGGAGCTTTCTCCTGGGCCTGGGCGAAGAGGTCGCGGACTCGCGCGGCCCCCACCCCGACGAACATCTCCACGAAGTCGGAGCCGCTCAAGCTGAAGAAGGGGACGCCGGCCTCGCCGGCCACGGCCTTGGCCAGCAGCGTCTTGCCCGTACCCGGCGCTCCGACGATGAGCACCCCTTTGGGAATCTTCCCGCCGAGGCGTCGGTAGCGATCGGGATTCTTGAGGAAGTCCACGACCTCCATCAACTCTCCCCGCGCCTCGTCGATGCCCGCGACGTCGTCGAACGTCACCCCGGTTTTGTGCTCGACGTACACCTTGGCCTTGCTCTTGCCAATCGCCATGAGCCCTTGCTGCGGGTTGAAGCGGCGCATGAGGAGAACCCACACGCCGACGAACACCACGGCAGGAAGGACCCAGGACAGGAGGGCCGAGAGCCACGTGTTCTCCACCCGCCCCGTGAACTTGACGTTCGCCTGCTCGAGCTCGGCGACCAGGCCGGGATCGTCGACCCGGGCCGTGACGAACTGGTGCGTGCCGCCGCCCAGGCGCTTCAGCTCCTCGAGCTTCTCTTTCGGAAGCAGGGTCTCGAGCCCTTCGGTCGAGAGCGCGCCGCTGATGGTCTGCTTGTCGAGGATGAGATTGCTGACCTTGCCCTTCTTCACGAGCGTCTTGAACTCGCTGTAGGACAAGTTCTCGGCATGAGGGGCAAGGAGCACAGATTGAAGTATGACCATCGCGACAAGGGCAATCACGAGGTAGCCGATCGAGAACGTCCGCTGTTTGGGTTCCATCCTCATCCTCGCCCTTCTCCGCCGCTCGCGTTCGACGAAGCGTTGCTGAAGGCGCGCGCCTCCGAAAGGAGACGACGTCGACGTGAGCGCCCCGCGATTGATCGACGGACCGGCCAGTGAAGTGCACACCGAACCCGCCTTTAGCGCTTCCTTTCCTCGTCCTTCTCGCTCGCCAGTGGAGACTCCGTCAGCGCCCGATCGACGCTCCGAACTCTCGCTCGGCCTGGAGCCAGTCGTCAAGATCTCGGCCCGGGGCTCCACCGCGGGCGAGATAGATCTCGTACGCGCGCCGGGCGATCGCATCGTGGCTGGGCGCGGACCCCGAGTTCGGACGAAGGTGCTCGTGGGGTTTAGCCTCCGCCAAGACCTGTGACCCAGTGCCTTTCGGCCTATTCTTCGCCATGTCTACACCTCTCCCTTCCCCACCATCGACTCCCCAGGCGTCTTCGCTTGATCGCTCATCGCGAGGTTTGGCTGCCCTCGACCTCGTAGCTTCCGGCGACGGCCCGGAACCTAGTGCTCAGGCGATTCCAAGGCGTTGATGGCCACAATCACCACCGTCAGATTCACGAGCTCCTGCTCCGTAAGGTGCTTCCGCGCCTGCTCGGGGGGCGGAACCCTCGGGCGGGGTATACGTACATCTCACTGAGCGCTTGAACAGACGTCCCATCGACTCGAGGACGCCACCAGGCAGATCCGTATAGTACTGCCCGTCGGCGATCTCCTTCACGCTGGGCTGGCCCACGGCGAGGCCGACCATCCAATCGTTGTAGGCGGCGAGGTAATCGGCCAGCTGGTAGTACGGCTGGAAGCGGGAAATAAGCGCATCGATGCCTAGAGGGCGCCCAGGATATCCGCCCGGGCGAGGAAATCCGATGGTCTACGCCACCACTGGAGAGGAGGTTGCGCACGGTCATCTCGGCGAGCACGACCAGCCGCTGCCCCCCCACCTCGGGCTGGTTGACCGAAGCCTCGCACCGTCTCCGCCTGCGAGAATGATCCCCCACTGTGACCGGGAGTTCATCGCTGATTCCCCACGCAGCGGGCGCCCGGAGCCTAGCGGCTCCGTACCGTCAGCACGGGACACGGAGCCGTGCTCACGACGCGTTGGGCGACACTGCCGATGAAAAGCTTGGCGAGGCCAGTTCGGCCGTGGGTCCCCATCACGATCATGTCGGTGCGCGTCGACTTTGCAGCCCGAACGATCTGCTGCGCTGGGTTTCCCTCGAGCAGCAGTCCGCTCGTGCGCACGCCGGCTTTCTTCGCCTTGGCGACCAACTTGTCAATCTCCTCCTTACCGTGCGCCCGGGCCGCACGCTGGAGGTCGACATACATCCTGGGGGAGGCGACATAATCGTCACCAATGATCGGCGCGATGGGCGCAAGCACGTAGACGAGCAGGAGCCGGGCCCGGTTGAGGTGAGCGAACTGAACGGCCTTCACAAAGGCCCGGGCTGACGTGGGGGAAAAGTCCGACGGATGCATGATGCGTCGAATGCGGGTCACCGACGGGCCCTTTCCGGGAACGCGCTTATACATGCGTCGAAACCCAACTGGCTCGTGGTTGAGAGGCACGGGGCACCATCGAATTCCGCTTGACGGCGCCCCGCTTCAGGATCACCTCGACACTCGGAAACAGCTTCTGGGCTGCGAGTGGGACAGACTTCCACCTCGACGTGTCCGCCTTGCCCTTGAAGTAGTCGAACGGCAGTGCGCCCGGACCACCAGGTCGCCCCACGACGATGCGGCCAACCATCCCGGCCTCTTCGTGCGGCATGCAGTAGTAGTCGTAGACGCCCTCGACCGTGAACGTCACGTCGAAGTGCTGCCCAGGATTCACGAGGAAGCCCGAATCCCAGGGCATCGCGCCCTCGGGGATCCGGAGTGAGTGCATGTCGTTCTTGGGGTGATACGCCGTCGTCGTGTGGACGTTCGCGTCGACCACCCAGCGGACCGTTTGACCCGGCGCAATGAGCAGGCCGATCGGGTCGAACCACACCTCGGCGCCCTGGACGTCGCTCTTCATGTGGACTTCGACCACGCCGGCGCGAGCGACGCAGGGCAAGGCGAAGCCGGCGAGCGCGAGCCCGCCGGCCTGCAGAAACGCGCGCCGTGTCGCCATCGCGCGCGCCATCCTACTTGAGCGCGACTTCCTGGTCTTTCGGGATGTACCAGAGCACCACGTGGTAGTGCGGCTCAGCCACGCCGGGATGCCCCGCGTTGTAGTACATGTCGACGTGATCGACTTTCTCCTTCGCGACACTCAGATCGTCAAACTTCTTGTGCGCGTCGATGTCCTTGATGGGGATCATGTAGACAGAACTCACGAGTTTACCGTTGCGGTCGTAGGCGAGGAACGGACCGGCCGGGAGCGTGGAGGGCACGACATACAGCGTGCCCAGTCCCGGAAGGAAATCGGGGAGTTTCACGAGGGAGCTGACCTTCTTGTACTCACCGCCAGGAGGCGCCATCGCCTGCCCGGCGACCGTCTGCCAGTACCCGATCACTCCAAAGAACCCGACCGTGACGACGACCAGAGTGAGAACGAAAAGACGCTTCATTGTAACCTCCTCCTTTGGGACAGGCGCAGTGATGTCAGAGGCCCCAACTTCAGCTGACGCGCTCCATCCTCATTTTCGGGGCAGCGTGATAGTACAGAACACGCGCGCGTATCAGTACGGCCAAGACTCTCGGTCAGCGCCATAGCCTCAATCCCCCGATCTTGCGCTACTGCGGTTCCATCGGGAGCGGTCGTCGCGCGGTGACCGACGCCATCGCCACCGCGGCGCTCGCATGGCACACGCCGAGAGCGAACATCACCATGAGCACCAGCTGCCATTTCATGCGACACCTCGCTTTCGCAACCGCGTCTCATTGGGACTCATTCGACACTGAGCTGTTCATGGAGCACCTCCAATCTCATCGCGAGAGTACCCGAGGCTGCTCAGCATTTCTGTGACTTTCATCCCGGTCCAGCGTCGAGACAAAAGTCACAGCGTGGCTATCGTCGGTTCTGGCAGTTTGAAGCTGCCCCCCTGTAGGCGGCGCCACGAGAGTCCCCGCTGCCGGGGACCTGAAGAGGAGAAAGGTCAATGGCCAGACTCGTGAAACACGACCGCCAGGGCCCATACAAGATCGGCGAGGGAGACCACGCGCTCTGGATCTGCGGGTGCGGCCTTTCTGCGAAAAAGCCCTACTGCGACGCCACCCACAAGAAAACGCGCGACGAAGAGCCCGACGGGATCTACATCTACGATGCGCACAGCCGGATCAAACTGCCGACAGAATATGCGCTGAAGAAACCCGGAGAATACTGATCACCTCGAGCGGTTGTTCTCGCCCGTGGGCCGCCAAGAATAACCGCGTAGATCTCGTGGTCATGGGCACCCGCGGGCGCACTGGCGTGCGACGGCTGTTGATGGGCAGCGTCGCCGATCGGGTGATACGGACGGCCTCGTGCCCGGTGCTCATCGTGGGTGGCCGGCACTGACCGGCGGGGATCGCCGGAGACACAACGACGCTGTTTCGCCGACGAGCAAACCGCCATCGCCGCCGGGTACCGAGCACGCGCCGCGTGTCTTCCCGAGAAGCACGCGCAATGGAAGGCACGAAGGGGGCGGGATGATCGCGGCCGGCGCCGTTCGGGGCGCGTCCATCTGCGACCTTAAGGAGCGACTGCCCTCCTAAGGAGACTATGGCCAAAGCATGGCGCATGGGTGATTGTGTCCGTCTCCCGGACGGTCGCATCGGACGCGTCCGGGCGAAATCCGGAAGGCAATATCGGGTGCGCGTACGGCGGACGACCAGCGCCACGCATCAGTTCCTGACGTTGGCGGCCAAAGACCTCAAGCAGGCGGACTGCCCCAAGGGCTGGATGAGTCCCGATGGGTACGCGCGCTACCTGACCGCCACGCTCGCGAAGATGCGTCAGCGCCGCGCCGCGCCCGGGAGGTCGGGTTGACGTGGACGCCCATACGACCACTGTGGTGCGAACAGTCGGGCATTCCAACCTGCCGCTGGAGGGGTTTCTGCATTTGCTCCGGGCGCACTCGGTGACCTTGGTCGTCGACGTCCGCAAGATGCCCGGCTCGCGGCGCAACGCGCAGTTCAACCGTGACACTCTGTCGAAAGTTCTCCACGAGGCCGGCATCGGCTACGTGCACCTACCCGGTCTCGGGGGCTTGCGCCGTCGCACGCCGAGCTCACCGAACGCCGGCTGGAAGAACGCCTCCTTCCAGGGGTACGCCGATCACATGCTGACGCCTGAGTTCGAGCGGAGTCTTGAAGACCTGCTGAAGCTCGCACGCGGACCCCGCACCGCCTTGATGTGCGCCGAGGCCGTGCCGTGGCGCTGCCACCGTTCCCTGATTGCCGACGCCCTGGTCGTGCGAGCAGTCGCCGTGGAGCACATCCTCAGCGCTTCGCTTACGCAGCCGCACATACTGCGGCCTTGGGCCGAAGTGCGGGGGAGCCGGATTACGTATCCGCCTCAGGCATAGGAATCGACGACGGTCACCCCTCGCCCGGCGAGGATCACGCCGTCGTTGGTCCATTCGGGGCCTCGACCAGAGTGAACGATCCGAAGAGACGGAGGAGATCGTCCGATGACCCAGGATCTGCCAGACGAGATGTTCCGATGGATCGTGGAAGCCATGCCGGAAGCCGTCGTGTACTCGGACCGCGAGGGCATCATCCGACTGTGGAACCGGGGCGCCGAGACGATCTTCGGTTACCGTCGGGAGGACGCGCTCGACCACACACTCGACCTGATCATTCCCGAGCGATGGCGTGCGCGACACTGGGAGGGCTATCGCACGGTCATGCGGACTGGCGTCACCCGATACGGGCGCGAGGTGCTGGCGGTTCCCGCCAGCCGGAGCGACGGGACGCGGATCTCCATCGAGTTCTCCATCATCCTCCCCACGGATCGAGATGGACAGGTGCTCGGAGCCGTGGCCATCGTTCGTGACGTAACCACACGGTGGGAGCAGGAGCAGGCGCTCCGGAGACGGCTGGTGACGCTGGAAACCGCGGAGCGTAGGGCGGGTCGCCCTCCGGACGCGACATGATATTCGATGAGCCTCACCCGCTTATCCTGCTTCGAATACTGCGGACAGCTCTATCAACCTCGGCCGCCAACCACGAGACCGCGGTCATTCGTTCGGAGAGCTCCTTGCCGCGGGAGGGATCGCTGATTGCGGCGAGATTGGTTTCGACGTTGATCAGCGCCGTCTCGAGGGCAGCCGGAGCCGAGACAACGGCGGCTGTGACATCCGCCAACACGTTGACGTTGGCGCCGTCTACAATTCGCCTCGCGAGCTGTTCAGCGGCACCTCCGTGGCACCGACCAACGCCCGCTGGATCTGCTCGGTACGCGCTTGCCTCTGCTCGTCGGTCTCTTTGGGCAGCTTGTACGCCTCGCTGACTGCGCCAAAGGCCTCGACGTCTCAACCGGCTTGAGGGTCGAACGTGGACCACCTGATTGATACAAAGGGGGCCGCTTCCGATGCTTTGGAGGCGCCTAATTTTATTGGTGAGCCGTCAGGGACTCGAACCCTGGCCAACCTGATTAAAAGCCAAGAAACACCGTGATAACTCCTCAATACTTATAAGCTCCTACCGCGCCAAATCGTGCCAAACAACGTCAAGCTCCACACCTATTCCACACCATCGGGAGTCACAGGTACATA
>Ga0209159_1000473_pt1 | contig 36799 bp, 28 predicted proteins | sample GraSoiAngelo_144_FD_185901 | JGI IMG/M metagenome (GOLD analysis project Ga0209159, IMG submission 185901) | Grasslands soil microbial communities from the Angelo Coastal Reserve, California, USA - 14_1009_02_40cm (SPAdes) (version 2) | ecosystem: Environmental > Terrestrial > Soil > Grasslands ...
CCCCAGGGCAGGAGATCTTCGGCCGAGCCCTCTTTATCACGGGGGAGGGTGGCCCCGGAGGGGTGGCCTCGCTGACTGTGAACGGGCCGCTGTTGAGCTCGCTCAACGGCGCCCTCACCGTGACGGGACGCCTGGTCGAGATCCTCCCCGGCGCTCAGCTCACCGCCAACGGCACCGGTGACGCGCCCCTTGTCTCCATCACGGGTGGGACGCACTCCATCGGAACGTTTTCGAACTCCTCGATCTTCTTCATGCAAGGGCGGCCGACGGCCACGACCGAGGAGACCGCCGACGGTATCGAGATCACACACGGGACGGATCAGCCGATCACGACGGGCCGGACGTTGCTCGGGACGTCGGGCGCGACCATCACCAGTGAGGCGGGCGCCGTGTTCGATACGATGCTGTTCCAGGCCACGGCGCCGATCTTCAGCGCTTCGCTCGGGAGCAGCCTCACCTTCGCGAACGACGCCATCCTGTTCTCGAAGAACGTGAAGATGACGACCGCGGCGCCGGTGGTGGCCCTCAACGCCAGCGCGCTGACCTCTATGAACGGCGCCATCCTCAATCTCAACGGGAGCTCCCTGCTCCAGGCATCCGGCGATCTGTTCTCGCTGAGCAACGGCAGCCTGCTCAGGACCCTCAACGGCCCGCTGATCCGCGTGGCCAACGGCTCGGTCCTCAACGTGGCCGGCGCGCTAGCCGCGTTTTTCGGCAGCGGAAACGTCATCAACGTGACCAACTCGCTGTGCGCGAGCGGGTGCCTGACGTTCCCCGGCGGGATCACCGTTGCGTTCAGCGGCACACCGCCAGGCAACGTGTCGATCGGCTCGAATCCGTTCCGGAACCCGTCCTCCGGGTCGCTCGTGAAGAGCCCCAACGCCGCGGTGATCGTCATTCAGGGCAACAGCAAGGTCACGATCGCCGGCACGCCGTAGCGCCGTCTGACCTGGACAGGTGTCGGTGGATCTTCCACTTTCGCCGGCACGTAGAGCCCTCCGAGCTTCCGCATATACCGAAAGTGATAGACCCTTCTACCTACCGTTGAATTGAGCGCGCCGCGACCGACAGCGTATTCTGCCTGCCAGCGTTCAACGACCGCCGCCGACGTGGAGTAGCAGGAGAGAACATGCGAAGGCTTTGCCGACGTACGCTCGCGATGCTCGCCCTCGTCGCGTTGTCTCCGGCGCTCGCCGCCGGCCAGCCGGCGAAGGTCGGCATCGTGACCACGCTGGAAGGCAACGTCACCGCTCGGCGCGCCGCGCTGCCGCGACCGATCTCGCTCAAGTTCAAGGACGATGTCTTCTTCCATGACACGATCAACACGGGTGAGCGATCGCTCGCTCGCGTGCTGCTGGGCGGCAAGTCGATCGTGACGATTCGCGAGCGATCCGCCGTGACGATCAGCGAGGCGCCGGGTCGGTCGTTCATCGATCTCCAGTCCGGAAAGGTCGGGGTCGCGGTGGCCCACGAGCGGATGGTTCCGGGCGAATCGCTCGACATCCGCACGCCCAACGCGGTCGTCGGGATCCGTGGCACCGTGCTCGTCGCCGAAGTCACATGTGCAGGGGACGGGCCATGCCAGGGCTCAGTCACGACCAACTTCTCCATGCTTCATGGTCGCGGAGAGGTCTGGCAACTCGACCCCGCGACGGGCGCGCCCGTCGGCCCGCCCCGACTGCTGACCGCAGGCTTCCGGTTCACGGTCACAGGCGGGATCGCGCAGCTGGCTCCCATCCCGCCAGGGCATGACGAGCAGGTGACCGCCGGGCTCGAGAGCACGGGACATCCGCACCGCGATGCGGCTAACCACGAGCAGGTCAAGAGTCAGGTGGTCGATGCGACGATGGCGGTCTTGACCGCGCTGACGGGTGGCCTCCACGGGCGGCCGGCGCCCGCGGTCGTTCCGGACGGCACGAGCCCGGGCACCTCGTCGTCGGCGGTGCAGACGGCTCAAACGCCGATCGTTGCGTACGAGCGGTGCGAAGACAACGGCTCCGGTGGATGCCAGAGCGCCATCGGCCTGGTGAACCCACCGAGCGCCGGAGTGCCCGCCACCGTGACCGAGGCAGTGTCGATCGTCTCGAACGCCTTTCCCGAGCGACAGATCCTGAACGACGCGGTCGATCTCACGAACATCGACCGGGTGCTCGCCTCGGGGGGGAGCTTCGTTCGCGGGGATCCGTCGGCCGCAGTGCAGATCGCGAATTCTACGATCAATTACACGGGCGCCAACGCGTTCGTCGAAGTGGACCGGGCCGGTACGACCGCCAACCTCGCCGGGAGTCTCGCCTCCATCGTCGACAGCACGATCAACGGCAATGGAGCGTTGTTCACACTCTCGAATGGGGCGCAGCTGACCAGTGGGCCGGCACCGCGGACGGAGGGCGCGCTGGTGGCCGGAGCGCGCCTCAGCGAATCGGTTCTGAACGGAGCCACCCTCGTCGCGGCAGGCGCGTTCCCACTGATCGAGATCGATCGGAGCACGGTGACGAGCGCCAGCGGTATCGCGTCGATCCTGAACGGAGCCCGCCTGGCGCTCGACGGACCGTTCATCGCGATCACCGACACCGTGCTCGGGGCCCCCAGCGACCAGTTCAGCATGGTGTCCCTGCTCAACGGCGCCAGCCTCGTGACCACCAACCCCGAGTATCCCGTCTTCGACTTCGTCGGGTCGGGCCCGGAGCAACGGAGCCGGGTGACGTCGGCACAAAACTTCCTCGCGCTCGGTGGCAACGCGGGCAGGGGATTTCCGAGTCCCGCATCGATGACCCTGGCCGGTGGCTTGTTGACGGCAACGAGGGTGGACTTCACGGCAGGTGACCCCAACAAGAACGTTTTCTCATTCATCTTCGGCGGCGACGGCGCGAAGCTCGCGAGCACGAGCCCCAACGCCTTGCTCGTCTTTCAGGATTCGAGCGTGGAGACGGCCGGGAACCTCGTCACCCTCCGACGCTCGCTTCCCGACGTGCCATCGCAGATCGACCTGGCAGGCCCCCTGCTCGCGGGAGCGTCGAGCCGGTTCCAGACGACCAGTCAAGGGTTCGGCCCGGCCTTCGGGACACCGGGCGCCTGCTGCTCCGGCTTCGCCATCGAAGAAGGGGCACGGCTCACGAGTACGACGCCCGCGGCTTTGATTCAGCTCATCGATTCGACGTTCGACGCCGGGCCCGATCCTCGGCTCTCCGGCGGGGACCTCGTCACGGTGGCCGACTTCAGCGGAGATCCGGCGGCGGCCGCCGCCGCGGCGCAGGTCGCGCTCAGCGGACCGCTCCTGTCCATGACGAACAGCACGGTGCGAGCGCTGTCGTCCATCCTTTCCGTCACCCGCTCCACCTTCGGGAGCAGCGGCCACGATCCGCTCATCCAGATTCAAGGCCAGGGGATCGCGGTCGGCGGCGTCGATCCGATCTCGAAGACGAACGTCCTCGGGAGCGTCCTGGACGTGGTCTCGTCCACGAACCCGGGAACGGCGGAGCTCGCGGCCAAAGTCTCGATCGCCGGGCCGCTTCTGAACGCCGTCAACGCGAGCATCGCATCGACCGACGTCATCCTTCGCGTCCGGAACGGCGCCAGGTTCGAGAGCTCGACCATCGACCCGTTGATCGCTCTGCGCGACACGTCGGTGGACCTGGGAACCGGCGCCGTCGCGAACACGGGCCACATCGTGAACGTCTTTGGCACCGGAGGCCCCGACGGCGTGACGTCGGCGACCGCCGTGCTCAACGGGCCCCTGCTCGTGGCCGACGGTGGCAGCCAGATCAACGCCCTCTCGGGTCTCGTGTTCGCGTCCGACGGCCAGATCGTCGCCTCGGCCGCCGACTCGTTCGTGCGGCTCGTCGGTGGAACGCATTCGCTGGCCACCGCCGACAACACTTCGATGTTCTCGCTGGTCGGAGGGGCCGGGGCGCCGACCGCGGTGGAGATCGTCGATGGCCTTCCGCTGTCGCTCGGCACGTTCGCCCCTCTGATCTGGAAGGGTGGGGACCGCAGCCTCTTCAGGCTCGAAGCCGGGGCGGCGGTGTCCGGCCAAACGGCCTTCCGGATCGACACCGCGCTGTTTCAGGCGACCGCGCCCATCTTCGAGCTTCTTGCCGGCAGCCGCCTCACGGTGGCGCCGACGGCGGCGGTGGACGGCGGGCTGATGAACCTCAATGCGCAGACCAAAGTCGCGAGTCTGGGGCCCGTGGTCAGGCTCGACGCCAGCACCATCACCGTGACGAACAACAACGCGTTTCGTGTCGCAGGCGGCAGCCTGATCCAGGTCGTCGGGGACTTCCTGAGCCTGAACAACGGAAGCATCCTGGAGGCTCTCAACGGCTCCGTGATGAGAGTCAGCGGAGGCTCGGTCGTGAACATCAGCGGCGCGTTCGCGATCTTCGGAGGCAGTGCGGGCAACCAGATCCGGGTCAGCAACACGTTGTGCGGAACGACGTGCGCTCCGACGACGTTTGGTGGCATTCCCATGGCTCTCATCAATGGCGCCACGGCGGGACAGGTCACGGTCACCGGCAGCGCGCTGAAGGGCACCAATCTCGGATCGATCGTCCAGTTCGGCCCCGTCCCGGCGGCCGCGGCGGTCATCGTCGTCGACGGACCGACGTCCAAGCTGACGATCAGAGGGCAGTGAAGTTCAGAACGACCAGGCGACCGACGCCGACGTCACGTTCCGCCGGTACGAGAACACGTCGAGGTTGGAATGGTTGTTCGTCATGAGGTACTCCAGCACGAACGTCAAGCCGGTATCGCGGGACCCTACCTTGAGCGTTCCCAGAGGAACCTCGACCCGGAACGCATGATTGAATTCCTCATCGAAGCGCCGCTCGCGCCCGGGATTGTTCGAAGGCAGGATCGTGTTCTTGAAGGTGTAGTCGCGCAGGTGCAGGTCGAAATCGTACTTCAGGCGGGTTCCCTTCCAGGGCAACGTGACCTGGCCGCCGGCAAGAATCCGGTTGCCGTGGTACCCCCAGTCATTCCCATCGGCATTTTCCCAGTCGAACTGGTAGCCGAGCTTCAGATAGTGACGATCCTCGGAGAACCGCAGGAAATGTTGGAAACCCGCCATCCAGTTGTCGGCGTCGCGGATCTCCTCTCTCGAGGTCAGCACTCGCTGGTTGAAGTCCTTGCGCTGATACCGTCCGAAGGCCTGGGTGAGGTGGTGCTCGTTCTCGACCAGCGAACCGAACAGCGACGCCGTCTGGCGCTGGAGAAAGATCGGCCCACCCAGGAAGACCGCGTCATAGACGTACTGGAGCCCAGTCTGGATCGGCATGCCGGCCACCGTGTTCTTGTGCAGGAGGCTGGCCGCGACGAGGTGATCGAGCACGCTGAACTTCGGCACGTCGTTTTCGTAGGTGAGGAATCCCGAGTAGCTGATCGACGACTCCCATTGCGGCGTGCGCCACCACACGTAGTCACCGCGCAGCCCCACCAGCTCCCCCACCGAGTCGATCGACTGACGGCTCTGACCGCGAAGAGTGGTCACGAGCGGATCGGCATTCGAGTCGCCATTGCCCACCACGGACTTTGGCCGCACGCGCGGGTTGTCGTCGTAGAGGAGGCCGACCCGTACCTCCCCCGAGAACCGCCGCTCACGTTCGTGGGCAGCCACCACGGCGTCGCGCAGGCGTTCGGCGGGTCCGGTGATCGCCGAGCCCGGGGCCAGCCGGATCGCCTGTTCGACCTCCGACGTGGCTTGACCGGGCAGTCCCATGGCAGCGAGCGACAGTCCCGTGTAGAGCCGCGTGAGCTGCTGGATCTCCGGATCCATCGTCCGCGAACCACGGAATGCCTGCAGCGCACCCCGGTAGTCCTTCCTGCGATAGCGAAGGAAGCCGACGTAATAGCCCAGCCCGTCCAAATTGGGTTGACCGCGGAACGCCTCGTCGAGCAGAGGCTCGGCACGGTCGTACCGCTCCTGGGCGAAATAGGCGAGGCCGAGCTGGAACGCGACCACGCTGTCGTTCGGCACCCGCGCCCGGGCCCGCTCCAGAAATGGGACGGCCCGGGCGGGCTGCCGCTGAGCCATGTAGACGACGCCAGTGTAGTAAAGCGCTTGAACGTGGTCGGGCTCCACCTCGAGGGCTCGACGGAGATTGTCCAATGCGCTGTCGTAGCGCTTGTCGTCGAAATCGACGATGGCCTGGCCGACATACACGTCGGCCTCCGTGCGCTGGGCCTCGGCAATCACGGCGGGAAGGCTGACGAACAGCAAGAGGGCGAGACCAGCACACCCCCACATCGGCATGGGTCCGTTTATAGGGCCAAGCGTGTTCAATGAGCAAACGAAATAGAACGAATCGATCATTGACTCAACAACCTCCATCAGGGTCGAGACAGAAGTGCTCGACCTCGCGCGTGGCCCAGCGGGTGACGGTCAGCGCGAACCCGTCGGTCTCGAAGATCACGGCGCCATCGCGATCGGTGCGGTAGATACGAGCGCCGGTGGCGGCCAGCCGCGCGAGCGTGTCGGGAGAAGGGTGACCGTACGGATTTCGGCGCCCGACCGAGATGACGGCCAGTGCGGGCTTGACCTTTTCCAGAAACGGCGGCGTGCTCGACGTCCGCGCCCCGTGGTGGGCGACCTTCAGCACCGTCACCGCCAGCGGCGCATGCGCGGCGAGGAGGCGAGACTCGGCCTCGGCGCCGATGTCGGAGGTGAGAAGGAACGAGACCGCTCCGTAATCGACGCGGAACACGAGCGCGTCGTCGTTGCGACGGCTCCCGGCAGGCTTGTCGGTGGCCGTGAGTGGCAGCACGCTCACGCCGCCCATCCAGATCCGCTCGGGACCGGCGAGCTGATCGCCGATCGTGAACTCACGGCGCAACGCGGCGCTGCCGCCCGCGTGATCCTGATCGTCGTGGGTCGTCACGAGGCCGGCCAGCTGAAGCACGCCGTGATTCCACAAGAATGGCGCGAGCACCCGCGCGCCGGTGTCGAGGCGCATGCCACCGCCCGGCCCGGCGTCGACGACCACGGTCCGGCCGTCGGGCGCCTGGATCACGATCGCGTCGCCCTGGCCGACGTCGAGCACGGTGAGCCGGAGGCGTCCGTCGGGCGGACGGACGAGCGGCCACGCGCCGATCGTGACCGCAACGACGAGATGGCCGAGCGCGAGGGCGCCCGCCCAGCGTGACCACTCGGGCCGGGTCTCGCGCCAGCGCCACCAGCCGAGCGCCAGCACGAGGCCGAGGCCATACGCGGTGATCGCCGTCCAGTGGGGCGCCGGCAGATGAACGAGCGCTCCGGGCACGCGCGCCGCGAGAGTGACGAGCGCACGCATCGCCAGCAAGAGCGGCCAGAGCGCGTCGAGGAAGACCGCGCCACCCGCGTCGGTGAAAAACGCCACCGTGACGGCCAGCAGGCCGAGGATCGTGGCGAGCCCCGCCAGCGGGACGACGCCGAGATTGGCGATGGGGCCGATCGTGGAGAGCTGGTTGAAATGCCAGAGCGCGATCGGCAGCACGGCGAGCTGGGCGGCGATACTCACACCGAGCGAGCCCCAGACGAGACCGCGCGGCAGCGGAGCCAGCACGATCCCGGCCGTCGCGGCGAACGACAATTGAAAGCCGGGATCGGCGAGATCGTTGGGACGGACCGCGAGGATCAAGAGCGCGGCCAGCGCGAGGCCATTGAGCACCGACGCGTCGCGCTCGAGGAGCACGGCGCCCAGCACGAGCACGCCCATCACGACCGCGCGCAGGACCGAGGGTTCGGGGCCGACGACGAACGCGAAGCCGAGCACGGCCGCGATGGCGGCGACGGCGGCCACACGCCGTCCACAGCGCGCGAGCGTCAGGACCGAGAACACGGCGCCCGCGATCAGCGCGACGTTGAAGCCCGACACGGCCAGGACGTGATACACGCCCGCGCGACGGAAGCCGTCGTCGACCTCGGGAGGAAGGTCGGCCCGATCCCCGAGCAACAGGCCGCTGAGGAGGGCGGCCGAGGTGGGGGGCAACGTGCGGGCGATGGCCTCGCGAGCGGCGCGGCGGACACGAACGTTCCAGCGCGGCCCCGGGTCATCGAGGGCGATCAACCGATCGACGCGAGCGCTGGCCACGACCGGCATTCCCTCGCGCCGGAGGAACTCCCCGTAATCGAAGCCGCCGGGATTGCGAAACCCTGTCGCGGCGTGGAGCCTCATCTCCCCCGCCACTCGCTGACCTTCGGTGAGCGGTGGTGCGACGCCGTAGAGCGTCACCGGCAGGCGGCCAGTCCTCGGCTCGTCGCCGACACGCTCGACATTGAGGAGCACACGCGTGCGCTCGGCGGCGAACACGACCGGCTCTGCCGCCAGGCGCCCGGTGACCTGCACAACGGCCGGCACGTCGAACCGTCCAATGTGATCGCTCGCCAGCGGCCATGGTGAGGCCCGAATGGCGCCGACTGCGGCCAGGCCCGCGAGCAGGCAGCCGGTGGCCGGCGCGAGGCGTCCGAGAACGAGGAGGCTCGCGCCCCAGACGAGCGTGACGGCCACGACCACTGCCGCGACGCTCACGCGAACCCATCCGCTCGCCGCCACGCCGACCGCGAAGGCGACGGCCAGGGGAGCGAGCGGAACGCGCGGCCAGCTCAGCGTCACTCGCCGACGGTGATGAGCGGCCGCAGACGCTCGCGCCTGACACGCCCCAGGCCGCGCACGCGGCGGAGATCGTCCACCGACGCAAAACGGCCGCCCTCGTCACGGGCCGCGACGATACGCTGCGCGAGCCCTGACCCGACACCGGGCAGACGCGCGAGGTCGTCCACGCCGGCCTCGTTGAGATCGAGCGGTCCAGGCGACGGCGCCTCGACGGGTGGCGCAGTCAGCTTGGCCGGTCGCCCACGCCGCTCGGTCGATGACGGGGCTCGCGGGCGCTCGCGAATCGGGGCGGCCGACTCACGACCTGAAGCGGCCGACGGGGAAGCGATGGCGCCACCCGGCTGGCCGGCGGCGACCGCCGGTGTGCGATCGAGCTGCTCGAGGCGCTCGACCAGCTCGGGATGGTGTGCGCGCCAGTGGCCGACGGCGAGGCCGGCGCCGGCCGCGGTGAGGACGGCGAGGAGGAGGACCAGCTGCGGCCGCGTGTAGAGCATGCGCCGACGATACGCACGCCGTCGCACGCGACGCTAGAGTCGAAAAAATCAGACGCTCAGCGGACCCTCAGGGCGTCAGCGCCGCGCGCATGATCCGGGTCGTGTCCTTGGCGTGCCACTCCGACTGGGTGAACGCCTCGTCGATCTTCTCGAGCGGATACGTGTGAGAGATCAGGCGATCGAACGGCCAGCGCGTGCGGTTGCGCACGAGGAAGTCGAGCGCGCGCGGGATCACCCACGGGTCGTACATGATGACACCGACGATGCGCTTGGCTCCCCACACCAGCGACGCCGGCTCCAGCTCGATCTTGGCGCCGCGGCTGATCGTGCCGATCTCGAGATAGGTGCCGCCCTGCCGGAGCATGTCGAGGCCCTCGGGAATCACCTGCGGGAAGCCGACGAAGTCGCAGGCGACGTCGGCGCCGGCGCCGCCGGTCCAGTCGCGGACGAGCTTCACGCGATCCTTGCGTTCCGCCACCTCTTTGAGGTTGATCGTGTGGTCGGCGCCGAACTGCCTTGCCAGCTCGAGTCGCCCGGCGATCTGATCGACGACGATCACGACGGCGGCGCCCATGTCCTTCGAGACGGCCGCGGCCTGGATGCCGAGGCCGCCGGCACCCTGGATCACGATCGTGTCGCCGAAGCGCAGGCCAACCTTGTGCAGGCCGAAGATCACCTGGCTGAGCGCGCAGTTCACCGGCGACACGAGCGCATCGGACAGCTCGGCCGGGACCTTGAACAGCGCGCCGCCCGGCTTCAGATAGTAGTACTCGGCGAACGCGCCGTGAAAATGCGGGAACTCCGACGGGCCGAGCGGGCGTCCGATCTTGAACAGGCACGCCGCGGGCTCCTTGTTGAGGCACGCCGCGCACCGGCCGCAGGGATAGAAGTACGTGTACGCGACGCGGTCGCCCTCGGCGAGCGGCCGGCCCAGCGAGTCGGTCTTCACGTTGCGGCCGAGCTTCGCCACGCGGCCGGTCATCTCGTGACCGAAGATCCAACCGTCCTGGGGCAGCTTGAGCGGCGCGTCGCCCCGCCAGAAGTGCAAATCCGATCCGCACACGTTGGCGAGCGAGACGCGGATCAGGACCGCGTCGGGCTCGACGTCGGGGACGGTCAGCTCGCGCAGCTCGAACGCCTTGCCGGGACCAAGGAAGACGGCGGCCTTGCCCTTCATACCGCGGCCTCTCGCTCGCGGCCGAGCGCGAAGGTGTCGTGGAGCGCGCGCACGGCAAGCTCCGCGTACTTGTCCTCGATGACGCACGACACCGCGATCTCCGACGTCGAGATCATCTGGATGTTGATCCCTTCCCGCGCCAGCGCGGCGAACATCTGGGAGGCGACGCCGGAGTGGCTGCGCATCCCCACGCCGACGATGGAGACCTTGGCCACGCGCTCGTCGTGCACCACGCCCTGGGCGCCGACCTTGCGCCCGATGTCCTGCAGCGCGCCGACGGCGCGCCCGTAGTCACTGCGAGGCAGCGTGAACGACATGTCGGTATAGCCGTCCCGGCTGATGTTCTGCACGATCATGTCGACCACGATGTTGGTCTCGGCGATGGCTCCGAACACCTGCGCGGCGATGCCCGGACGGTCGGGCACGCGAAGGATCGAGATCTTGGCCTGGCTCCGGTCGTGGGTGACCCCGGTGACGACGACCTCTTCCATGTCCCGTTCCTCTCTGGTGACCAGCGTGCCGGGAACCGGCTTGAAGGTCGAGCGCACGTGCACCGGCACGCCGTACTTCTTGGCGAACTCCACCGACCGCGCCTGCAGCACCTTGGCGCCCAGGCTCGCCATCTCGAGCATCTCGTCGTAGGCGATGCGAGGAAGCTTGCGCGCATCGGGAACGATGTTGGGATCGGCCGTGTAGACGCCGTCGACGTCGGTGTAGATCTCGCAGACGTCGGCCTTGAGCGCGGCCGCCAGCGCCACCGCGGTGAGGTCGGACCCGCCGCGGCCGAGCGTCGTGATCTCGTCCACTTCGCTCAGCCCCTGGAAGCCCGCGACCACCACGATCTCACCGGCATCGAGCGCGGCCCGCGCCCGCTCGGCGTTGATGCGGGTGATCCGCGCCTTGGTGTGGGCCGTGTCCGTGCGCATCCCGACCTGGGGCCCGGTGAACGAGCGCGCCTTGAAGCCGAGCCCGTGCAGGGCCATGGCCAGCAGCGCGATCGTGATCTGCTCGCCGGTGGCGAGCAGCATGTCCATCTCTCGCGGATCGGGCGAGTTCGAGATGCGGGTAGCGAGGTTGACGAGCCCGTCGGTAGTCTTGCCCATCGCCGACACGACGACGACGAGCTGATTGCCGCCGGCGCTCTCGACGACCCGGCGGGCCACGTTCTTGATCTTCTCGACGTCGGCGACCGATGACCCGCCGTATTTCTGGACGATCAGCGCCATCGCTCAGGCATCGTAACACGGCACCGCGCGGGCCTCCGCGCTTGCGCCCCGCCTCCTACGGCCGGGACGATCGACGGAGCGTGAAGCGTCCGTCCTCTCAGCTCGCCATCGAGAGCGCAGCGCGGGAGATGCGCAGGCCATCGCCGCCGCGCCGCATCCAGTCGGCCTCCTGGAACGCGTCGCTGATCTGGGCCAGCGGGAAGACGTGCGAGACGAGCCGCTCGAACGGGAAGCGCGCGCGGTTCCGCCGGAGGAAGGCGAGCGCCTGCGCGAGCGCCCACGGCGAGTAATTGGACGTGGCGACCAGTCGCGCGTTGCCACGGACCAGGGCCGTCGCGTCGTAGGAGAACACGTTGCCCGGAGCGATGGACCCGACCTCGAGATAACAGCCCCCGCCGCGCAGCATCTTGAGGCCTTCCGGCACGACGTCGGGGTAGCCGACGAAGTCGGCCACGACGTCCGCACCGAATCCGCCCGTGAGGTCCATCACGGCCTGGATCCGACGCTCGGGCGTGGTCAGATCGGCCAGGCTCAGCGCGTGGTCGGCTCCGAACGCTCGCGCCAGCTCGAGGCGAGACGCGACGCGGTCGAGCACGATGATCCGGTCGGCGCCCACGTCGCGAGCCACCGCCACCGCGTTGAGCCCGAGGCCGCCCGCGCCCTGGATTACCGCGGTATCGCCCTGGCGCAGGCCGGCTCGCGTGAGGCCGTAGAGGACCTGGGCGAGGGCGCAGTTCGCCGGCGTCGCGACGTCGTCGGAGACCTCATCGGGGATGTGAAAGATGAAGCCGCCCGGCCGCAGATAGTAATAGTCGCCGTAGGCGTTGTTGAAGTAGGGCGCGGTTCCCGCCACGCGGTTGGCGCGGGCCTTGCGCGGGCAGCTGCCCATCTCGTCGCGCAGGCACACCGGGCAGCGGCCGCACGGGAAGAAGTAGAGGAAGGTGACGCGGTCTCCCTCGCGAAGCGGCTGGCCGGCGGAGTCCACACTGACCCCGGCCCCGAGACGCTCGACGCGGCCGCACATCTCGTGGCCGAAGGTGAGGTCGCGCGGCGGCGAGCCGTAGATCTCCTTCATCTCACCGCGCCAGATGTGGAGGTCGGAACCGCAGACTCCGGCGCGCGTCAGCTTGATGAGGATGGCTCCGGGCTCGGGGTCCGGAACCGGATATTCGCGCAGCTCGAACTTGCCGCCATACGCTGGGAGCACCGCAACCCGGCCCTTCATTGACGCCTCCGAATGTTCGTCGTGGTCGGGATCATACAGCGTGTGCTCGTTGCGTAGGCAGTGGGCTCGGAGAGACACCACGGGCGCCGGGGTGACCGGCGCCCGCATACCGTCAGGAAAAGAATTACCTAGTCGCTGTCGTCGAGATCGGGAATGCCTGCGGCGAACCACGCGCCGCCGCCGTTGATGATCAGAAGAACCGGTGACGCGCACGGGTTGGGCGGCGTCGCTCCGGCAGCCGATCTCAAGACATCGTCGATGCGGAAGTCGCCGTTGGGCTGCAGCGCAACGAGATTCGCAGAGTCGAATGCGGTGGTGGCGTCGCAGAACAGCCGGGCACGCACGCTCTGATTTGCATTCGTCCCGATGCTGTTTCCGCCCGCCAGCAGCAGGCCGCGTCCATCGACTTTGATCCGACCATCGGTCTTCACCTCGGCACTCAGGGCAGCGATCCTCCAGATCTGGCCAGGAGGCTGGGTACCACGCACGATGTTCCGGTTCACGACCTCGGCCGTCGTAGCAGTTCCCACGCCGCTCGAGACCGGGTCTACCCCGATTCCACCCTCGAACCTCACCAGAGTGTTCCGAGAGTCTCTGGAATCCTTGGAGTCTTTCGCGGCGAGGGCGACAGGAAGGAGCAAGACAACCAGAGTGACAAGCGCGAGCGTTCTTTTCATGTTGGACCTCCACGTTGGCTTGGGGAAGCGATCACAACCCGAGCTCGGACAGCCGCCTAAACTCGCGAGGGGGCCTGACGGTTCCCTTCGGCGCTACTGCGCCGACAAGCCCTCGGCGGCTCGACTGCGCGCTGCCTCTCGAAGCGTCACGTGCTCTCGGAGCAGGAAGAGCCAGCCGACCAGCGTGACCGGCACGATCTGCGCGGCGTGGAAGAGCAGAGCGTAACCGACGGCGGTCTCTCGCGTCACCCCGAAGATTTCCAGGGCAAGCACGGCGGCGTAATGGAACACGCCGACATAACCGGGCGCCGATGGAATGCTGATGCTGAGTCCGACGAATGCCAATACCGTCCATGCCGCCGTGAGCGGCAGGTGAAGATCCATCGCGAGCAGCATCGTCCACGCGGACAGCGCTGGAACGACCCACACGAGAAGCGTCCATCCGATGAGCGGCACGAGGTTCCCGCGAGCCCTCACACCGGCCAGCCCTTGAACGAACGTGCTGAAGATCCGGGTCGCTCGGTGCTCGACGTGCGGCCAGCGGACGGTGAGCCGCGCGAGCAGCCGGGCGGCGGCCTCGGGTGCGACGGCCAGCGTGACGAGGATCGCCACGGCGACGAGGTCGACGGCGAGCAGCGTGGCCGCGGTGTACTGGAAGATCTTCGGTACGGGGATGAGAAAGACGAGAATCGCCAGGGCGCCGACGATGGCGAGGCTGTCCAGCACGCGCTCGACGACCAGCGTGCCGAGCACGGCCCAGAAGCCGCGGCCCCACCGGCGAGCCACGACGTAGACGCGCACGAGCTCACCGGCGCGCAGCGGCAGGATGTTGTTGGCCATGTAGCCGATCATCATGGCGGGCAGGAGCCCCGGGGGCCGATCGGCCGGAGTGAACAAGTAGCGCCAGCGCGCGGCGCGCACGCAGAGTCCAATCGGCGCGAGCAGGACGCTGATGGCCGTCCAGCCGAGGTGCGTGTGACGCAAGCGCTCGGCGACCTGTGCCAGGTTCACGGTCGTGAGCAGGTAGGCGAAAAGCGCCACGCTGATCGCGATGCCGAGTGCGAGCCGGAGGCGGCTCAACCGCGGAGCAACCGGAAGATCAGAGGCCCAGCTGAGCCAGCACCGCGTCGATAGCCGGCGGAACTGTGGTGGGCCGCGACGCCGACTCGAGCGCGGTGTCGGGATCCTTCAAGCCGTGCCCCGTGAGGGTCAGGACGAGCGTCGCGCCCGACTCGAAGCGCCCTGCCTTCACCGTCTTGATGAGGCCGGCCACCGTGGCCGCCGAGGCCGGCTCCATGAAGATGCCTTCCTCGCGGGCGAGGAGACGATACGACTGCAGGATCTCCTCATCGGTCACGATGTCGATCCAGCCCTTGGAGTCTTGAAGCGCCTCGAGCGCGGGGCCCCAGCTCGCCGGATTTCCGATCTTGATCGCGGTCGCCACGGTGCGGGGCTCTTCGATGACGCGATTCTCGTAGATCGGCGCCGCGCCCGCGGCCTGGAAGCCGACCATGCGCGGCAGCTCCGACATTCGGCCGGCCCGCTGATACTCCCGGTACCCTCGCCAGTAGGCGGTGATGTTGCCGGCGTTGCCGACGGGGATCAGGTGATAGTCGGGCGCGCGTCCGAGCTGATCCACCACCTCGAAGGCGCCGGTCTTCTGTCCCTCCAGCCGGAATGGATTGACCGAGTTGACGAGCGTGACCGGGTGAGTCTCCGAGATCTGGCGGACGATCGACAGGGCCTGATCGAAGTTCCCGTCGACCATCAACACCTTCGCCCCGTGAATCGCGGCCTGTGAGAGCTTGCCGAGAGCGATGGCGCCCTTGGGCACCATGACGAAGGCCTTCAGCCCGGCGCGCGCCGCGTAGGCGGCCGCCGAGGCCGACGTGTTGCCGGTGGAGGCGCAGATGACCGCGCGCGATCCGGCCTCGAGCGCCTTGGACATCGCCATCGTCATCCCGCGGTCCTTGAACGAACCCGTCGGATTGAAGCCCTCGCACTTGAGGTAGATCGAGAGCGACGGATCGGTCGCCTCGGCCAGACGCGGCGCCGGCACCAGAGGCGTGTTGCCTTCGCGGAGCGTGACGATCGGTGTCCGGTCACTGACCGGGAGGAACTCGCGATACTGCTCGATCACGCCCGGCCACGCCTTCATGCGGACCCGCCCTCCACGCGGATCATCGTCGTCGGCATGGCCACGACGCGCAGGCGGTCGATGGCGGCGAGCGCGGCCCGCATGTCCTTCTCCTGGGCCTCGTGGCTCATCATCACCACGGGGACCGCTTCCTTGGCGGCCCGTTCCTTCTGGAGCACCGACGCGATCGAGATGTTGTTCTCGCCGAGGATGCCGGCCACGCGCGAGAGCACGCCAGGACGATCCTGGGCCATGACGCGCAGGTAGTAGCACGAGCGGATCGAGTCCATGGGCCGGAGCGGCACGACGCCGGGCGCCGTCGCGGGCAGATCCAGCGCCAGCGCGGGCACGCCGTGGGCGATGCGGCGCGCGATCTCGACGATGTCCGACCACACCGCGGACGCCGTGGGAAGCTGGCCGGCGCCCCGGCCGTAGAACATCAGGTCACCGACCGCGTGACCGGTGATGAAGACGCCGTTGAAGACGCCCGACACGGCGGCCAGCGGCGAGTCGGCGGGAATCATCGTGGGATGGACCCGCACCTCGACCCCGCCATCGTTGGCCTTGGCGATCGCGAGGAGCTTCACCCGGTAGCCGAGCTCGCGCGCGTAGGCGATGTCCTGCGGGGTCACGCGCGTGATGCCTTCGGTGTGGATGTCCTTCAGATCGACGAACGTGCGGAAGGCGAGCGTGACCAGGATCTGCAGCTTGTGGGCCGAGTCCAGGCCCTCGATGTCGAGCGTCGGATCGGCCTCGGCGTAACCGTGCGCCTGGGCTTCCTTGAGGACGACCCCGAAGTCGAGCCCTTCGCCCGTCATCTTCGACAAGATGTAGTTGCAGGTCCCGTTGACGATGCCGAAGACGGAGAGGACCCGGTTGGCGACCAGCCCTTCCTTCACGGCGCGGATGAGCGGAATGCCGCCGGCGACCGACGCCTCGAAGCCGAGCATGACGCCGCGCCGCCGCGCCTCGTCGTAGATCTCGGCGCCGTGATGGGCGAGCAGCGCCTTGTTGGCGGTCACGACGTGCTTACCGCTCCCCAGCGCCTTGAGGATGAACGAGCGGGCCGGCTCCAGACCGCCGACCAGCTCGACGACGATGTCGACCTGGCCGTCGCCGAGCACGCGATTGGCGTCGGTGGTCATCGGCAGGCGGGTGATGTCGAGGCCCTCGCGGGGCCGCGTGACGTCGAGGTCGGCGACGGCGGCGAGGCGGAGGCGGCAGCCGGCGCGCTCCTCCAGCATCGCGCGCTCCGACTCCAGCAGCTTGGCGACTCCGGCCCCGACGGTGCCGAGGCCGAGCAATCCGATGCGGACTTCTTTCACGCCGGTGCGATCAACGCCCGAGGCGCTTCAGGCCGCGCAGCGCCTGACGGATGCGCTGCTCGTTTTCCACCAGCGCGAACCGGACGAACCCCTCGCCGTACTCACCGAAGCCGATCCCGGGCGAGACGGCGACCTTCGCCTCCTGGATCAGGAGCTTCGAGAATTCCAGCGAGCCCATGGCCCGGAAATCCTCCGGAATCGGCGCCCAGACGAACATGGTGCCCTTCGGCTTCTCGACCGACCAGCCGAGCTTGTTGAGCCCATCGACCAGGACGTCGCGGCGCTTGCGGTGAACCTCCACGATGTCGCGCACGACGGTGGGGTCGCCCTCCAGCGCGACGATGCCGGCGATCTGGATGGGCTGGAAGGCTCCGTAGTCGAGATACGACTTGATGCGGGCGAGCGCGTGCACCATCTTCGAGTTGCCGCAGACGAAGCCGAGCCGCCAGCCCGGCATGTTGTAGGACTTCGACGTCGAGAAGATCTCCACGCCGACGTCCTTGGCGCCCGGCACCTCGAGGAACGACGGTGGCTGGTAACCGTCGAACGTGAAGTCGGCGTAGGCGAAGTCGTGGACGACCATGAGCCGGTGCTCTTGCGCGAAGGCCACGACCTTCTCGAAGAAGCTACGGTCCACGCACAGGGTCGTCGGGTTGTGCGGGAACGAAAGGATCAAGAGCTTCGCTTTCGGCCAGGCAAGCTTTGCTGTCTCTTCCAATCGTAGGAAGAAGTCGCCGTCGGGCGTGAGCGGGACGGACCTGAGATCACCGTCGGCGATCACCACCGAGTAGGCGTGGATCGGATAGGTCGGATTCGGGACGAGCGCGCCGTCGCCGGGCTGGAGCACGGCCAGCGCCAGATGCGCTATGCCTTCCTTGGCCCCGATGGTCGCGATGACTTCGGTGTCGGCGTCGAGATGGACGCCGTAGCGGTCCTTGTACCACTTCGTCATCGCCACGCGCAGGCGCGTGATCCCGCGCGAAGCCGAGTAGCGGTGATTCTTCGGATTCTGTGCGGCCTCGACGAGCTTCGCGACGATGTGCGGGGGTGTCGGCATGTCGGGATTCCCCATGCCGAGATCGATGATGTCCTCGCCGCGAGCTCGCGCTTTGGTCTTCAGGTCGTTGACGATCGCGAACACGTACGGCGGAAGTCGCTTGATCCGATAGAACTCGTCCATGAGCCCCTCGCGGTGGTGTCCTGTGATGATACCGAGGCCGCGCGCGGAGTGTCAATAAATCGAACTCTGACGAGGAGTTACATCACACGTCGAGGCGACGCAGCGAACGAGTGGTCGTCGAGCGATCGACGCCGGACTGACGCACGCGTGCCGTGATGGCAGGGCCCGGATTTGTAACTCCTTGATTCCATTCGCCACACTGGTCGGCACATCGTTTGCCCTCATGAGGGCGGCATGAGTACGCAGCACGCGGTCGACTCGGGGCTGGCGGCGACCACAGAGGCGGTTGACAGTCTCAGGGAGCCAATGTTAGAAACCGCGCAGGATCTGGGGCGTCCTCTCACCCAAGGGAGATCCGCGCGGGTGAACCACAAGAAGCAATTCAGCTTGCTGGTGGTGCGAGGAGACGGCGCTCGAGTCCTTCGTCTCTCGTTCCCGAAGCGGCTTCCGCTGACCATCCTCGTGGCTGGTGTTGTGGTCGCGGGCGGTTTCAGCGTCGTCGTCGGAGACTGGTGGCACGTGCGCCAGCGGATTCGCGACTCCGCCTCGCTGTACCAGCAGATCGACGAGCAGCGGGCGATGATCGACAAGTTCAATCGTCGCGTCACCGAGCTGCGCCAGGAAGTTGCGAGCTGGGGCGAGCTGCATGGGCACATCTGGGAGGCGTTCGGTCCCGACGTCGCGCCCAAGAACTCCGGCACCGGCATCGGTGGCCGGGCGACGCCGACGGAGCGTCCGACGGGCAAGCTCTCGGCCATGGCGCAGCTCGACCTCCTCGCCGAGAACGTGATCGAGGAAGGCGAGAGCCTGCGCGCGCTCGACAAGCTCATCACGCGCGCCCGCAAGGCGCTGGCGGCGCTGCCGTCGCGCTGGCCGGTGCGCGGCGCCGTGAACTCGGAGTTCGGCAATCGGCTGAGCCCGTGGACGAAGGCGCCCGAGTTCCACTCCGGCCTCGACATCGCCGCCAACGGTGGCACCTCGGTGAAGTCACCGGCCGCCGGCACGGTGATCCACGCCGGCCCCCACTCCGAGTACGGGCTGGCGGTGATCATCGACCACGGCCAGGACGTGCGGTCGCTGTACGGTCATCTCTCCAAGATCAACGTCAGGCAAGGGCAGACGGTCGAGCGCGGCACCGAGCTGGCGCTGACCGGCAACACCGGCCGCTCTTCCGGCCCGCACCTGCACTACGAGGTGATGGTCCGCGGGCAGGCCGTGAATCCTCGCGCCTACCTCTGGGATTAGCCCGGGCAGGGGCTGCGCCCCTTCCGACGCTCCATTCAGCTTGCAGCCGCGTTGCCGTCACTCGACAATGCGAGGTATGAAGCCGGCGCACGTCGTCGCCGCGATCCTGCTCCTCGCCGGGTGCTCGAGCACCGGAGAGTGGGTCTACAACAAGCCCCACACCAGCGCCGTCCAGGTCGACCGCGATCTCGGCACCTGCCGGAAGGAATCCACGCGGAACACCGCGGTCGTGCTCGCCCCATCCCAGCGCCTCGACCGTGACGCGATGAACCGGTGCATGGAACGGAAGGGCTACACGGTCACGCTCGAGACGGACTGATCTTCCCCGCCAGGAAGTCCAGGCAGAGCGCGTTGAAGGCGTCCGCCTGCTCCCAGAAGTAGACGTGGCCGGCGCCGACGACGGCGCGGAGGGCGGCGCCCGGGATGCGAGCCACCAGCTCCTGCGAGAATCGGGGCGGGACCAGGATGTCGTCCTCGGCGACGCTCACGAGCGTCGGGCAGTGGATGCCGGGGAGCCGCGCCAGCGTGTCGTGATGCTCGATGGCCGCCGCCTGGCCGAGAAATCCCATCAGCGATTGCGGGAAGGGATTCGCGAGCGCCGTCTGGATCACCGCCTCCACGAACTCGGGACGCTCGTCGTAGGTGCGGTAGGAGAAGAGCCAGAGCATCAGCGCCCTGACCAGGGCGTCGGGGGTCAAGGCCGCCCGCATGTCTCGCCACGCGCTCAGCAGCGCCTTCATGTGCGTATCGGGCCGCGCCGTCGTGCACCCCAGGTGAAGGCTCCGCACGCGCCCCGGGTAGGCGAGGGCCAGCTCCTGGGCGATCATGCCGCCCATGGACACGCCGACGACGTGCGCGCGCTCGATCCCGAGCGCTGCGATGAGACCCGCCGTGTCGTCAGCCATGGTGCGGATCGTGTACGGCGGCTCCGGCGCGTCGCTCTGTCCGGCGCCCCGGTTGTCGAACGTCACGACGCGGTAGTGCTCGGCGAGAGCGCGGACCTGGAAGGCCCACGCCAGATGGTCGCCACCGAAGCCCATGATCAGGATCAACGGCTCGCCGCCGCCGGTCTCCTCGTAAAACATCCGGATCCCATTCACCGTTACTTCAGGCATCAGCGCCCCACGCAGCGATCGCCGGGAATTGAATTGCCGTCATGCACGCGCCGGATCCGCGATCGCGCCGCGTCATGGCCGGGGGGTTGGGGGTGGTGTAGTCCTCTGAGACCCGTTCCCTGAGCGTCGGACTTTGCGCACCGGTGCGAGAGGGGACGCCACAACGCGAACCCGCCCCAGCGCACGTGGTCGAAGAGGACCACACCAGCCCCGACCCCGCGTTCAAGAAGCTACGCGATCGCGACGCCGGTGCGTACCTGGCACGCGACCCAGTGCCCCGGCGAGACCTCCTTGAGCACCTGGTCGTTGGTCGAGCAGGACGGCACCCGCAGCGCACAGCGCGTGTGGAAGCGGCAGCCCGAGGGCGGGTTGATCGGGCTCGGCACGTCGCCCTCGAGAATGATGCGCTTGCGCTTCACCGTCGGGTCGGGGATCGGCACCGCGCTGAGCAGCGCCTCCGTGTAGGGATGCCGCGGGTTGGTGTAGAGCTCCTTGGCCGGCGCGATCTCGACGATCTTGCCCAGGTACATGACGGCGACGCGCGTGGAGATGTGCTCGACGACCGACAGGTCGTGGGCGATGAAGAGGTACGTGAGCCCGAACTTGGCCTGCAGGTCCTCCAGCAGGTTGATGATCTGGGCCTGGATCGACACGTCGAGGGCCGACACCGGCTCGTCGGCCACGATGAGCTTGGGGCTGACGGCGAGCGCCCGCGCGATGCCAATGCGCTGCCGCTGGCCACCCGAGAACTCGTGAGGGTAGCGCCGCAGGTGATCGGCCGAGAGGCCGACGGTCTCGAGGAGCTGGATGACGCGCTCCTCGCGGGCCCGCCGGTTCGGCGCCAGCTTGTGGATCACCAGGGCTTCGCCGATGATCGATCCCACCGTCATCCGAGGATTCAGCGAGGCGTAGGGGTCCTGGAAGATGATCTGCATCTCCTTCCGGAGGGCCCGCAGCGATCGCTTGTCGAGCGTCGTGACGTTCTTCTGCTCGAACCACACCTCGCCCGAGGTCGGCTCGATCAATCTCAGGATGGACCGCCCGGTGGTCGACTTGCCACAGCCCGACTCGCCGACGAGGCCCAGCGTCTCACCCCGCATGATGTCGAACGACACGTCGTCGACGGCGTGCACGCGCGCCACCTCGCGCGAGAGGAGGCCGCCCCGGATCGGGAAGTATTTTCGGAGATTGCGAACGCGGAGAAGAGACTCGGCCATCGTCGCGCTCCTCAGTAGAGGAAGCAGGCCACTTTGTGGCCGGGCCGCACTTCCTTGAGCGGCGGCGTGCTCTCGTAGAACTGGGGCTTCACGAACTGGCAACGCGGCGCGAACCGGCAACCCGGCTTCACCTCGCCCCGCAGCGTCGGCACCGTGCCCGGAATCGTGTCGAGCTTGCGGCGTTGGGTGGCGGCCAGGTCGATGCGCGGAATCGAGCGCAGCAGTCCTTGCGTATAGGGGTGCAGGGGCTCCTTGAAGAGCTCACTGACCGACGCTTCCTCCACCACCTGGGCGGCGTACATGACGACCACGCGCTGGGCCGTCTCGGCGATCACGCCCATGTCGTGGGTGATGAGCATGACCGCCATGTTGAAGCGCGCCTTCAGCTCGTTGAGCAGCTCGAGAATCTGGGCCTGGATCGTGACGTCGAGCGCGGTGGTCGGCTCGTCGGCGATGAGGAGCTTGGGGTTACAGGAGAGCGCCATCGCGATCATGATCCGCTGCCGCATGCCGCCCGAGAGCTGATGCGGATACTCCTTCACCCGGCGCTCGGCGTTGGGAATGTGCACGATCCGCAGCATCTCCACCGTCTTGTCCATGGCGTCGCGGCGTCCCAGGCCCTCGTGGAGCCGAATGGCCTCGGCGATCTGCTCGCCCACCGTGAAGACCGGATTGAGCGAGGTCATCGGCTCCTGGAAGATCATCGCGATTTCCTTGCCGCGGATCTTGCGCATCTGCGCCGGCGGCAGGTCCAGGAGGTTCCGGCCGTTGTAGAGGATCTGGCCTTCGACGATGCGGCCGGGCGGCTGGGCGATCAGCCGCATGATGCTGAGGGCGGTCACGCTCTTGCCGCAGCCCGACTCGCCCACCACACCCAGCGTCTCGCCGGGCTTGATGTAGAGGTCGATGCCGTCGACGGCGCGGATCACGCCCTCGTCGGTGAAGAAGTAGGTCTTGAGGCCTCTGACGTCGAGCAGTCGCTCGGCCATGGGTTCTCCTACCAGCCCCTCGTGATCTCGGCGATGGCCTCGAGCGCTCGCCGGATGTCGTCGGCGTCCACGTCCTTGTGGGTCACGCAGCGAATGGCCGTCGGGCCGATGGCGTGGACCTTCACCTTGCGGGCGGCGCAGCCCTGCACGATCTCCTGCGTCGCCGCCTCGGCCGTGCGCTTTGGGACGGCGCCCACGGCGAAGATGACGATGTTCGTCTGCACGCTGCCGAGGTCGATGCGGATGCCGGGCAGCTTGGCCACGCCCTCGGCCAGCGTCCGCGCGTTCACGTGGTCGTCGGCCAGCCGCCCCACCATCCGCTCGAGGGCCACGATGCCGGCCGCCGCGATGATGCCGGCCTGCCGCATGCCACCCCCCAGCATCTTGCGCAGGCGCCGGGCCCGCGTCACGACCTCGGGGCGGCCGCAGATCACCGAGCCCACCGGAGCGCCCAGGCCCTTGGAGAGGCAGAACGTAACGGTGTCGACGTCGCGCGTGAAATCGCGTGCGTCACGCCGGAGGGCGACGGCCGCGTTGAAGAGCCGCGCGCCGTCCAGGTGGACGGGAACGCCGGCGCCGTGGGCGACGGCCGCCACCGCGGCGATCTCCTCGGGTGTGCAGCAGGTCCCGCCGTGACGGTTGTGCGTGTTCTCGATGCACACCAGGCTCGTGGGCGGGATGTGGATGTTGGCGGGCCGCAGCGACTCGCGGACCTGGTCGGGGCTGAGGAACCCCCGCGCGGTTTTCACCGCGCGCATCTGCACGCCGCCGATGACCGACGCCCCGGCCACCTCGTTGTTGAAGATGTGGCAGTCGAGATCGAGGACGACCTCCGAGCCCGGCTGCGTCTGGCTCCACACGGAGAGGAGGTTGCCCTGCGTCCCCGACGCCACGAAGAGGCCGGCGTCCTTGCCCGTGCGCTCCGCGGCCATGGCTTCCAGGCGCTTGACGGTGGGGTCCTCCTCCCACACGTCGTCGCCGACCTCGGCGCGCGCCATGGCGTCGCGCATCTCGGGCGTCGGCAGCGTGAGCGTGTCGGAGCGAAGATCGACGATGTCGTGCATGACTATCTCCGGACCATCGGCGTTACCGTTGAGCCGAGAGCCGCTGGGCGGCGCGCCGACCGAAATCGGTGTAGGGGAACTCGGCGGCAAGACGGTTCAACAACTCCTTGGCCGCGTCGGGCTTGCCCTCGGCGTTGTTCACCTCGGCCAGCAGCCAGAGCGCCTCGGGGTATACGAGCGTGCGCACATAGTCCTTGAGGACCAGCTCGAGACGCTGGCGGGCCGCGCTCGGATTGCCCTGGTTGATGTAGTAGGCGGCCACCCACACCTCTTTCTGTGCGAGGCGCCCGCGGCAGATGTCGATCTTGGCCAGGCTGTCGGTGGCGTAGCGGCTCTCCGGATACTGCTTCACCACCGTCTTGAACGCCTCCAGCGCCTTCTTGGCCAGCGTCTGATCCTGTTCGATCGGCTTGACCTGGTCGTAGTACGCCATGGCCAGCCGATACTGCACGAGATCGGCGATCTGATGGCGCGGGTAGAAGGACAGGAACGTCTCGAATTCCTTGACGGCCTTGTCGAACTCGGCATCGCGGTAGAAGGCTTCGCCGAGCAGGAAGCGCGCCCGCGGCGCGTAGGAGGAATTGGGATGGCGTTCGACGATCTTCGTGAAGGACTTCCGTGCGTCCTCGTACCGCTTCTCGTTCAGCTGATTCTCCCCCAGCTGATAGAGCTCCTCGGCGGGCAGAATGGGAGTGGCCTGCGGCTTGAGCCAACCGCACCCAGCGGCGGCCACGAGCGCGAGCACGAGAGCGATTCGTCGGAGAGCGGCAGGCATCGAAACTGCCTGTATATACCACAATTGCCGGGGTAAAATCCCCGCATGTCACTCCCCCGAATGGTGCGCGTGCGCCAGACCTTTTCTCGGCCACGCGTCGCCGACATCCCCCGCTCGGTGGCGGATGCCCTGGCCGCCGCCGGCCTGCCGATCAAGCGCGGTGACACCGTCGCGGTCGGTGCTGGCAGCCGGGGCATCGCCAACATCGACGTCATCGTCGGCGCCACCGTGCGGGCCCTCAAGGACCTCGGCGCCCGCCCGTTCGTCTTCCCAGCCATGGGCAGCCACGGTGGTGGCACGCCCGAGGGCCAGCTCTCGGTCCTCGAGCACTACGGCATCACCGAAGCCACGATGGGCTGTCCCGTGCGCGCGACCATGGATGTCGTGCAGGTCGGTGAAGCGCTCGGCCTCCCCGTGTGGCTCGACACGTACGCGTCGCAGGCGGACTGGATCGGCCTCGTCAATCGTGTCAAGCCCCACACCGACTTCAAGGGCTCGATCGAATCCGGTCTCTTCAAGATGATGACGATCGGGCTCGGCAAGTACCAGGGCGCCATCCAGTACCACCGGGCCAACATCCACCACGGCTACGAGAAGGTGATCACGTCGGTCGGGCGGGAGATGCTGGCCAGAGCGCGCATCGGCTTCGGCGTCGGGATCGTCGAGAACGGATACGACGAGACGGCGCGGATCGAAGCCTTCAACGCCGCGAATCTCGAGGACGGCGAGCGCCGCCTGCTCAAGGACGCGCGCGAGTGGATGGCGCGCCTGCCTTTCTCGCCGATCGACGTCCTGGTCGTCGAGCAGATCGGCAAGAATATCTCGGGCTCGGGTATGGACACCAACGTCATCGGGCGGCCATCGAACCCCCACGAGCCGTTCCCCAACGATCCCAAGATCCTCTGGATCGTCGCTCTCGAGCTCACCGACGAGAGCTACGGGAACGCCACCGGCATCGGCAACGCCGACTTCACCACGCGCCGGCTCGTGGAGAAGATCGACATGAAGCCGACGCTCATCAACTGCATCACCGCCTGCACGCCCAACGGCGCCAAGATCCCGGCCACGTATGACACCGATCGGGAGGCCATCGAGACGGCGCTCTCCTGCATCGGACTGACGCCGCCCGAGAAGGCGCGGGTCATCCGGATCAAGAACACGTTGATGCTCGGCGAGATCGAAGTGTCGGAGGCCTACCTTCCGGACGTGGCCCGCCGCTCCGACCTCACGCCGCTGGGCGATCCCGCCCCCCTCGCGTTCGACGTCGCCGGTCGCCTGCGCGCCGTCTAGGGGCGTGAAGGCGCTCGTCTACTCGGCCTGGGACACCCTGGAGGTCCGTGACGTCCCCGGCCCGCGCCCCGCCCCGGGCGACGTCGTGCTTCGCGTGGCCGCCGTCGGCATTTGCGGCTCCGAGCTGGAGGCGGTCGCCTCGCGCAGCCCGCGCCGCACCCCGCCCGTGATCCTCGGTCACGAGTTCTGTGGTGAAGTCGAGGAGCTCGGCCCCGGCGTCCAGGACGTGAAGGTGGGCGATCGCGTCGCCGCGTCGTCGGTGATCCCGTGCGGACGGTGCAGGTCGTGCCGGGCGGGCGCCACCCATCTCTGTCCGCAGCGCCAGATCTTCGGGATGAACCGCCCCGGCGCGTTCGCCGAGCGCGTGGCCGCGCCGGCCTCCGTGCTCTTCCCACTGCCCGAGCGGGTGGGGCCGCTCGAGGGCGCGCTGATCGAGCCGCTGGCCAACGCCGTCCACGTGTGGTCACTCGTGACCGTTCGCTTTCCCGAGGTCGTCGTCGTGATCGGCTGCGGGGCCATCGGGCTGCTGGCCTTGCAGGTCGCTCGCGCGGGCGGCGCGCTCACGCTGATCGCGGTGGACACGAACGAGGCACGGCTGCAGATGGCGCATGCCGTGGGCGCCGAGCCGGTCTTCAACCCGACGCGCCAGGACGTCGTCGCCGAGCTGCGCGACAGCACGCGAGGCGCGATGGCCGACGTCGTCGTGGATGCCGTGGGCGCCGGCGTCACCCGTCGCGCGGCCGTCGAGATGGTGCGCCCCGGCGGCGAGGTCGTGTGGATCGGGCTCCACGGCGATGCCACCGAGCTTCCCGGGCGGGAGGTCGTGCTGGGCGAACGACGGATCACCGGCTCGTACGCGGTGACCGCGCGCGATATCGAGACCGCGATCGGGCTGTTCGCCCACCACCGGATCGACGTGGCCCCGTGGGTGCGTCCGTTCACGCTCGACGAAGGCGCGCGCGTCTTCCGCGAGCTGCTCACGGCACCGCCCGCGGAGTATGCGAAGGCCGTGCTGATGCCGTGAGATAAGCTGGGGGACCCGTACCGCTTCCCCCCCCCAGACCCCCCTCTTCGCTTTGCGAGCGGGTCGGTACACTGGAACCTATGGGTCGGTATGTGCCGATTCGCGACTATGCGGTGAGATCGGCGATGGCCGGACGGTGGCGCTGGTGGCCAGGGATGGAGCCATCGACTGGCTGTGCCTGCCCAACATGGATTCGCCCAGCGTCTTCGCCGCGATCCTCGATGCCGAGCGCGGCGGCAGCTTCGAGCTGTGCCCCACCGAGCGCTACGAGACGACGCGACGCTACCGACCCGGCACCAACGTTCTGGAAACGACGTTCACCACCACCAGCGGCCGCGTCCGTGTCACCGACGCGATGACGCTGCCCGATGCCAACCTCGGTCCGTTGCGGGAGCTGGCGCGCAGAGTCGAAGGCCTGAGCGGCCGCGTCGCGATGCGGTGGCGAGCGACGCCGCGCTTCGATTACGGACGGCGCGCGCGCCTCGAACGTCGCGGCGAGATTCCGGTGGCCAGCCACGGCGCCGACGGCGTCGCGTTTGGGAGCTGGGACGCGGGAGCTCCGGAGATTCGCGACGGCGGCGTGAGCGGGCGGTTCGAGATGGCGGCCGGACATCGGGCCCTCCTGGGCGTGATCGCCACCTGCAACGAGCCGCTCGTCTTCCCCCCACGCGCCCACGTCGAAGCTCGGCTCGACACCACCGCGGCGTTCTGGGAGCGGTGGTCGGGGCAGCTCACGTACGCCGGCCCCTGGCGCGATGCCGTCGTGCGGAGCGCGCTGGGGCTGAAGCTGCTCGTCTTCGCACCATCCGGCGCCATCACGGCCGCGCCGACCACGTCGCTGCCGGAGGCGATCGGCGGCGAGCGCAACTGGGACTACCGCTACTGCTGGATCCGTGACTCCTCCTTCACGATCGAGGCGCTCCTCCAGCTCGGCTGTCGTCAGGAGGCGACGTCGTTCTTCTGGTGGTTCATGCACGCCACGCGACTGACGTCGCCTCGCTTGCGGGTGCTCTATCGGCTCGACGGCGGCGCCCACGTGCCCGAGCGCGTGCTCGATCATCTGAGCGGCTACCGCGGCTCGCGGCCGGTGCGTATCGGCAACGCCGCCGCCGACCAGCTTCAGCTCGACACGTTCGGCGAGCTGCTCGACGCCGCCCTCGGATACGTGCGACGCGGCGCCCGGATCGACCGCGACACGATGAACCAGCTCGCGGAGCTCGCCGACTTCGTGGCCGACCACTGGCGCGAGCCGGACGCGGGAATCTGGGAAGTGCGGATGGAGCCCCAACACTTCACCGAGTCCAAGGCCATGTGCTGGGTTGCGCTCGATCGAGCGGCGCAGCTCGCCGAGACCGGTCATCTGTCCGACCGGCGCCGGCAGCGCTGGCTCACCGAGGCGGCGGCGATCCGAGCCTTCATCGACAACCACTGCTGGTCGGAGCGGCTCGGCAGCTACGTCCGGTACGCCGGTCGTGAGGAGCTGGACGCGAGCCTTCTGATGATGCCGATCATGCGGTACGACGAACCGACGTCGCCTCGCCTCGCCGGCACGATCGAAGCCGTGCGCCGCGAGCTCGGCCGCGGGGCGCTCGTCTATCGCTACACGGGTGAGGACGGGCTCGCCGGCGCCGAAGGCGTCTTCGTGTGCTGCTCGTTCTGGCTCGCCGAGGCCCTGGCGCTGGCCGGACGCCGCGACGACGCGGCGCGCTCGATGGACGCGGCGCTCGCCCTGGCGAACGACGTCGGACTCTTCTCGGAGGAGCTCGATCCGGCGAGCGGCGAATTCCTCGGGAATTTTCCCCAGGGGCTGGTGCACCTGGCCATCATCAGCGCGGCCGCCGCCATCGCCCGGCTTCCGTCATGAGCGTGTGGGCGGCGCTGGCCGGAGGCTTCGCGGGCACCCTGGTGTTGACCACCGCGCTGAGCGGCGCCAGTCAGCTCCGCCTGACGCGCATCGACATCCCGTTCCTGCTCGGGACGGCTTTCACCGACGACCGCACGAGGGCCAAGGTCCTCGGCTACGGCCTTCATTTCGTGGCCGGGATGGCCTTCTCGCTCGTGTACTACGCGATGTTCCTCGTGATCGGGCGCGCCGGCTGGCGGCTCGGGATGACGTTCGGTCTGCTCCACTCGCTGTTCGCCGGCAGCGCGCTCGCCAACGTGCTGCTCCCCGCCATCCATCCCAGGATGGGCACGCCGTTCACCGCGGCGGACTCGTCACCACTGCTCGAGCCGCCCGGCTTCATGCTGCTCAATTATGGACGCGCGACGCCGATCGTCACCGTGATCGCCCATCTGGCCTACGGGGCGATCGTGGGCGCCGTGGTCGGTACCGCTCCGCGGTGACGACGACGTCGGCTCCGGAGAGCACGTTCTGCAGAGCCGCCTCGCTGTCATCCGCTGTCGACTAGCGCGCTCGGCGCGTCGGAAGGCGCGCTGGAGCACGTCACCGCCTCGTTCAGGACACGCATCGGCACGTATACAGGCGCCAAGGTAAGCGAGTTCCAGGCGGTGCAGATCAAGATCGCGCGGGCACGCCCTCATCGACTCGGCGCGCTACCTGATGCGCGAGTCGGAGATCGCCTTCGATCTCGAGACCAAGCATCCAGAACACGCTCGCCGTGATCCAGTCGGGCGAGTCGGTTCGAGACGCTGTGGTCGTGCTTGGCGCAAACGCCATCTACACGCGCGATCCGCTGCAGCGCTTCCCGCGCGACACGCCGGCGATCAACCAGCACTTCTCGTTCAAACTTCGACATCGCCGGCTCCGCCTTCGGTATCGTCGCGATGGGCGGCAAGTACGCAACCCACTATGTGAATTGAGGATCAGGGCCGGATTTCGCCCGCGTATAATCTTTGCAAACCGTACGGGGGGCCCATTGCATCGCCGTCGCGTAATTCGCGTTCTCGCCGCCGTCACCGCTCTGCTCGGCGCGCCTGCCGCGCTTGCGCAGCAGGAAAAAGTCTGGCGAATCGGATTCCTCTATCAGCGCTCGCGCGAGTCCTCCGTGGACCGCAACCTGCTCGGCGCTTTTCTGCGCGGGCTGAGCGATCTCGGTTACGTGGAGGGGAAGAACATCCTCATCGAATGGCGTTTCGCCGACGGCAAATACGAGCTGTTCCCGGCATGGCGGCGGAATTGGCGCATATGAATGTCGACATCATCGTCGCCGGCAATCCGCCGGCGATCAAGGCCGCGCAGCATGCGACGCGCACGATCCCGGTGGTCATGATTTCCGCGCCAGATCCAGTCGACCACGGCTTCATCAAGAGCCTTTCGCATCCCGGCGGCAACATCACGGGTCTGGCGAATCTCGCGATCGACGTATCCGTCAAACAGATCGAGCTGCTGCGCACAATCCTGCCAAAAACATCGCGCTTTGCCGCGCTGCTCAACCCAGACAACCCGGATTCCTCCGCCGCAGCGAAGAGGATCCAACAGGCGGCAGCGATGCAACATCGTCTGCAGGCCATATTCGTCACGGCGCGCAGTGCGCGCGATCTCGACGGGGCGTTCGCCGCCGCGGTGAGCGAACACGTGCAAGCGATCATCACGCCTGCCGACGGCGCCTTGTTGCAGCATCGCGCGATAATCGCGCAACTCTCCATGAAGCATCGCCTACCTGCGTTCTCCGTGTTCCGTGAGAACGTGGAGGCCGGCGCGTTGCTCAGCTACGGACCGAATCTCTCGCAGAATTACCGCCGGGCGGCGGCGTACGTGGACAAGATCCTAAAGGGAGCGAAGCCCGCCGACCTGCCCGTGGAGCAGCCCAATACTCTGCATATGAGCGTCAACCTTCGCACCGCAAAGGCACTTGCGCTCTCGATTCCGCAGGAAGTTCTGCTGCGCGCGGACGAGGTCATCGATTGATCGCACCGGCGTGACGGGACTTAGGCGGAGTCGGTGATCAGGCGAGGCAAATAATTACGACCCTGGCCCCGAATTGATCTCTGCGTGTGCGCCGACACGCTCCGGTCCGCGCGGACACGCCCGAGTGCTAGACTCGCCGGTGACATGTGACGTCACATCGGCCCGCTCCTCGCCGCCTTATTGATCGGCGGCTGCGCTTCGACCACGCCGCCGTCGCCGGCGCCAACGACCGTCCCCGACCGAGAGCCGCGCGTCGCCGCCCGGCGCTGCTCGGACGGCGATCCGGATCGCTTCGCCTGGTTCTGTATCGTGGGGGCGCGTGCTGTACGGAGCGGCCGCTTTCCTGCAGCCCGACGGCCTCAGTCTCAGCGTGAAATAACCTCGACCTGGCCCTTCATGTTCGGGTGGAGGCCGCAGACGTAGTCGTAGGTCCCGGCGGCCGCGAACGTATGCGAGTAGGACTGCCCCTTGGTCAACACAGGGCCACGTGCCTTGCTGGCAGTCAGCGTGATCTGGTGCGGTGAGTCGTCGTTGTTGATCCACATCACGGCCTGGCCCGGCGCCGCCGTGAGCCGGGGTGGCCCGAAGGAGAACCCGCTGATGCGGACGTCGGGCGCGCCCGTGCCAGTGGTGCCGCCGCCGCCCATCAGACCGGCCAGCGAGATCACGAAGTCCTGCTTCTCGTGGGGCTTGTGGCACTGGAAGCAGCCCGTGTAATTCGCGTTCGCGTTGAACCGGCCGTCGGTGCCGAAGGCGGAATACTCCCACTCGCCATTGCGGAGGTCGCCCGGATACTCGGCACCCCAGCCCTGGCGCTTCTCCATCACCGTGAAGCCGATGCGATCGCCCTTCAGGAATCGCCCGCTCGCGTTCTTCAGCGGATTGCCCTGAGCGTCCGCCTGCGCCTTGTACTGCACGAGCACGAGGACGGTGCGGTCGGGAAGCGGCTGGCCTCGCTTCATGGCGTCCACCGCCTCTTGCGACGACGCGTACAGCTCACGGTATTGCTTCACGTCGTAGCGATCGACGATCGTGTAGAGAACGTACTGCTCCCAGTTCGCCGGGAACTCGATCTTCTCGGGTCCCGCGGTGCTGGAGCGGGCCGTCAGCAGGGCGACGGCGATGGGCAGCGCGAGGATGCAGACGGTAACAAGGGATCGTTTCATGAAGGCCTCCTGATCGAGGATGGACGTCACGATATACCACGAGACTCGGGAGCGACAGGCCGGCCGCGCTCGCGGCCGAGATAGGCGCGCGCGACGCGCTCGTCGCGCAGCAGGTCGCCGGCGGCGGCGGCCAGGACGATGCGTCCATGCTCCAGCACGTACCCGCGGTCGGCCCTCTCGAGGGCCACCTCCGCCATCTGCTCGACGACCAGCAACGTCAGGCCTTCATCTCGCAGCGCGGCGAGCGCCGCCCAGACCTCCGCGACGAGGCGCGGCGCCAGGCCGAGCGACGGCTCGTCCAGCAGGAGCAGCCGCGGCCGCGCCATGAGCCCACGCGCGATCGCCAGCATCTGCTGCTCGCCGCCCGACAGTGTTCCGGCGAGCTGCGCTTTGCGATCGCGAAGCACGGGGAACCGCGTGAAGGCGCGCTCGACATCGACGCCGACCTCGGCGTCGCGGCGGCCGTACGCGCCCAGACGGAGGTTGTCGAGGACGGTCAGCTCCGGGAAGACCATGCGACCCTCGGGCACGAGGGCGATCCCGTGACGCGCGATCCAGTGCGATGGCCGCCGCGTGATGTCCTGGCCCTCGAACGCGATGGTGCCCCGCCGCGGCGCCAGCAGACCGGCGATGGTCTTGAGCGTGGTGGTCTTGCCGCTGCCGTTGGCGCCGATGATCACCACCAGCTCGCCGCGCCGCACCGTCACGCCGACGTCGCTCACGACTTCCATCCGGGCGTACGCCACCCCCAGGTTCTGGACTTCGAGAATCGTTTCGCCCGTCGCGGCACGAGCGGGTTCGCCGGGAGCGGCGCGTCGCGCGCGCCCCACCTGGCCGAGATACGCTTCGACCACGGCGGGATCTCGCTGGACCTCGGCCGGTGTGCCGACGGCGATGCGTCGCCCGTAGTTCAGCACCGTCACCCGGTCCGAGATCCCCATGACGAGGTCCACGTGATGTCCAACCAGGAGGACGGCCATGCCGGTATCGCGGATCCGCGCGATCAGCTCGGCCAGGCGCTCGATCTCCGACTGGGCCAGGCCGGCCGCCGGCTCGTCGAGGAGCAGGGCGGTGGGTCGCCGCGCGATGGCGCGGGCGATCTCCACGAGGCGCTTGACGCCGAAGGGCAGGTTGCGAGCGAGCTCGTCAGGGTCGCCGTCGTAGCCGACGAAGGCCAGCAGCCCGATCGCCTCGGCGCGCAGATCGCGCTCGCGCCGCCGGCCGACGGGAAGCCCGAGCAGCGTGCTCGCCAGGCTTCCGGTGGCCTCGCCGGCGAGGCCGACGCGGACGTTGTCGGCGACGGTCATGGACTCAAAGAGCTGCGTGGTCTGGAACGTCCGTGCGATCCCGGCCCGGGCGATGCCGTGCGCCGCCAGATCATCCAGGGCGCGCTCACCTATGGTCACCGTCCCCGCCGTCGGCCGGTAGTAGCCCGAGAGGATGTTGAGCAACGTCGTCTTCCCGGCTCCGTTGGGACCGATCAGGCCGTGGACGCTCCGGGGCGCGAGCGTGACGTCGGCGTCGGCGAGCGCGAGGAGTCCACCGAACCTCATCTCGAGACTTTTCGCGACAAGGGTCGGCGCTGAAGAATCGCCGGACACGGATGGCGGAACCTCGGTCGCGGATCGCGCAAAAAGGGGAGTCTGAGGGGGGACGAAGGGTCCCCCCTCAGCACGACGATCATAGGGTGTTCGAGATCGCCGCCAAGTAGAGAGCGCCCCCACGACCCCCTGAGGCAGGAAATAGATGCTCCCCAGCAGCAGCACGCCGTACATCACGAGGCGATAGTCCGAGAAGCGATGGAGCAGCTCAGGCAGCACGATGAGGACCATCGATCCGACGAGCGGCCCCGTCACGCGTCCGAGGCCGCCGAACAGCACGATGAGCAGGAAGAGGATCGACGTCTGCATCGTGAACGAGTCGGGACTGACGAAGCCGGCGAGATGCGCGTAGAGGCACCCACCGGCTCCGGCGAAGGCCGCCGACAGGGTGAAGGCGACGGTACGCACCCAGTAGGGATTGAGCCCGACCGCCTCGGCGGCGATCTCGCTGTCGCGGACGGCCACGAGCGCGCGGCCCCACGCCGAGCGCTCCAGGTTGCGGGCGAGCAGCAGGCTCACGACGACGGTCAGCGCGACCACGTAGTAGTAGAACGGCAACGTCAGCTCGAGCGCTCCGAGCCGCGGCCGCGGGATGCTCGCGATGCCGCCGAAGCCCTTGGTGAGCGCGTCCCACTCGATGAGGCCGTGCTCCACGATGATGCCGAACGCGATGGTCACCATCGCCAGGTAGGGCCCGCTCACGCGCAGGGAGGCCAGCGCCAGCACCACGCCCACCGCAGCACCCAGCACGATGGCCGCGGGCAGCCCAATCCAGAAGCCGAGGCCGAGCCGCGTGGTGATGATCGCCGACGCATAGGCCCCCAGGGCATAGAAGCCGGCCTGGCCGAGTGAGACCTGCCCGGAGGCACCGGCAAGGATGTTGAGCCCGGTCGTCACGACGATGCTGATGCCGATCAGCATCGCGATGAACAGGTAATACGTGTTCGACGTCGCCAGCGGGACGCCGGCGGCGGCGACGAGCCCGAGCGCGACGACGAGACGCCCGGCGCCGGTCACGTTACACGCGCCGTAGCGCCGGCGCGCCGAAGAGCCCCCACGGCCGCAGCAGCAGGACGACGATGACGAGACCGAAGCCGAGGATCTCGCGGACGCCCGTCCCGAGATATCCGGCCACGATCGCCTCGAAGATCCCGTACAGGAAGCCGGCCACGATGATGCCGCGCGGACTTTCCATGCCGCCGATGATCGCGACGGCGAACGCCTTGAGGCCGATCGTCGTGCCCATCGTGGCCGAGACGTTGAGGAGCGGCGCCAGGAGCACGCCGGCGACGCCGGCGAGAAGGGACGACAGGGCGTAGGCCGCGGTGATCGTGCGATTGACGTCGATCCCCATGAGGCCGGCCGCCTCGTGGCTGAAGGCCACGGCGAGGAGCGCCTTGCCGGCGAGCGTCCGGCGGAAGCCGAGCTCGACCGCCACCATGAGGGCGATCCCGACCACCGGCACCAGGAGCTCGTGGGGGTAGACGCCGGCGCCGAGGATCATCCACGGCGTCGTCGCGAGCGCCGAGGGAAACGCGCGCGCGTCCTTGCCGAAGAGGATCATCGTGACGTTCTCGGCGATGATCCCGAGCGCGATCGTGGCCAGCAGCCAGGCGATCGACGCCGAGCGAAGGAACGGCCTGACGGCGATGCGCTCGACGAGGACACCCACGACGGCCAGCGCGACCAGCGTGACGGCGAGGGCGAGAGCAAAGGGCCATCCTGCGCTCACGTAGAGCGCGTACGCGACGACAGCCCCCACCATCACGGACTGGCCCTGGGAGAAGTTGACCGTCTTGCTCGTCGCGTAGGTGATGTTGTAGCCGAGCGCTACCAGCGCGTACATGCTGCCGAGGGCGAGGCCGCTGAAGAGGAGCTGCGCGAACATGTGGACTCGGGGGATCCGTCGCGGATCCCCCAAACCCTCTTATCGCAGGGGCTACTTCATCGTCACGGGGACGATCTTGCCCTGCTTCCACGTGACGAGCACGTAGTCCTTCTCGTTCAGCGCGTCGTGCTCGTCGGCCGTGAACGGATGCTTGTAGGTCTTGATGAGGCCGCGGTATTCGCCGAGGTTCTCGAGCGCGTCGCGGATCTTGACGCCGTCGGCCGCCCCGGCCTTCTCGATCGCCAGGCCCACCAGGTGCATGGCGTCGTAGGCGTTGGCGGTACCGACCGGCGCCAGGATGTCCTCGGGGCCCTTGATGCCGTACTTGGCCTTCAGCGCCGAGATCACACGATCGCCCACGTCGCTCTGCTTGCCGAAGAACGAATAGGTCTGCACGAAGACGACCGATTCCGAGAGCTCACCGGTCAGATCGGCGAAGCGCCCGCCACTGATCCCCCAGTGCGAGATGGTGGGCACGTCCCAGCCGATCTTGGCCCGGCTCTTCACCACCTGCGCGCCCTCGGGGGCATTGGCCACCAGGACGATGGCGTCGGCGCCGCCGTTCCGGAGGCGCAGGAGCTGGGGACTCATGTCGGGGTCGCCCCAATTGAACTTCTCGAACCCGACGGGCTGGGCGCCGAGCTGGCCGAACCACTTGGTGAGGCCTTCCTGGTTGCTGGCGCCCCACGGCGTGTTCTCGAGGATGATGCCCGGCTTCTTCTTGCCGAGCTTGTCGGTCACGTGCTTGGCGAGGAAATGGTCGACGATGTCGTCGTTGGCGGAGACGCGGAACATGAAGTTGGGGTTCCGGCCGTTCCGGGTGATGCCGGTCGCCGCGGCCCAGGGACCGACGTACGGCACCTTCAGCTCGTGGAACACGGGCAGCATCGCCAGGCCGACCGGGGAGTGGATTCCGCCGAACACCACGACCGCCTTCTCGCGCTCGATGACGTCGCGCGCAGCCGTCACGCCCTTGCCGGGGTTGCCCTCCTCGTCGCGGATGACCAGCTCGATCTTGCGTCCACCCAGCACGCCGCCCTTGGCGTTGATCTCGTCGATGGCGACGCTGAGCCCGCGCTTGATCGCCTCACCCGAGAGCGCCGAGCCGCCCGACATGGCGGCGACCAGCGCGACGACCACGGGCGGCTTGGTCTGTTGCGCCGGCGCCGTGGTCGCGGTCAGCGCGACGGCGAGCGTGAGAAGCAGAACGGTGCGAAGAAATCCTGAGCGCCGCATAGAGCCTCCTGAACTTCGGTTGCCTCTTCGTTGGGCAGTGACGTTTTCGTCCGGGCGGGGAGACTGTAGCACGCCGGAGGATATCGAGAACGTCGCGGGCTCCGGCGGGGCGCTCCGAACGTGGGGGGTTTGGGGGGCCATTTCGGGGGCCCCCCATGAAACTAATTTAGGAGCATGTCGTGCGGGCGCGCGGGGCCGTCGGGCGCCTGCGAGAAATCGAGCGCGAAGAGAGGATCGAGCTTCATCCTGCCGTCGGGCCCGACGCGGATGAGACGAAGCGCGTACCGAGGCG
>Ga0209159_1000477_pt1 | contig 36650 bp, 31 predicted proteins | sample GraSoiAngelo_144_FD_185901 | JGI IMG/M metagenome (GOLD analysis project Ga0209159, IMG submission 185901) | Grasslands soil microbial communities from the Angelo Coastal Reserve, California, USA - 14_1009_02_40cm (SPAdes) (version 2) | ecosystem: Environmental > Terrestrial > Soil > Grasslands ...
ACTGACAGCGGGAGGGTCGTGAACAAGAGAGCGCCGAGAACTGCACAGCCGAGCAGCTTCCGCATGGGAGCCTCCGAGCGAACAGTGTCGGGCGCATTTCGGGCGCTGCCAAAACCGCACATCGCTACAAGCGCGGGGCCGATCTGTCAAGAGATTTCGACCCGGTCCGCCACGACACGCACCTCATCCCCCACGACTTGCAGGAAGCCGCCCGCCACGCGGAACCGGCCGGCCTCGCCTCCGCTCACCGTGAGCATCCCGCTTCCGAGCAGCGTCAGGAACGGTGCGTGCCGAGGCAGGATCCCGACCTGGCCGTCGTAGGCCGGGGCGACCACGGCGTCCGCGGGGCCGTCGAACACCGCGCGCTCGGGCGAGATGACGGTGACGTGCATCACTCAGGCGGAGGCAAGACGCTCGGCCTGCTGCGTCACCTCGTCGATGCCACCCACCATATAAAAGGCCTGCTCCGGCAGATGATCGAACTCGCCCGCGACCACCCGCTCGCAGGAGCTGATGGTGTCCTCGAGCTTCACGTACTTCCCCTCGAGGCCCGTGAACTGGGTCGCCACGAAGAACGGCTGCGACAGGAAGCGCTGCACGCGCCGGGCGCGCGCCACGAGCTGCTTGTCCTCCTCGGAGAGCTCGTCCATGCCGAGAATGGCGATGATGTCCTGGAGGTCTTTGTAGCGCTGCAGAATGCGCTGCACCTCCACCGCCACCTTGTAGTGCCGCTCGCCCACGTACTGCGCGTCGAGGATGCGGGACGACGACGCCAGCGAGTCCATGGCCGGATAGATCCCGAGCTCGAAGATCTGGCGCGACAGCACGACTGTGGCGTCGAGATGCGAGAACGCCGTCGCCGGGGCAGGGTCGGTCAGGTCGTCCGCCGGCACGTAGATCGCCTGCACCGAGGTGATCGAGCCCTTCTTCGTGGACGTGATCCGCTCCTGCAGCTCGCCCATTTCCGTAGCCAGTGTCGGCTGATAGCCGACGGCTGACGGCATTCGGCCCAGCAACGCGGAGACCTCGGAGCCCGCCTGGGTGAAGCGGAAGATGTTGTCGATGAAGACGAGCACGTCCTGGCCCTCCACGTCGCGGAAGTACTCGGCGACCGTGAGCCCGGAGAGCCCGACGCGCAGCCGCGCGCCCGGCGGCTCGTTCATCTGGCCGTAGATCAGCGAGCACGACTTGAGCACGCCGCTTTCCTTCATCTCGAGGTACAGGTCGTTCCCCTCGCGCGTGCGCTCCCCCACCCCGCAGAACACCGAGCGGCCGCCGTGGCCCATCGCCACGTTGTGGATCAGCTCCATGATGATCACGGTCTTCCCGACGCCGGCGCCGCCGAACAAGCCGATCTTCCCCCCCTTGACGAAGGGAGCGATCAGGTCGATCACCTTGATCCCGGTCTCGAACACCTCCGTCTTGGGCTCGAGGTCCACGAACTTCGGCGTCTCGCGGTGGATGGGCCAGCGCTCGGCGTCCGCCGGGATCGGATCGCCTTCGTCCACCGGCTCGCCCAGGACGTTCAGGATCCGGCCAAGGGCCGCCTTGCCGACCGGCACCGTGATCGGGTTACCCGAGTCCACGACCTCCATGCCGCGCACCACGCCGTCCGTCGAGCTCATCGCGACCGCACGCACCTGGTTGCGGCCGATGTGCTGCTGCACTTCGGCGACGAGGTGCACCGGCGGGGTGCCGTTCCCCGGGTGGTCGATGACGAGGGCGTTGTAGAGCTCGGGCAGCCGCTCCGGCTCGAACTCCACATCGAGCACGGGGCCGATGACCTGCACGACCTTGCCCATGTTGTGCTTCGCCGCGCCCGCGGGCTTCTTCGCAGCTTCCGTGGTTCTCGTCGCCATGCTGACTCCTGTTGAGACATCAGACTTCAGACGTCAGCACTGATGTCTGATGTCTGACGTCTATCCTTTCAAGGCTTCCGCCCCACCCACGATCTCCGCCAGCTCCTGCGTGATCACGGCCTGGCGCGCGCGGTTGTAGGTGCGCCGCAACAGATCCAGCATGTCGCCCGCGCTGTCGGTCGCATTCTTCATCGCCGTGCGCCGCGCGCCGTGCTCGGCCGCCGCCGTCTCCACCAGCGCCCGGAACATCTGATTGCGCACGTAGAGCGGGAGCAGCGATTCGAGAATGGCGTCCGCGGACGGCTTGAGGATGTAATAGGCGGATAGGCCGTTAGGCGGTTGGGCGGATAGAGCATCCGCGCCCGTGCTAACCGCCGATCCGCCTAACCGCCTATCCGCCCGGGGCGGGGTGACGGGGAGGATGCGGAGGGTGGTGGGCGGGGTGGACACGGCGCTCTTGAATTGCGCGAACACCACCTCGACCGCGTCGAGCGTGCCCGCCTGGAATTGCGCCATCAGCGGCGCGACCAGCTCGGCCGCGTGGGCGGCGGTCGGCTTGTCCCCGATGTCGGTGCGCTGCGACGCGACGGCGCGCTTCGTGAACTTGAAGTAGCTGATCCCCTTCTTGCCGACGAGGTGCAGGTCGATGCTCACCCCCTGCCCCTCGAGCTCCTGCATGCGGCGCCGCGCCTCGCGAATCAGGTTGGCGTTGAAAGCGCCGCACAGACCGCGGTTCGACGTGATGAGCACGAGGCCGACGCGCTTCGTGCCGTCCGCGGCCGGCTGGCGCAGCAGCGGGAACCGCTCGGCCAGGTCGGGGGCGTACAGGTCGCCCAGCACCTCCGCCAGGGCGCGGGCGTAGGGGCGCGCACCGACGACGCGGTCCTGCGCGCGCTTCAGCTTCGACGTGGAAACGAGCTCCATCGTCTTCGTGATCTTGCGCGTGTTCTGGATCGAGCGGATGCGGCGGCGCAGCTCCCGCGGCTTCGCCATCAGCGGCTCCCGAGCGCCGTAAACTCCTGCACGGCCCCGCGCAGCCGCGCGCTGAGCTCGTCGGTCAGCACCTTGCGGGTGCGGATCTCCTCGCCGACCGTCGGGTGCTGCGCTGTCATGAAATCGAGGAAGCCCTGCTCCCAGGCCTTGATGTCGGCCACGGTCACGTCGTCGAGGAAGCCGCTGGTCGCGGCGAAGACGATCATGATCTGCTGCTCCACCGGCATCGGCCGGTACTGGGGCTGCTTCAGCACCTCGACCGTGCGCGCCCCGCGAGCCAGCTGCTTCTGGGTCGCCTGATCCAGCTCGGAGCCGAACTGCGCGAACGCCTCGAGCTCGCGGTACTGCGCCAGATCGAGGCGCAACCGCCCCGCGACCTGCTTCATGGCCTTGATCTGCGCGTTCCCCCCCACGCGCGAGACCGAGATGCCCGGGTTGATCGCGGGCCGCACGTTGGAGTAGAAAAGGTCGGTCTCGAGGAAGATCTGTCCGTCGGTGATGGAGATGACGTTGGTCGGGATGTAGGCCGACACGTCGCCCGCCTGCGTCTCGATGATGGGCAGCGCCGTCAGCGAGCCACCCCCCATCTCGTTCGACAGCTTCGCCGCGCGCTCGAGCAGCCGGCTGTGCAGGTAGAACACGTCGCCCGGGTACGCCTCCCGGCCCGGCGGGCGCCGCAGCACGAGCGAGAGCTGCCGGTACGCCGCGGCCTGCTTCGAGAGGTCGTCGTAAATGCACAGCGTGGCCTTCTTCTCGTCGTACATGAAGTACTCGGCCATGGCGCAGCCCGCGAACGGCGCGATGTACTGCATCGGGGCCGGCTCGGAGGCGGAGGCCAGCACGACGATCGTGTACTCCATCGCGTCGAATTCCTTCAGCTTGTCCACCACCGCCGCGACGGTCGAGCGTTTCTGCCCGATCGCCACGTAGACGCAGACCACGCCCTCGCCTCGCTGGTTGATGATCGTGTCCACGGCGATGGCCGTCTTGCCGGTCGAGCGGTCGCCGATGATCAGCTCGCGCTGGCCGCGGCCGATGGGGATCATCGAGTCGATCGCCTTGATGCCGGTCTGCAGCGGCTCCTTGACGGGCTGCCGCTTGATGATGCCCGGCGCGACGATGTCCACCTTGCGCGACTTGGTCGTGTGGATCGGCCCGAGGCCGTCGACCGGGCGGCCGAGCGCGTCCACGACCCGACCCACCAGCGCCGGCCCCACCGGCACGTCGAGCACGCGACCGGTGCGGCGCACCTCATCCCCCTCGCGCAGCACGAGGTAGTCGCCGAAGATCACGGCCCCGATGTTGTCTTCCTCCAGGTTCAGCGCCTGGCCGACGACCTTGTCTCCGGTGTCCGACGAGATGAACTCCAGCATCTCCCCGGCCATCGCCGACGTGAGACCGTAGATCCGGGCGATGCCGTCCTTGACCTCCAGCACGGTCCCGACCTCGCGCACGTCGATCTCCGCCAGGTCGGCGGCCTGGATCTCCTTGAGGAGGATTTCTTTGAGCTCGCCCGGTCTGAGGATGGAATCGGTGGCCATAGCGCCGCGCTCGAGAGATTGTGAAAAATATCACATTCGTCCTAGATCCGCGACCGCGTCCTTCCTTTAAGGAAGCGTCCCAGCACGCCGCGCGGGCCGAGCTCGCGCAGCTCCTGGGTCGTCGCCCCTGCAACGCGCCGGGCGGCGCTCGCCAGGCGGCTCGCCGAGCCGTAGCCGAGGATCCGCACCACGACGCTCACCGTGTAGCCCGGGTTCCCGAGCAGGTCGGCGGCGCATGCTGCGCGCGCCAGGTCGATCACCCGCTTCAGGTTGGGCGCGCCGCCCGCGGCGAACTCGCGCGACAGGTGCTCGCGCGTCACGCGCAGCGCGTGGGCGATCTGCGCCGTGCGCGTGGGCACCGCCACGCGCCGCAGAATTTCGTCCCAGGCCGCGAGCTGCAACCGATCGGTCAGCCGCAGCAGCTTGGGTGCGTCGGTAAGCGCGTCGCGCCGCGCCACCTGAGCCGTGCGCGCCGCCACCCACTCGCCCGCAATCGCGTTGTCCACGCCTTCGACCAGGAGACCCGCGAACCCCGCGGCATGACACTCGGCGACGAGCGCCCCATCGTCGGGCCGGAACGCCGACAGCGCGTACATCGGGATGCGCGGGAAACGACCCGGCAACCCCAGGGCGGGGGCGGCCTTGACGTCCAGCACCACCGCGTCCACGAGCCGGCTGTACAGCAGTCGCTCCACCCCCCCCAGGCTGCGACACAGGCGCACCACGCCCGCTGCGCGAGGATAGCCCTGCCGCACCGCCCGGCGCGCCTCGCGCCGCGGGTGGAACACGGGCACGAGGGGCGGCGTCATGCCGTGCCACCCCCCTTGTTCTCCGCTCCTTCTCCCGCTCCCTCGACCTGCACGTGCGCGAGGGCCTGGACCATCTCCGCGGCGCGCTCGAGCACCCCGCGCGCGTTGGCGTACGAGATCGTGCGGACGGCCTCGGCCAGCTGATGCCAGGCGCAGTCGGTGATGCCCTCCTCCGCCTGCGGCACGGGATCTCCTTGCCGCGATTCGAACAGGAAGAAGTGGCAGTACTTGTGGATCGTCTTGCCGCGGAACCGGAAGTACCAGTCGATGACCTGGATGGGGCCGTGCAGCACGAGGTCGCCGAGCCCCGTCTCCTCCGCCACCTCGCGGCGGGCTGCCTCGGCGGGCGGCTCACCCGGCTCGAGATGCCCCTTCGGGAAGCCCCAGTTCTTGTACGAGTCGCGGATGAGCAGGAAGCGCACCACTCCGTCCGCGCCGCGCCGGCACACCACGCCGCCGGCACTCGTCTCTCGTTGCGCTCGTCGCTGGGCCCGCTTCATGTCGCCACGCAATTCCAGAACGCAGAACGCGGAAGGCGGAACGCGGAACAGACCGTCCGACGATCGGGCCGCGCGGCCAGCATTCGGGATCGACCCTCCCCTTGTAGTTCCGCGTTCCGCGTTCCCACTTCCGCGTTGGTTCTAGAACACGCTGAACGTGAAGTATTTGCGCGGATTGGCCTGGATGTCGGACAAAAGCTGCCGCAGCTGGATCATGGTGAGGGTGGTCTCGCGGTATAGAGTGGAATCGGCGACCAGCAGCCCCAGCGTCCCGGTCTTGTTGGCGATGCGGGACATCACGCTGTCGGCAGAGACGAGCACGCGCACCAGACTCTCCTGGTTCTTGTGCGCTGCGTCGAGCAGCTCGCGAAAGTCCTGCGAGGCGGCGCGCAGGTCCGTGCTCGTCGCGGCGGAGTTGTTCAGGATCGTCGCGAGCTGGCCCTGGTTCGTGGCGGAGTCCACCCGCCCCAGCGTCGCCTGGAGATTGGTCGCCGCCTTGGCCAGGACCTCCGACCCGTGCTGCAGGTTCTGGCCCACCGAGCCGAGCACGTTCGCCTGCTCGTTCGTCACCCGCGCGATGCGATTCGCCACCTGCCCGAAGTCCTTGATCGAGCTGCGCAGCTCCAGCACCGCCTCCGAGTCGAACGCACTCTGGATCCGGCTCGAAACCGTGGCGATGTCGGTGGCGATGCGGCTCGCCTGGGCGGTGAGCTGGCCGATGTCGGGCAGGGTCGCTCCGGGCCATTTGTTGCCGCCCGCCGCCACGGCTTCCGCGATCGCCTGTCGCACGTTGGGATCGTTGGGCAGCTGGTCCAGCGGCACGAGGCTCGCGGCCCACTCGCCGAACAGCGATGCGGAGGCCGCGATCACGGCGGGCTTGGGAGGGGCCTGGACGCCCGCGTAAATCTTCAAGTCCGCCTCGACCCAGTTGCCCTGCGCCAGCCGGATCCCCTCCACGCGCCCGACGCGCACGCCCCGCAACACCACCGGATCTCCCACGGAGAGGCCGCCCACCGTGCGGAAGCGCGCGGTGTAGACGGCCTCGGCCTTGCCAAGATGGGCCCCGGACAGCCACAGCGCCCCGGCGACGACCACCGCCAGTGCGGCGATCACCACGAGGCCGACGGCGAACTCGTTCTCCCGCTTCACGCGGCACGTCCCTCGATGAACTGACGCACGACGGGATCCTCCGACGCTTGTATCTCGGCGACCGTGCCGACCTGCCGGATGCGGCCCTCGTACAGCATGGCGATGCGGTCGCCCACGGTGTAGGCGCTCCGCATGTCGTGCGTGACCACGACCCCCGTCGCGCCGAGGTGCTCGCGCGTCCGAACCATCAGGCGGTCCATCACGGCCGAGGTCACGGGGTCGAGGCCCGTGGTGGGCTCGTCGTAGAGGACGTAGCGCGGTCGCAGCGCGATCGCGCGGGCGATCCCGACCCGCTTGCGCATCCCGCCCGACAACTCCGCGGGATAACGCTCGTCCGTCCCGGTGAGGTCGACCAAGGCGAGCGCTTCCCGCACCCGCTCGGCCATCTCCTCCTCCGCGAGTCCGCGGCGCCGCAGGCCGAGGGCGACGTTGTCCGCCACGGTCAGCGAGTCGAACAGGGCCGCGAACTGGAACACGAATCCGATCTCGCGCCGCAGCGCCGTGAGGGCCGGGCGGTCGAGGGTCGAAACGGCGCGGCCGTCAACGATGACGTCCCCGGCATCGGGGTGCAACAGCCCCACGATGTGCTTGAGCGCCACGCTCTTGCCGCTCCCCGAATAACCGATGATCACCAGCGTCTCGCGGTCCCGTACCTCGAGCGTCAGGCCGTCGAGCACGGGCTTCGCGGCGAACGCCTTGTGGAGGTCCTGGAACTCGATCACCGCAGCAGCACCAGGGCCCAGAAGGCATCGAGCACGAGCAGCAGGATCGCGGAGTACACGACCGCCTGCGTCGTGCTCCGGCCCACGCCTTCCGCCCCGCCCCGCGTCCTCAACCCCACCACACAGCCCACCAAGGTGATCGTGAACCCAAAGGTCGCGCTCTTGAACAGGCCGAACCAGGTGTCCTTGAAGCGATAGAAGAGCTTCAATCCCTTGATGAACTCCTGGGTGGACAGATCGAGCAGCACGATGCTCGCGAGCCAGCCGGTCACGATGCCGGTGAGGATCGCCAGGGCCACAATCACGGGGAACATCGCGGTGCCGGCGATGACGCGCGGCAGGACGAGGAAGCTCTGCGGATCGTAGGCGAGGGTTTCCAGCGCGTCCACCTGCTCGGTCACCTTCATGGTGCCGAGCTCGGCCGCCATGCTCGCGCCCACCCGCCCGGCGAGGGCGAGCCCGGCCAGGACGGGACCGAGCTCCAACATCATCGTCTTCCCTACCAGCGTGCCGACGAAGTACAGCGGGACGGTGCCCGTGAAGGTGTAGGACGCCTGCAGGGCGAGGACGACGCCCGTGAAGGCGGCGATGAAGAGGGCGACCGGCAGCGAGTCGACCCCGACGCGGCGCATCTGCACCAGGGTGAGACGGCCCCAGGTCGCCACGTCCGGGACGGCCCGCACCATGTCGCCCACGAAATGGCCGAAGCGGCCGACCGCGTTGATGGCGCGGACGGTCCCCCGGCCGACCCGTTCGATCACGGGCTAAAAGCTAGACGCTGAGACGCCGGGACGCCAAGACGCCAAGCGGCCATAAGCGACGAGTGGCCAGGGGACTCCCTGACCACTCGCTGCTCACAGCCACTCGGCGTCTAAGACTACGCTGCGAAGCTCGCGAGCGCCTTTCCCACGTCGCCGTCGCGCAGCCGCTTGAGCGCGCGATCCCGCAGCTGGCGTACGCGCTCGCGGGTGACGCCCAGCATGCCGCCGATCTCCTCCAGGGTGTGCTCGCGGCCGCCGTCCAGGCCGAAATACAGCCGCAGCACCTTCGCGTCGCGCTTCTGGAGCGTGTTCAGCGCGCTCTCGATCTCGTCCGACAGGAAGCGGTCCATCGCCCGCTCCTCGGTGTCGGGGAGATCCTCGGCAATGAAGCGCTCGATCAGCGAACGGTCGCCGTCGGGGTCGAGCGGCGCGTCGAGTCGCACGTCGCCCGTGTTGAGGGCGGCGAGCGACTGCACGACCTCGAGCGACAGCCGCGTCGCGTCCGCGATCTCTTCCGGCGTGGGCTCGCGCCGCAGCGTCTGACGCAGGTACTCGGCCGTGCGCACGATGCGCGACAGGTCGGCCGTGCGGTTGAGCGGCACCCGCACCGTCCGGCCCTGGCGCGCCAGCGCGGCGAGAATCGCCTGGCGGATCCACCACACCGCATAGGAGATGAACTTCACTCCCTGGTCGGGGTCGAACTTGCGGGCGGCGGTGAGCAGGCCGACGTTGCCCTCCCCGATCAGGTCGGTGAGCGGCAGCCCCCGGTTCTGGTACTTCTTGGCCACCGAGATCACGAAGCGGAGGTTCCGCTTCACGAGCTCCTGCATCGCCTCCTGGTCGCCCGAGCGCACCTTGCGGGCAAGCGCGATCTCCTCCTTCTGCGTGAGGAGCGGCGTCTTGGACACCTCGTGCAGGTACTGATCGAGAATGTCGCGCTCGTGCTCGTGCGTGGCGAGCCCGTTGAGCAGACCCCGGCGCCGACCGCGCCGGCGCGTGGCCCTGGGTGGCGCCGCCGAGCCGACGGGCCCGGCCGCGGTCGCCTTGGCGGCGACCGCGCGGGCTCGCTGGGGAGCGACCGTCGTCTTCTTGCGTCGGGTCTGCTTGGACATGGCTATCGGGCCTCGCACCGCCCGGTGATACCGCTCAGGAAGCGAAAAGTTCACAAAAAAGCCTGAAAACGCTTGACACCGCTAGAACGCCCCGGTAAGATGCCGTGTTCCCGCCGGGGCGCTTCGGGGGCGCCCAATATAATGGGGGCGTAGCTCAGTTGGGAGAGCGCGTGAATGGCATTCACGAGGTCAGGGGTTCGATCCCCCTCGCCTCCACGTGCTAGACGGGCAGACGGGTAGACGGCGAGCGGTGTCTAGTCTAGAGTTTGCAGGGGCTCAACGGGCGGCGTCGGCACGAAGCGGTGACACCCCTACCCCGTCTACCCGTCTCGGCGTCTACCCGTCTAGGTTTGCGGGAATAGCTCAGTTGGTAGAGCACAACCTTGCCAAGGTTGGGGTCGCGGGTTCGAGTCCCGTTTCCCGCTCTGGCGATTGCGGATTGCGGATTGCGGATTGTGAGGCAGGGCTGGCCGAGGCGCCATGGTGCCGGCTTGGCCGCCCAATGCGCAATCCGAAATTGACAATCCGAAATAGAAACGACGCGGGGTGGAGCAGTCTGGTAGCTCGCCGGGCTCATAACCCGGAGGTCGTGGGTTCAAATCCCACCCCCGCTATTCTTGGATAGACGGGTAGACGGGTAGACGTCGAGCGGTTCGTAGGGTGGAGGCGACAGCCTCTACACACTACACACTCCGAACCGCTGCCCGTCTACCCGTCTCGTCGTCTACCCGTCTGGTCGTTCGGGCGGTTAGCTCAGTTGGTTAGAGCGCCACGTTGACATCGTGGAGGCCACTAGTTCGAGTCTAGTACCGCCCACTCGCGCCCATAGCTCAACTGGATAGAGCGCTTGACTACGGATCAAGAGGCTGGGGGTTCGAGTCCTCCTGGGCGCATAACGACTTAGCGGCGTCGCTGTCCGATTCCGCGACACCAGTGGGTGTGAAAGTGGGTGTGCGTCACGACGTTTTCCCTCCCGGCACGACGCGCATGCCCTGCTGCGGCAACAGCGCCCGCATCCTCCCCGCGTCCTCCCGGAAATAGGCGACGACCTCGTACCACTCGTAGTCGTCCGTCACGTCGCGCTTCCCGTGGCCGAGATATCGCTTGCGGCGCACGCGCGGGATTCCGGCATCCTGCATCCAGCGGTCGAACGTCTTCCGCGCGAGCTTCGGCGTCACGGTCCGATCCAGCCGCTGTAGCGCGCTCCGGAACCCCGCGCGGGTGAGCTCGGGCCGGGTCGGGAGATCGGCGAGCGGCACATCGCGCACGCGGCCCTCGCGTTTCGTTCCCGCGACGTGGATCCGCTCTCCGGAATGCACAGTCCAGTCGCCCCAGAACTCCTTCGGGTTCATCCCCGTGAGACACATGCCCCACCAGATGCGGCCGGCGTGCGGTGCGAGGCGGTCCCGAATTCCAAGCGCCTCTGAGAGCGTGTACCCCTGCCCTCCGTGCTTACGCTCTTTCATCGGCCGGACGTCGGTGACCTGCTGCCAGAGCGCGCTCCGCGGGCCGACGCGATCGCGCACGAACGCTTGTAATGCCGCGCGCGCGCGATTGAACATACTCGGCGTCTTGGCGGCCACACACGTCTCGCGATAGGCGCCGCTACGGTGACCTGCTCTTCAAGACCAAGTACGGGATTCCTCTGGAGTGGTCGAGCCTCCGCGCGAGCTACTACCGCATCTGTGAGCGTGCGAAGCTGGGGTCCTTACAGATTCGAGCTGAGAAGGAGCCCCGGTTCAAGCCGCTGCTCAAGCCTTATGCTCTGCTGCACACGCACGCGACGCTGGAGTTGGAGGATGGAGTGCCATTGGAAGTAGTCAGCGCGCGGCTCGGGCACTCGGATGCATACTTCACTGCGAACACCTACATCGTCACGCGCAGCGAGCGCCAGAAGGTGGCGGCGGAGGCAGCTGAGCAGTGTCTGAGCAAGCTTAACAGCGGCACCGTCGGTTGAAAGCGACCGCCCCACGGAGAACAATGACTGTGCACGAGCGACCAGACTTCCAGCGTCTATGCGGTATCTAATCGCGGTAGACACAGCCGAAACACACGCTGTGACCCGAGCTTTAGCGGAAGCGGGATTTCCGCTGCTCGGAAACCTGTTTTTACGACGTGGCAAGAGACGACGAGACACCGTGATATGGACCGTGGAAGTCGTGGACCCGCCGACAGAGTTGGACGCCATCCGCGCGGCGCTTAGCCGGGCGGGGTTCAACAATGTGACCATTCAACGGGACAGACGTGACGAACGGGACAGACGTAAGCAATGAGCCGGGCGTCAACGGAGCTCCGCAACTGCATTCGGCCCGTCCGCCTCTACGCCTCACCCTCGATGAGCGACTCCGGCATCCATCGCTAGAACGCAGGGCTAAGGTCGAGAAGAGAGTGTTCAGAGACGTGTTCAGTAGCGTAGTTATTTGCGCTACAAGCACCGCGACCGGCCTGTGAGCAAGTGCGTGAAGGTTCTCACGGCCTGACGATTACGCCCTAGGGTCAGCCAACATCAGCTTCATTTCCTCCTGGATGACCCGCGAGCACATCCAGCGAAGCATCCAGAGATCGTTCTCTTCCGTTGGCGATAGGCGAGGATGACCCCGGTGCACGATCTTCGAGCGTGTTTCATAGATGCGTTGAAAGTCCGTCAGGATCTTGTCGCGCTGGCTGCGAGACTTGCCGTCAAGAACGCACAGCGATTCCCGAGTAGTGCTCCAAGGCCCACGAGGTCTGAGAGCGTCTTGTCACCGAGGAGTATTTCGAGGGACGTAGTGGCCTGGACGAACGCCAGTAGTGGATTCGTGGCCGCGTAGCTATCAAACAACCATTGTGCCGCTCGAAGCAGGCGATCGTCCTCGACATGACGGGTCATTACCGCCCCAATATCTGTCAGGTCTTTCAGGGCCCATTTGGGCCGATGCTCAGGCGGGATCTTCTCTGCGAAGAACGGGTGTATCGCTAGCGATTTGCTGGACACCAGCGTGTAGGAACGAATGGCAATCTCCGGTCGCGACACAAGAACATCTCGATCACGGCGCAGTTCTACGGCCACGTGAAGGCGGAACACACGACTTCTGCGTTGGTGTTGTCGCGTTTCCGCCCCATCCTGCCGCGAAAACGGCTTACCCGTTGCGTCGCCTCTCGGGCATCTTAGGCACCAGGTTCACTTGCGCCCATTCCCGCAGCTCAGGGGGCGGAAAGAGGCACAGGGACTTTGCAGACCTCTGCCTTACCAGTTGGCTACGGCGCCCGCTCGCGAATTAGCCAAGTTCTCGATGGGCGGAAGCGCCGTGAGGATCGCCGCCTGATGCTTTTCCCCGCGGCGGCACCGCGTCGGGGCTAACGTGGGCGTCGTTGGCGCGGCGGGGTTTACCGTGCGGCGTCAGCCGAAGAGGGTAAACAGCACCGTCCGCTAGGCTTCTGCGCTCGCGCGGGATACCTTCACGATCGACCACCCCAAGTCGGTAATCATCTGGACCAGCTTCGCGAGCTGCTCGAAATTGACGGGCTTCGTCAGGAAGGCGTCGGCTGCACGTACAGCGACGCGCTCCTGCTCGCTCTCGGACACTGTGAGCACCACAACAGGAAGCTCCCGCAAGTGCGGATCCTCTCGGATGCGAAGCAGCACGTCTCGCCCATCCAGCTTCGGCAGATTGAGATCGAGGAGCAAGAGATCCGGGCGAGGGGCTGCCTCGTACGGGGCCTCGCGTCGGAGAAACGCGAGCGCCTCGACACCGTCTCGGACCGTCCAGATGCGGTTCTGCAGCTTTGCGCGCTCGAGACCACGCAAGGTGAGTTCGATGTCCTCCTCGCTGTCTTCCACCATGAGGATGGTGATGGGATTCGAGCTGCCGACCATGCCAGTGATCCTAAAAGGCCCCGACTTGGAGGCTAAGGTACGCATCGCGACTCAGCAACCCTTCTTCAGCGACTCTGTACGCGCCCCCGAGGAGCTACGCTAGTAGCCTCCGGCTGACGCTTACAACTCTGGCTTGCACTCAGGTCGCAGACCTTGCTGCCATGATCCTCCGTCGAGCGGGCGGTCATCGGGGTAGAGTGGGTGTGAAAGTGGGTGTGTCTCGCGCAGGCCTAGACGCGGCCCGGCGGTTTCGGTAGACTGTCGGGCGCGTCCGGCGAGGAATGACGGCACGTGTCGCGGCATGGCGTTTGCTGTCGCCGTACACGTGACTACGGATCAAGAGGCTGGGGGTTCGAGTCCTCCTGGGCGCATTCGGGGCGTAGCGCAGTCCGGTTAGCGCGCCTGGTTCGGGACCAGGAGGTCGGTGGTTCAAATCCACTCGCCCCGACTGATGGAGCGTCACGCCCGTCGCTACGGCGTGAGCCGATGGACAGCTTTGACGACCAAGCCCCCGTTGAGCGGCCGGGACAGGGCCTTGGCGTCCGGGAAGCGAAACCGGGCGAGCGGATCGGTCGTGTACCCCGAGTTCCACACCAGGAAGACATCGTCGCCGCTCACCGGGATCCAGTGAAATCGCACGTTGAAGTCGATGCGCTCGGTCTCGTTGTCGTACTGGACGAACGCGAGCAAGCTGGTGCGGGTATTGAAGTCGTATTCCAGCCGGCTCGCCGACAACACGGCCGTGAACACCCCGGCCGGTAGCTGAGCCTTTGTCCTGGTCAGATCGGTGCTCACGAGGATGTGGCCACCGGCGCGCCACGCCGCGCTCAGCTCGAGATCGGTGCTGTGACCGCCGTAGAACTGACCCCAGTTCACGAACGCCCCGAAGCTCATGGGACGGCCCGGGTTCATGAAGTATTGCAGCTCGTAGCGGGACCACCAGTAGCGGCCGGGCGGGATGGCGACGCCGCGGAAGATGTCGAAGGTGTCCGTGGGCGCGTCCAGCAGCCGTTGGAAGTTGACTTCGAAGTGATCGCCATTCTGCCGGTCGCCCCCGAACACGCGCCACTCGAACCACGCCGTCTGCCAGTCGGCGCTCCGAAAGAGTGAGCCCTTTTCGTTTGCGATGACATCCCAGCTCGGGATGGGAAACGTGAAGTCAAGCTGCCGGATCCCCAGCACTCCTGGCCGTGGCATGAAGTCCACGTGCCCGGTCGTCTCCCAGACGCCGGTGCGGCGGACGAAGCCCAGCGGCGGAGCGAAGCCCGAGTCGATGCGGTAGAGCGAGATGAAGTTGTCGAAGAGATCGTTCGGGTTGTCGGTCGAGATCCGCCACGCGAGGGGAGTCCCAGGCACCCCCGGGGTCTGGCTGCCCGCGATCCAAACCTTCGGCTCGAGATTGCCGCCGTGGACGATGAGCGGGAGGTCGATGTCCAAGCCGCCCGCCCGCTCGACGCCTTGGCCGCGCGGTCCAGCGTGGAGCGTCCCGATGGCGCCGACGTAGGAGCGGGCGAAGAGGTCGTGCTGGACCCGCACGACGGCGTCGTTGGCGTTGTCGCCAGCGCCGGTCTGCGCATCGAGGAGGCCGACCTTCCACGGCCCGAGCCGCCCGTACACGCGGCCACCGGCCAAGATGGGTACCGGCGTACCGCTCGTGTCGAGACCTACTCGGCGCGAGTAGAACAACTGCACCCGGCCCGGCGTCCCCAGGTCGAGCAACCCGCTCGATTCAAGGAAGAACCCGCGCTTCTCGGGGAAGAAAAAGGGAAACCGGGTGAGGTTGATGACCTGCTGGTCGGCTTCCACCTGCGCGAAGTCGGTGCTGACGGTGACGTCCGCGGTCAACGTCGGGGTGATGCCGAGCTTGGCATCGACTCCGGCCTTCGCCCCGACGAAGCCGGGCGTCGTCTCTCCACCGACGCTGTCGTGTTCGGTCTCCACGGCTCGGCCGAGCGCATACGGGTACACCTCGAGATCGTGCGGGCGGTGGAGGGCCCCGAGGTCGGTGATCGCTCCTTCGTTGGCCAGGTGGTAAAGCCCCTGTGCCCTGCCGTACGAGCGCCAGAGATCCTCCTCGTTCTTCCGGCGGATGAAGCGGCGGACATTGAACCCAAACTCCGCGTTCGTCCCCGCGTGAAACCGCAGGGCGAGGAGCGGGATGCGGAACTCGGCCGTCCATCCGGCGCTGTCGCGCGAGACGGCGACGTCCCACACGCCGTTCCAGTTCTCGTTCAAGTCGTCGACGCCCGAGAACTGCGCGTCCCACATCGCCCCGTTCGGGTTCGTCCCGAACACGAAGGCACTGCGCCGATCGTCGAAGCTGTCGATCAGGAGGCGAACGTTGTCGTCGCTTGAGAGATCGGCGTCCCGGCGGAGTTGGCTGGCCCGCACGCCGCGCATGTTCGAGTCGTCGCAGCGCACCGCGATGTAGAGGGCTGCGGCGTCATGGGCGACCTTGACGACCGTGTGCTCCGTGGCGGAGGACCCCTCCAGGGGTTCCCGCTGGCGGAAGTCGTCGATCGAGTCCGCCGTCGCCCAGAACGACTCGTCGAGCCTGCCGTCGAGCGTCACTGCGGTGCGGATCGCGGTGGCGTGAACGGTCGCGCGGCTCGCGGACCTCCCCCTCCCGCCGCTCGTGTCGAGCGCGCTCATCTGTTGGGCTGCGGCCGCCCTGGTGATGAGAGCGAAGCTCGCCAACGTGACGGTCACGCGCGTGAATGTGGTCACGGCCCCGGCCGTTGGAGGGCAGCGTACAGCGCGTCGTAGAGAAAGGACGCCCGCTCGACGGTGTCGCCATCGTCGCGCGCCACGAGCGGGAAGCCTCGGGAGATGGCGAGGAGGCCGGCCGCTTCCGGCACTCCGGCGAGTCCTTCCTTGAAGTCGGCGCTGTGCACGATGCGGGCGAGCGCGCCGAGCGCCGGGTCGTCGGGGCGGTGTTCCTGCACCAACGCTTCGAACGAGCAGCGGCCTCGGTCATCCTGGTGCGGATACCGGGCGCCCGGAGCGTCGAAGCCGATGGCGCCGGTGCGGCGCTCGACCTCAGCCACGTCACCCGGTTCGACGAAGGTGAACGTGGCGGCCGGATCGATGAAGCGCCGGATCAGCCAGGCGGTCGCCGTGCGATTGACGCGGATCTGCCGTCGCGTCACCCACTGCACGGGTCCACCCCCAAGTCACCCAGCGGCCGGACCGACGCCCTGCAGCACCAGCCCGACGAGCCCCGCCGCAAGGATGAGCACCGGCTCCGGGATCTTCTTCGGGGCCAAGAGGAGCGCCAAGGTCGCGAGCGCGATAAGGATCGTCGGCAGGTCCAGGAGCGACCGCCGACCGAGGATCACGGCGGCACCGGAAATCGCCCCTGTGGCCGCCGCCGTGACACCGTCCACGAACGCCTTCACCTGCTTGTTCTTCGCCACTCGATTGAAGTGCGGAGCGGCGAGGACGACCACGAGATACACGGGGAGGAAGACCCCGATGGCGGCCAAGGTCGCACCGACCAGTCCCGCGACGAGGTAGCCGATGAACGCCACCGTGATCACTACAGGCCCAGGCGTGATCATCGAGACGGCCACGGCATCGATGAACTGCCGCTCTGTGAGCCAGTGGAATTGTTGCACCACACCCCCATACAGGAACGGCACGATCGCGAGCCCGCTTCCGAAAACGAACAGCCCGGCGCCGGCGAAATACGCCAGGATCTTCCATAGTAAGCCCACCGCCAACGGGCCGCCGACACCGGTCGCGAGCCCGGGCGCGGCGGGCAGGAACGCAAGGGCCCGGGTCGCCGGAGCGGGCTGCCGCCTGCGGAGCAGCATCGGGACGAGCCCGCACAAGAGGAACACCCAGATGATCTCAGACTCGGTCCAGGCAGTCACCACCCCGCTCGCGGCGAAGAGCGTCCAGAGGAGCCGATCTCTGCCGAGCGTCATGCGCACGAGTTTCAGCACACTGCGGGCGATGATGGCGATCACCGCGGCGCCGATTCCGTAGAACAACCCTTGCATCCACGGCAGCCCGCCAAAGCGGACGTAGAACTCCGAGAGGACAAGCACCATGAGAAACGAAGGGCCGATGAAGGCGAGCGCGACCAGGGTGGCTCCGAGTCCGCGGTCCCGCACCCAACCGAGGTACATCGCGAGCTGCGCAGCGAGGGGCCCCGGGGCGAGCTGAGCCAAGGCGAGACCCTCTCTGTAGTCCTGGGCGCTGATCCAGCCGCGCTGCTCCACGAGATCCTGGTGCATGTGCCCGGCGAGCGCGATCGGACCTCCGAAGCCCAGGGTCCCAAGCTTCAGGAAGTAGAGGACGAACTGCCAGAGCGAGCAGCTGGTCGGCGCGGCCGTCTTCACCGCTTGCCCTGCAGGCTTAGCCCCGCCCGGTGAACTCCAACCTGGGTCTCAGGATGGAACGTCAGCAGGTGGCCTCTGCCCCGTTTGGGAGAAATGAAAGTGCTGGTCGGTGGTTCAAATCCACTCGCCCCGACTGTTCGCAGCATTCACCCTAGCGGATCTCCGGCCCGCCGCGCCGGTCGTCCACGACGAAGCGGTCGCGCGCCGGCATCACCACGCCCGGCAGGGTGCGCCCGTCGATCACCGCCGTCTCCTCGATGATCTCGTTGCGCCACAGCAGGTACGCCACGAGGCCGTACACCTCGTCCGGCGTAAGCGATCCCGGAGCGCCGAGCGGCATCGCGCGGTGGATGTAGTCGTACAAGGTCGTCGCGTAGGGCCAGTAATTGCCGATCGTCCTACCGGGGGCTCGGTCGCGACCCACCAGGCGATCGAACGGGCCCTCCGTCCCGCTCGGCCCATGGCAGGCGGCACACTGGCGCGCGTAGATCTTCGCGCCCCCGGCGGGCGTACCGCTGCCGGGCGGGAGACCGTCCCCGTCCGGCATGACGTCGATGTCCCACGCCTTGATCTCTGCGGCAGTCGCCGCACGGCCCAACCCAAACCGCGCCGGGAGACCGGACCGGGGCGCGCCTTGCTTCGCGCTCGCGTACACCGCCGCGAGCGCGGCCACGGCGACGCCGATCACTGCGGCGCGTCGCATCACACCTCCAGCCCCCAGTGCACGGCGCCGTCCCCGCGCACCCGCCAGGCCCGGATGTTGTTGAAGTGGTACGGAGCGCCGGGACCACGCACCTTGCGGAGCTCGGCGAGCGTGGGCTGCAGGTAGCCCGTCTCGTCCACTGCGCGGCTCATGAGCATCGCCTCGCGCCCGTCCCAGTTCCACGGGAGGCAGAATCGCGTATGGCACTTCGGCAGCACGGGTTCCTGCAGCTCGGCAGCCGCCCAGGTCTTGCCGGCGTCGGTGCTCACGTCCACGCGGGTGACGCGGCCGCGGCCGCTCCAGGCGAGCCCCCTGATTTCCCACCACCCTCGCTCCGGCAAGGTCGCCGGATATGCCGGAGACGTGATGATCGACTTGGCGTCCATCACGAAGCTGAACATGCGCGCGGTCCCGTTGGGGAGCGGGTTGGTGTACTTCGCGGTCTCCTCGCGCGTCATGAACGGCCGATCGGCGAGCTCGATGCGGCGGATCCACTTCACGTTGGCGCTGCCCTCCCAGCCCGGCACGAGGAGCCGCGCCGGATAGCCCTGCTCGGGGCGAAGCGGCTCGCCGTTCTGGCCGTAGGCGATCAGCGCGTCGTCCCAGGCTTTCTCGACGGGGACGCTGCGGGACATCACGGCGGCGTCCTCTCCCTCGGCGAGGAACCACTTGGCGCCCGGCTTCACGCCCACCTCGCGGAACAGGGTGGCGAGGGGAACGCCCGTCCATTCACTCGTGCTCGTCAGGCCGTCGATGATCTGGGGGGTGAGGTCGGGTCGCGGGCCGCGGTAGGCCGCGGCGCCGTTTCCGGAGCACTCGAGGAAGTAGAGCCGCGAGACCGCCGGAAATCGCCTCAGCGCCGCGAGGTCGAAGACCGTGGGGCGCTCGACCATGCCGTGGATCAGGAGCTTGTAGCGGTGCGGGTCGATGGCGGGGACGCCGGCGTGATGGCGCTCATAGTGCAGGTCCGACGGGGTGACGATGCCGCACAGGTCCTGGAGCGGCGTCAGTGAGCTTCCCTGGTTCACTCCACTCACCAGGCGCCGCGGGCGCTCGAAAGGTGAGCGCTGGCCCAGCGCCGACAGGGGGCGGCCGGGCACTTTGGTGGCGTCCGGTGGCACCTCGATCTGGGTGAGGGCGACACGCTGCAGCACGGCGATGCCGACAGCGCCCGCGGCGCCGGCGAGCAGACGCCGGCGCGACAGGCTGACCCGGCTCATGAGCCTCCTTTCTCCGACCGTGAAGGCATAGCGAGAAAGCGCACCGCCTCGGCGAGTCCGGGCAGGTCCGGGTCGGCGCGATGCCAGATCGCCCGCAGGTCACCGTAGGCGCGGGCCGCCGTCCTCCGGTCCCCGGCCGCCGCCGCCGCGCGGCCGAGGCCGAGCAGCGACCTCGCGCGCTTGGGGGCGAGGCGGAGCGCCCGCGCACACTCGACCTGCGCCTCCCGCGGGCGGGCGGCCTGGAGCAGGACCTCACACAGCAGCTCGTGGGATGGCTTGACGATTGCGGGCGGCCCGAACTCGAGCGGCATCGCGTCCTCGAGCGCCGTCGCCTCCCGCAGCAGCGCGACCGCGTCGTCCCCGGCCCCATCCGCCTGCCGCAGCAACGCCCGCAGCTCCTTTTCGAGGATGCTCGGCACGCGGTCTTTCTCCGGGCCGGTGTCGATCGCGGCACGCATCTGACTGAAGGTCACGAGGTCCGCCAGGTTGCGCTCGGCGCCCGCGCGGTCGCCACGCTTGACGGCGCTGAGCCCGAAGACGAACGCGTCCACCGCCTTGTCCCTGAGACGCGCTTCGGCGAGATCGATCTTGCCCCCCTGCAGAGGCCCACCGTCCCAGCGCTCGGTGTTCACGACGTAGTCGGCGCGCATCAAGGCGAGCTCGGCGCGTTGCCGCGGCCGGCTCCAGTCCATGTTCTTGTGCATCAGGTTGAGGTGTCGCAGCGCGTCCCCGTACCGACCTTGCTGCAGATAGCCGTAGCCCAGCCAGGCGGTGTAATGGTTGGCCGTCCAGGAGGCGCGGTCGCGCCCCGACGCGAGCTCGTTCTGCGACACTACCTCATCCCACATCCCCAGCGCGAGGAAGATGTGGGTGGTCATGTGCTGCGCGTGCGCGGCGTCGGGCGCGATGTTGGAATACGCCCGGGCCGCGGGCAGACCGAGAGGCGCCCGGATCGGGTCGTCGTAGCAATGGATCAGGAGGTGCGCCGCGCCCGGGTGGTTCGGGTTGTCCCGGAATACCTTTTCGGCGATGGCGGCGGCCCGCAGGTAGGTCGGCACGTCCCGCACCCCTTGACTCAGGCCGAGCAGGGAGAGCGCGTAGAAGACCTGGGCTTCGCGGTCCGCGGGGAAGCTCGCGACCAGCCGCTCCAGGGCGAGCGAGTACGCCGTGTCTCGCTTCGTTTTCGAGCCGTCGCCGTAGAGGATTTCGACGGTTTCGAGATACGCCTGCTCCCGGGGCGTAGGCGCCTTGGCGCGCCGGGCGGCGGGCGTCGGGCCGAGGCGCTGGAGGGCTGCGCGGGCGGCGCTCAGGTCCTGCTCGTTCCAGATCGGATGCGTGTAGGTGAGCGCCTCGCCCCAATAGGCGAGGGCAAATCCGGGATCGAGGCGCTGCGCCTCGCGGAAAGCCTGCGCCGCGTCCCGGTACTCGAAGCTGTGCAGCAGCAGCACACCGCGGATGAACTGCGGCTGAGCCACCGGGGCTCCCGACGTGGGGAAATCGATCATCCCGAGGCGGGACGTCTGGGCCGACAGCGGCGGGCCAGCGGCGAGGAGCGCCAGCGCCGCCCACACGAGCCCCGGGATCGCGCGTCTCATGCGGCAAAAAGTACACGGAAAACCGTTTCGACGCGCGTCAGCTCGCCGTCAGCGCTCAGTACAGATAGGCCACGCCCAGGGCCAGCGTCACCTGATCCTTCTTGCCAGCGAACGCCGCGAGCGTCGAGCGGTCGTAGCGCACCTCGGGCCGGACCACGGCGCTCGGCCAGGCGCGGATGTTGAGCGTCGCCGTGCCGCTGCCGAATCGCTGCCCCGCGTTCGCCGGGTAGCCGACCAATCCATTGAATGTGCTCCGGGCGCCGTTCTCGTCGTTCACGTAATCGGCACGCAGCGCCAGGCCGAGCGACGAGGTGAAATCGTACGTCACCCAGCCCCCGAGTGCCCACCACTTCGCGTCTTGGGTCGGATCCGGCAGGGCGGCGTTGGCTTGCTCCGTGCCGTAGTCGCCCTGAACCCACACCGCCGCCTTGCCGAGCTTGCGCCAGAGCAATCCCTCAACGCCGTACCGGTTGGCGGTGTTGTTCCCCGCCTCCTCAGGCCCCCAGAACCCCACGATGCCGATCGACGTGCGTGCATCCGGATACACCCCGAGGCGTCCCATGAGCGACTTGTGGGTGTTGTTGTCGGAGACCTGGTCCCAGCCGTTGATCACGCGGAACTGCGCGTCCACGTAATTGTTGAACTTCGTCTCCACACTCACGCCGGTGCCGGTGAAGTTCTCGACGTAGATGAATTGGTTGCCCTCGGACCAATTGGGGTTCACGTAGGTCTCGATCACCTCGAGCCCCATGAGCGTGGGAATTCGCCCCACCTTGAACTGCAGCCCGTTCCCGCTGGCCGTGGGGACGTTCAGGGTCACGTAGAGGTGCGGCACGTCGGCCTGAGCCCCGAGGTCGAACCCGTTGGACTGGATCACGGTCGCGTCCTGGCCAACGAGCAGCTCGGCGTGGAATCCGGCGCTGAACCTCGCCGCGTCGTAGGGCTTGTCCAGCACGACCGCCAGCGCGTTGAGCATGAAGCGGTTTTGCAGGCGATCGTACAGCCGCCCGACGATGGCCGTGTCCCCGACGCTCCGCCCCGAGTAGGCGTACGACCCTTCGGCGAAGCCGGTGAGCTTGAAGCCCGCCGGCAGCGGCGCCGGATCAGTTTTCGTGGCCGCCGTGTCGGGGGACGCGGACGTCGCAGCCTGGGCCGCGAGCGGTGCCGGCGCGAGCAGCCACAGGGTGCAGCGGGCGACGCTGGTGATGCGTTTCATGGCTCTTCCTCCAGTTCACGCAGGTTCCGGCTCCAGGTCCCCCGCCCTGAGCGAGCCAGCGGCCGGCTCGCTGAGGATGACGGCCGTGGCGACGTCGGGCGTGTCCGGGTAGGCCAGCGCGCCCATCTCGGGCAGGTCGAGTCCGAGTTCTTCGACTTCGGGCGCGACACGGTGACCGCCGACCACCAATGCGGTGACCTTGTAGGCGACCAACGCCATCACGCCCACGCCGGCGAAGTTGGCAAGGCCGCCGATGCACTGCGCCACGAACTGCCCGGGATCGCCGTAGAAGAGCCCCCGCACGGCTCCGTTCACGCCGTTCCAGCCGTCCCCGTAGGTGCCGTCGGCGAGCAGGCCGAGCGACAGGATGCCCCACAGCCCGCACACCCCGTGCACCGAGATCGCCCCGACCGGGTCGTCGATCCGGAACGCACGCTCGATGAAGAACACGGCGGCGCACACGAGCACCCCCGCGATGCCGCCGATCAGCACCGCCGACGGCGCGGTGACGAAGGCGCAGGGGGCCGTGATCGCGACCAGTCCCGCGAGCGTCCCGTTCGCCAGCATCGAGGGGTCGGGCTTGCCGTACTTGCGCCACATGTAGAGCATCGCGGTGACGCCGCCCGCCGCGCCCGCGAGCATGGTGTTGGTCGCGATCACCCCTATGCGCAGGTCCGAGCCCGCGAGCGTCGAGCCGGCGTTGAAGCCGAACCACCCGAAGGCGAGGATGAACGTCCCGACCAGCGCCATCGGGATGTTGTGCCCCGGGATCGCGTTGGCGGTGCCGTCAGCGTTGTACTTCCCGCGACGCGGCCCGAGCAGCCAGGCGGTTACGAACGCCATCACCCCCCCGGTCATGTGCACCACAGAGGATCCCGCGAAGTCGACGTGCCCGTGGCCGAGCCCGACGTTCTTGCCGAGCATGGCGAGCCAGCCGCCGCCCCAGGTCCAGTTGGCGTAGATGGGATAGATGAAGGCACCCACGAAAACGCTGAACACGACGAACGCGGCGAACTTCCACCGCTCGGCCAGCGCCCCCGTGGGGATCGTAGCCGCCGTGTCCATGAACACCATCTGGAACAGGAAGTAGGCGAAGACCGGCGCGGTGTAGGCGACGCCGGTGAGGAAGAATCCGGTGCGGCCGAACAAGCCCCAGTCCTTACCGCCGATCGTGAGCGAGACTTCGTGCGCCAGTTTGTCGTAACCGCCGAGCGTCCCCAGCGCCCCCACCCCGCCCGCCTGGAGCGCGAACCCGACGGCCCAGTACGCCAGCATCGCGATGCCGTACACCATGAAGTTCATGGTCATGGTGTGGGCCGCGTTCTTGGCACGCGTGAAACCGGTCTCGACCATCGCAAAGCCGGCCTGCATGAACATCACGAGAAACCCGGCGACGAGGGTCCAGACGAAGTTGATGGCGACCGTGTTCGCGGCGGCGGCGGCGCTCGCGGCCTGAGCGAGCGAGTCCGCGACGGGTGCTGCTTGCGCCGAGAGGGCCAGCGGCCACGCCAAGCTGATCGTCATCACGGCAGTCTCCAGGTCAGGGGTGCAATACTGTCATTCAATTCGTGCAGAATATGCACGATATTGATGACACTCTGCCATCACCTGACCGGGTTAATACGAATGGGTGTACTGCTAATCGTGCCGTTTATGCACGAATTGACTGACAGCTCAACGATGGGAGAATCGGCCACCCAACGGGACTCGGTCGGGACGCCAAAGCCGCAGGGTGTGGCCTATGGGAGGTGTGGTCGATGGGAATGGGGCTGGGCGCGACGCAGCGGGCAAGCAGTTACGGGTCAGCATCATGACACTTGGGTGGACGAGGTTAGGTTACCTTCCTGCATCGCAACACGCGCCAGTAGCTCAGCTGGATAGAGCGTCGGCCTCCGGAGCCGAAGGTCCCGCGTTCGAGTCGCGGCTGGCGCATCGAGTTGACTTTTCGCGGTCCCCATGCGATCCTTCGTGCGAGCGAAAGGGCCACGGCACGGTGCCGTGCGCTGAACACCAGAGACTGATCGCAGGACCTGGGCTGTCGCCCAGGTCTTTCGTCGTTTCTGGATCGGCACTCGCAAGAGAGCCCGGCCGCTCACCGGCGGCGCAGCGACAACGACTCGCCGCCGGGAACACCATTACGTCAGGAGTAACACCAGATGGAACGCATCACGGGTACCGTGAAGTGGTTCAACGATGCCAAGGGCTTCGGGTTCATCACGCCCGAGAACGGTGGCAAGGACTGCTTCGTGCATCACACCGCCATTCAGGCGCAGGGCTTCAAGTCCCTGGCCGAGGGCGAGCGGGTTGAGTTCGAAGTCGTGCAGGGCCAGAAGGGCCCGGCGGCGCAGAACGTCGTGAAGCTGTAACCACGCACGGTTCCTAAACGATGCGGCGCCCCGCTATGCTGGGCGCCGTTTTCGTTTCCCGGCCTGTGTTGGGGGCTACTCCTCTTCTTCCGCCTCCGCCTGCTTCAGGCCCTGCCGCAGGGGGTGCCTTCGCGACAACATCACGAACGTGACGATGGCTCCAACCAGGTTCCCGCCCAGGATCCGGACCCAGGCGAGCTCCCCCAAACCGACCTGCGAGAGCAGCACGGTGAGCATGACGAACCCGAACTCGAGGATGAAGAAGGCGAATGCGGCGCCGAGCATCAGGCTCGGCTCGAGGGCCGCGCCGTGCACCACGGCGACCGCCGCCACGCCGTACGCCAGGCAGAGCGCGTAGTGCAGAACCGTGAACAGCCGAATGCCGCCCAGTACCGTGAAGGTCCGGAACGGCTCACCCGCGATGGCGTCGACGACAGCGATCCACACCCAGATGCTCGTGGCGACGATGAGGCCGAGGATGACCCCCTCGCGCACAGAGTGGCGCCGCCGCGGTGCCATGGTCCAACTCCCGTCGGTCAGAACCCTACCGCCAGACCCGCCCGCGCTACGCTCAGCTGCAACGGCGCCGGGATCTCCCCCGTCCCACCGGGGTTCGTCTTCCGGTCGACGCGCTGGAACTGGTAGTGCGCCAGGGCATGGACCCGGCTCGCCAGCCGCAGGTCGAGCCCGAGGCCCAGGTCGAGCGCGAACGGCGCGTGTCCGCCGCCTGAGAACTTGGCGGCCGCGAGATAGTTCGCCCGCAACGAAATGACCGCACCCGGGCCGATCTCGTACGCCGACCGCGCGCCCAGCCGGAGGGCGCCGAGCGACTGCGCCTCGAAGTCGTCCGAAGGCGAGCGCCGGGCGAGCCCCACTTCGAGCGACGCATAGGGTGAAACCGCGTATCCGATCCAGGCATCGAGCTGCGTTGCCTTGAACCCTGCGGGCGCGCTGCTTCCGTTTGTCGGATCGAGGCTGAGCCGGACCACGGCGACCTCCGCGCTGAACTTGCGCCACTGGGCCGTGGCGGTGCCGCCGTAGCCCCACCCGCTGTAGCGGAGGCCTGCGTCCACCTCCTTGTAGTCCGCCATCACTCCTTGCGCCCCGATCGTGACGTGCTGGGCGCCGGCGGCACCAGCGGCGAGCGCGCCCCATACCACCGTGAGGACGACGAGCCGGGTCACTGGCCCCCCGCAGCTTTGGGCAGGGGCACGACCGTGAGCTCAACCTGCTGGCGGCGGGTGACGTTCTCCTTGGCGATGTCGGCGTTGCGCCGCGCGATCTGCTCCCGCAGCAATCGGTTGTAGAGGATGTTGCCCTCCGCCGGCCGGAGGGCGGGCTTGCGCAGCGTCATCACGACCCCCGCGAGCAGCGCCGCCGCCCCCACGACGCTGATCTCCCGCCGGGATGCCGTGCCCACGGCGCCCCCCTCGAGCCCCAGCGTGCCTACGAGCGCGCCCCCCGTATAAAGGAAAGCGAGCCCGAGGGGCCGCCAGCTCTGCGGCGGGATCTCCGTCTCCGAGAGCTCCTGGTAGCCGGGCAGGCTCGTGACGTGCCCCGCGGTGTCCACCGACCCGTAGCTGACGCGCACCCCCTGGGAAGCCGAGAAGCTGTTCTGCCCGGCGGTTGCTTCGACCACGATCTGCCACGTGCCCTGAGGCACCGGCTCGCCGCTCCGCAGCACGGCCGGCCAGCGCAGGCTCACCGTCCCCGTGACCGCGGACGAATCGATGAGGAGGCTCGTCGCACCGCTCAGGGCGCGGACGCGCACGCGGGCGGGGCTCGTGATGGTGAAGCGGATCGGCACACCGGCGCCGGCCTGGCCGCCCACGAACCGCACGCTGTCCACCTTGAGCTGGCGCACGACCAGCACTTGCCCGAGAGCGAGCAGGAAGGCGCTCGTGATCTTGGGCGAGATCTTGGTCGGGTCGAGCTGGCGGTCGGGATCGACGAGAATCGCCTGCTTGAAGGCGTCCACCGCCTTGAGCGCGGAGTCCATCGCGCTGTACGCCGATCCCAGGAGCTCGTAGGCGCGCCCCCGCTCGGCGCCGCCCAGCGGCTCGCGCAGCGATCGGTTCGCCAGTACGATCGCCTGCGGGAAGTTGAGCTGGTCGTACGCTTGCAACGCCTGGCGCAACGTCGGGCTGCGCACCGCCTGCGCCCAAGCGGGTGTCGCCGCCAGGACGAGCGTCACAAACCACAGAGTCCCCCGCGTCCCCCCCGTCCGCGTCATGGCTGCTCCTGGATGAGCGTGTAGCGCTTGGTCACGGTGTTGCCCGCATCCACCTGCACGGTCTCGTTCTGCGTCCGGTAGCCAGCGCGCTCCACGCGGATCGCGTGGCGGCCCGGCTTGACGCCGTAGCTGAAGAGCGGCGTGACGCCGATCTCCACGCCATCGATGTACACGGTGCCGAACGGGTCGGCCGCGAGCGTGAGGTAGCCCTGCGCTTCCGCGGCAGCGGGCGGCGGCGCCTTGTCTCGCTCCCGCTGCCGCTCGTGGCGCGGCGGCGTGGCAGACGGCACGGCCACGCGCACCGTCTCGACCGCGGGCGTCGTGGGCCCGCTCGGTGGCGCTTGGCTCTCGCTGGACGGGGGCTCCGGCTTGGAGCGCCCGAGCAGGAAGTAGCCCCCTGCCCCGAGCGCGCCGAGCACGGCCACCAGCCCGGCGACCAATCCCGCCCGCGATTTCCGCGGAGCCGGAGGAGCGCGCCGGGCCGCGGGCTTGGGACGCGCCGCCACGGGCAGCGGGGTCGTGGGCGCTGACGTCACTTCGGTCGGGGTGTCGGCGGTCACGACTCGCGGCGTCCTGGGCGCCCTCGGCGTGGCACCCCCGGCGGGCGCCGCCACCGGCTGCTCCGGCCACACGGCGGTCGCGAATTGCTCCATCGTGGGGAAGCGCTGCTCGGGCTCCTTGGAGAGAGCGCGTGCGATCGCGGTCGACAGGAAATCCGGGACGTCGGCGCGCCGCGTCTTGGCGAGCGGCACCTCCTCGAAGATGTGCTTGTAGAGGATCGTGTGCACCGAGTCGCCGCTGAACGGCAGCTCGCTCGTGAGCATGCGGTAACCGACGATCCCCAACGAGTACTGGTCCGCCCGGCCGTCCACCGTCTGGCCCTTCGCTTGCTCGGGCGCCATGTAGTGGGGCGTCCCGATGATCATGCCGGTCGCGGTGAAGCCTGTCGCCGCCTGCAGCGCCTTCGAGATGCCGAAGTCGGTGAGCATCACGCGACCGTGATGGTCGAACATGATGTTCGCCGGCTTCACGTCGCGGTGCACCACGCCGCGCTGGTGGGCGTGCCCCAGCGCGCAGGCGGCCTCCCACAGCACACGCTGGATGTGGTCGAACGCGAGGGGCTGCCGCTTCTCCAGGAGGTCCTCCAGCGACGTGCCCGAGATGTACTTCATCACGAAGTAGTTGAGCCCGCCCTCGCTCTCGACCCGATAGATCGGGATGATGTTGGGGTGATCGAGCTTGGCGGCGGTCTTCGCCTCCTGCTGGAAGCGGCGCACCACCTGCTCGTCCTGCGCCACATCCGGAGGGAGGACCTTGATCGCCACCTCGCGCTCGAGGGTGAGGTCGTGGGCGAGGAACACCGCCGCCATCCCGCCCTTGCCCAGCAGGCGCTCGATCTCGTATTGCCCCTCGATCAGCCGTTGCAGTCGCTCGCGCAGCACGTCCACGCTGCTCGTGGACGGAGCCGCGTCGCCTCCCGACACGTCGGCCCCGCACGCGAAGCAGTAGCGGCTGTTCTCGGGCAGCGGGGTGTGGCAGTGGATGCACTCGACGGTGCCGTTCGCCATCAGTCGCGCGGCCTCGCGGCGCGGAGGGCGGCCGCGCGGGCCTCGAGCGCGGCGCGGCGCCGGGTGGCGGCCTGGAGCTGGGCGGGCGTGGCAACCTGCGCGGGTGGCGTCGGGAAGGTGACGCAGGGCCCGATGCAGATCTCGTACGGGGTCGGCACACCCGCAAAGTCCACGACCACGGCGTAGTAGACCGAGTCCGGCTTCAGGATGAACGTGGTATCAATGCTTGAACCAGGATGCGCGAACGCTCCGATCGAGTCCAGCTGCGCCCCCGGCGACGGCTCGTGCAGGACGTACACGTCGATGTCGCTCGAGTCCTTTCCCGCGACCGCGGGTACCGAAACGGTCCGTATCTGCACAAAGACGGGTAACAGGCCGGGAGGTGTCTTGAACTTGATCCAGTCCACGTCGTGCGGGTTGTCGATCGTGAGCGTCGCCTGGTAGGGGTAAGGCTCCACGAACTGCGCACCGGGGGCGTCGCAGAAATCGTCCTCCTCGTGGGCATCCTTCACGATGCGCGCGTCGAGGCTGTCGCTCGTCAAGTACTTGTCGGCGACGAGGAGGCTGTAGCGGCCGTGCTGGGTGAAGATGGCGATGGCGTCGAGCCCGGGGGCCGGCACCCCCGCGAGCGCCACGATCGTCGAGTCGCCCGCTGCCTCATCGGGGGAGAACTTCTTGCCCCGGCAATTGTGCGAGCCCGGGCCGATGGTCCACGCGTTCGCTCCGCCGAACTGGTCGCTCACGAACCCCGCAAATGTCCCCTTCACGGCGGGAGCGGTGATGATGATCGTCAGGTCGCGCGTGCCGGCCTGCTGCAAGCGGTACCAGTCGACCCCGAACAAGCTGTCACGCGGCAACTCCTCGAAGGCAAGTGCCGGATTGAGAAACAGCACGGACGCGAAGGGAGTCCCCGGGAACGGGCGCGGGCCGTCGAGATCGATGATCGCCGGCGCGGCGTCGTGCGGCGGCGTTGGCGTCTCGTACAGGTCCTGCTGGATCACCTGCACCACGTCCTTCGAGAACCCGAACACGCCGTTGCCGATGTAAAACAGCGAGTCCTTGTGCGCGGGCGGCGGCACCCAGTAGACGCTGCGGGCGTACCCGGTCGCATCCCGACTGCGCCGGAAGACATTGGGGATCAGGACCCCCTGGGCCAGCTGCGCCTGGAAGATCGAGTCCACCCCGACCCCGAACACGGTGACGGTGTCACCGAAATGCACCGTCTTGGGCCGGATGCTGTCGATCTCGAGCCGCTCGGCGACCCGCAGCGTGATATCACCGGGCTGGGAGCGCTTGTCGAAGTTCGCCGCGGCGGCGCGGATCGTCGTCGTGCCGGACTTGATGCCCACGATGTGCCCGCTGGGGTCCACCGTCGCCACCGACGCATTGCCGCTGGACCAGACGAAGCTGATGTTCGTGATCTCAGCGGAGTCGCCGGTGCCGAGCACCTGCCAGGCGCGGGCCGTGGCCAGCGCGTCGTTCCCGCGGATCAGGATCGGGAGCGCCGTGACGCTGACGTGCACATCGGCATCGTGCTCGGTGGGGTACACGCACGCGCCCGCCGCGAGCGCGGCGACGAGGGCGACGAGCGGGGCCAAGCGTTTTGGGAGGCTCATGCTGGCACGATCCGGGTGAGCCGCGACTCAATCTACAGCGGGCCCTATCCAGGTGCATATGACCGCAGTCACTACAGCCGCCCGCGCCGCTTCAGGTCCAGATATCCCGCGACCACGGCGTGCGCGGCGCGCTCGGGTGGCACGTCCAGCACCAGCACGCCGGCGCGCCGCATGTGGCCCAGCGCCTCGTCGCGGGCCCGTAGCAGCTCCTCAGCGGCCGCCTTGCGGAAGGCGTCGGGCGGCGTCTCCGGCCGCAACGCCGCCACCCGATCGAGCTCGGGGTTGCGCAACGTCACGGCGAGCGGCAGGTGGCGAGGGCGGAGCGAGGCCACGTTCGCGACGAGCGCGTCGGAGGCGAACCGGTCGATGACGTCGGTGAACAGCACCGTGAGCGCGCGTTTGCGGCTGCGCGCCGCGAGGTAGCGGAAGGCGCCGGGGTAGTCGGGCTCGACGAGCACCGGCTCGAGCACCGCCAGCACGTCGAGCGCGCGCTTCAGCCCGACCCGGCCGCGCTGCGGCGCGACGTAGTGCTTCACGCCGTCCGCGAACGCCATCACCCCGACGTTGTCATCGTGCTGGGCGGCGGCGTAGGCCAGCTCCAGCGCCGCGCGCACGGCGTAGTCGAGCCGCGCGGTGCCCGCGATGTCGGCGGTCATCAACCGGCCGGTGTCGATGACGAGGAGCACCTGCTGCCGCCGCTCGGCCTCGTATTGCCGGGTGATCACCTTGCGGCGCCGGGCGGTGGCCTTCCAGTCGATGTGCCGGATGTCGTCGCCGGGCACCCACTCGCGCAGCGACTCGAACAACCGGCCTTCGCCCAGCCGGCGTACGGCGGTCGCTCCCTGCTCGCGTCGCCGCACGGACTGCGCCACCGACGCCCGCAGCCGCATCGAGACGATCGGCGGGTAGACCGTGACCTCCCACGGCAGCGGCACGGTCTCGCGCCGCAACCCCAGCCCGAGCGGCCCCTCGCTGTCCACGACGAACCCTCCCTCCCCGCTCCCCCCGCTCCCCCCGCTCCCGTCGCCGCCGCGCGCGCGGCCGCGCCGCACGGGCACGACGGCCAGGGTTTCGCGCCGCTCGCCGCGGGGCGGCACCGTGAGCGCGCGGGGCGGCTGGACGCCGCCCAGCAGCTCCGGCCGCACCTCCCGCACGCGCAGCCGGGCCCGCCGCCCGGAGCGGTTCGCCCAGAGGTACACCACTTCGCCCCCGCGGCCGACCGAGAGGGCCGGCGGGGCGTCCCGCACGATCTCGAGCCCCGGCGCACGCGGTCGCGGCGCCCACCGCCCGTCGAGCCACACGCCCGCCAGGAGGACGACGTCCGCGACCAGCATCGCCGGCAGGGCCCACGCGGCCCAGTAGCCCGCGGCGCCGAGCGCGGCGACGGCCGCGCCGAGCGCCAGCGCGCGGCGGGTGCACAGGATCACGCCGTCGGGACCTCGGTGCGGTCGAGGATCGCCTTGAGGGCCACGTCGGCGGTGACGCCCTCGAGCTCGAGCTCGGGGGCCACGCTGATGCGGTGTCGCAGCACGGCGGGGGCGAGCAGCTTCACGTCGTCGGGCACCACGAATTCGCGGCCGTCGAGCAGCGCCGCGGCCCGCGCCGCCTTGAGGAGCGACACGCCCGCGCGCGGGCTCGCGCCGAGCGTGAGCGACGCCGCATCCCGCGTGGCGCGCACGATGGCCGTGATGTACGCCGTCACCTGGGGCTCCACCCGCACGGCCTCGACCCCCTGGCGCAGCCGCTCGAGCCCGGCCGCGTCGGTCACGGCCGTGACGCCATAGGTGGCCGGCCGGTCGGCCTCGAAGCCCTGGACGTATTTGGTCAGGATCCCCTGCTCCACAGGTGCCGGGGGGTAGCCGAACTGCACCTTGGCCGTGAAGCGATCCAGCTCGGCCTCGGGGAGCGGATACGTGCCCTCGAACTCCACCGGGTTCTGGGTCGCGAACACGGTGAACACGGGCGACAGCGCATGGCTCGTGCCGTCCATCGTGACCGTGCGCTCCTGCATCGCCTCGAGCAGCGCCGCCTGGGTCTTGGCCGGCGCGCGGTTGATCTCGTCCGCGAGCACGAGGTCGGCGAAGATGGGGCCGGGCCGGAACGTGAACTCGTGCGTCCCCGTCAGGAGCGAGACGCCGGTGATGTCGGCGGGCATGAGGTCGGGCGTGAACTGGATGCGTTGGAACCGGACGTCGAGCGCCAGCGCGAGCGCGCGGACGAGCAGCGTCTTGGCCGTCCCGGGGACGCCTTCGAGCAGCACGTGACCGCGGGCGAGCAGGCACACCACCACCTCCCGGGTGGCGGCTTCCTGGCCCAGCACCACCGACCGGATGGCCTCTAGGATGCGGCTCGCGTCGTGCGCGGGTGCAGCTCCTCCCACACGTCCTCCACGGCTTGGGCGGCGGCGAGCACGCGCTCGGCACCGCCGGGTTGTCTCAGGGTCTGCTGGATGCGCCGCGCCGCCTCGCGGCCCCGCGGCGTGGGCAGTGCCAGCTCCAGCGCCGGCAGCCAGGACTGCGCGTCTCCGGGCCGGATCTGGCCCGTGCGGCTCAGGCGCCGGCGCAGCCCGGAGACCGTCAGCGCCACGGCGGTGTCGACGCCCGCCGCGCCCTCCAGCCCCGCCGCCAGCGCCTCCAGGTGCTCGAGCGGCGAGCGGCGGCGCACGTCGATCACGCGGCGCGCCGGCCCGAACCGCACCGCGGCGACGGCGAGGGCCACCAGCAGCACGGCCGCGAGCTGCAGCATCGCCCAGCCGGCCGGCGCGCCCGCGAGCCACGCGAGCGTCGCCGCCGTCAGCGAGCCGCCGCGCCCGAAGCGCTGGTGAAACTCGTCCCACACGATCGCGCCGCGCCGGCCGGCCAGGAACAGAGGCACCGCGAAGGCCGCCACCCCCGTCTGGCGCCAGACGATGTTGCGGAAGTAGCCGGGGTCGGCCGCGAGCGTCACCTGCCCGCCGCCGGGGTAGCGCAGTCGCAGCACGACCGCGCGACCGTCGCGCCCCGCGAGCAACGTGTCCGCGCCGCTCGCGACGAGCAGCGGGCACGATGCGTCGGGGGGCGGGATATCCTCCCGCTCGACCGGCTTCAGCACGGTCGCGACGGCCGGAAGGCGGGGCTCGGGCCCGCGCGGGACCACGGGCAGGCTGTCCCTCAGGCCCCGCCCCGCACGGGCCGGGACCCAGCCCGCACAGGGGGCGATCCCGCCGCCATCGCCCGCGGCGAGCACCGCCCCGCCGCCGCGCACGTAGCGCACGACCTCGGCGATCTCCGCCGCCTGGAGGTCGAGCGGTGGGTCCAGCACTACGAGAAGCCCCGGCCGCCGCGCTCCCTCGCGCGTGAGACCGAACAGGGGGCGCCGGCGGCGCTCGACGGGAACACCCAGGCGCGCGAGCACGTCGTAGGACGCCTTGCTGCCCCGTGGCCCGGCCAGGAAGGCCGACGTGCGGCGCTCGAAGGCGGACTCCCGGGACGGGCTGCGGCCGCGGCCCGCCAGCACCGCCACGGTCACGGCGACGGCGAGCAATGCGGCGAGGGCGAGCTCACGCTGGTGCGACATGTCTCCCCAGCTCGTCCGCCACGGCCCCAAACTCGCGATACCCGCCCTCATCGCAGGGAACTCCGCCGAACAGGTGGCGATAGAGGCGCGCCACGAGCTCCGCGAGCGACGCGCGACCCGCCGCGTCGAGCCTGGCCTCACCCACGTACTCGGCCGGCGTCTTGGAGGGGTGGAAGGCCAGGGCGCGGCGGCGCTCGAGCTCGAGCACGAGGGCGACAAACCGGTAGGCCAGCGCTTCCGCATACCGCCCGGCACGCGCCAGCTCCTCCGCCCGCGCGCGGTGGGCGCGCGCATCCGCCAGCTCGCGCCCGCCGATTCCCTCCGCCCCCCCGGCCGGCGTCCGCGCCGTGGGCCGGGTGATCCGCCAGACGACGTAGCCCATGTGGGCGAGCAGGCCGACGAGCACCAGCGCCAGCACGGCGAGCAGCACCTTGAACCCCGCGGGATGCCCCCGTTGCACCGTGTCGAGCCAATCGAGCAGCCGGTACCAGACGCCGACGATCCAGCCCCACGGATCCGGGCGCTCGCTCCAGCGGTACTCGGGACGCGCAAACACGTCCCGCAGCGCTGCCCGGAGCGAGTCCGGCGGGACGCCCTGTCCGAGCACTTAGCCGATCCCGAGCTGCTGGCCCAGCACCTGCAGGTCGAACGCCTCGCGCCGCACCCGCAGGTCGTAGTACATCAGCGTGAAGATGCAGGAGAGCAGGGGGGTCATCACGATCGGCAGCAGCGCCGCCAGCACAGTGAAGGCCTGACCGACCGGCGGCGCCGGCTGTCGCAGGGCCTCGGCGAGCACCGCGACGCAGGCGGCGGGCAGCGAGAAGATGATCAGCGCGACGGCCGCCGTGGCGAAGACCTTGCGCTTGAAGCCGCGAGTCAGGTCCCAGGAGCGGCCGAAGGCGTCGAACGAGCCGCCCAGCTCCTCCAGCACCACGACCTGGGTCGTCAGCGCGTAGCCGCAGGCCACGAACACGAGAAACCACACCGCCCCGGCGAACAGGGCCAGCCCCACGATGAGGGCGGGGATCGCCGCACCGCCCTTTGCCAGAATCGGAATCAGGACGGCCGCGATCACCCCTGGCACCAGCATGCACACGAACACCACGACGGCGTACCCGATTCCCACGACGAACAGCGGCCAAATCTTCGAGAAGCCGAGCGACAGGGCGTCGTGAAGCCGGGGCGGGTGGCCCAGGTAGGAGTCGGAGATAACGCGGACCGCGCCCGCCGTCAGGAGCAGACTGGCGAAGTACTGGATCAGGAGCGTGACGGCATAGAGAACCGGGTGCAGCTGCGGCCCGCCCGACAGCTGGAGGTAGATGGTCAGCGCGACGGGCAGCCACAGGGCGACCACCCCGAGCTGCACGAGCAGGCTGAAGTGCCGGCGGTACACCGTGAGCCCCCCGTCCAGAATCTCCCCGAGATCCATCGGCCTGATGTCGGTCATACGCGCTCGCTCCAGGGAGTCGACCGCGCTAAGATGGGGACGTGATGGACCTGCGGCAACAGCTGGGCGTCGAGACCCCGGAGCACGTCGAAGTCCACCTCGAGCTGGCGGGCGTCGGCTCTCGGACGGCCGCCGCCTTCTTCGACACGGTGCTCCTCAACCTCGGCGTGATCCTGATCGTCGTGGTGGCGCGCACGATCGGCACGCGCCTTTCCGGCGCCGTCGAGGGCTGGCTGATGGCGGCGCTCGTGCTGCTGTACTACTTCGCCGTGCTCGGGTACTTCGTGCTGTTCGAGGCCCTGAACGGCGGGCGCACGCCCGGCAAGCAGGCGCTGGGAATCCGCGTCGTGATGGCGACCGGGCACCCCGTCACGCCCACCGCGGCCGTGGTGCGCAACGTGGTCCGGCTGCTCGACTGCTATTTCCCTCTGCTCCCCGTGCTCCCGGGCCTCCTGTTCGTCTTCCTCCAGCGCCGCAACCAGCGCCCGGGCGACCTGGCGGCGGGGACGGTCGTGGTGCGCGACCGTCCGACAGACTGGAGCCTGGGGGCAGCGAACGAGATCCCGGTGGAGGAAGTCGTGGAGACGGGGCCGCCGGATCTCTCGGACGAGGAGTTCCGGCTGCTCGATCAGTTCATGGCGCGCCGCGACCAGCTCGAGCCGACGGTGGAGGTGCGGATGGCAGCCGAGCTGGCCCGCCGCTTCGAGGCGCGCGTGCCGCGCCGCACGACGGACACGGAGGCGTATCTGGCGACGCTCTTGGCGGAGGAGCAGCGCAAGCGCCGCAGCCGCTTCGCGACGCGGGCGCGCGAGCGGGGAGCCGGGCGCACCACGGTGGCCGCCGAGCGGTTCGTCGCACGCAAGCGCGCGGCCTGGGAAGCGTTCCGGGCGGTCGCCACGCGCGTTGAGCGGGCCGGCGTGGGCGCGCTGCCGCCCGACGAGATCCCCGTGTTCGCCGCGCGCTACCGCGAAGCGGCCGCGGACCTCGCCCGGGCGCGGACGTACGGCGTCGATCCCCGCGTCATCGAATACCTCGAGCGACTCGTCGGCGCGGGGCACAATGCCCTGTACCGGGCACGGGGGCGGCGTCGCACGCCCGTGCTCCGCTACCTGCTGCGGGATTTTCCGGCCGCAGTGGTGCTGTCGTGGCGCCAGGTGGTGGCCGCCGCCCTGCTGTTCGTCGTCCCGGCGGCCGTGGGCTACGTGATGATCCGCGAACGCCCGCAACTCGCCGAGGAGGTAATGTCCCCCGTCATGGTGGGGCGCGCCGAGCAGGCGGCCGAGCGCCAGGCCCGCGGGATCGGCTACGCGCAGAGCCCGGAGGAGGAGCTCCCCGTGATCGCTTCGGCCATCATCGGCAACAACGTCCTGGTCGCCTTCTGGACCTTCGTTGGGGGGCTCGTGGCCGGGACGCTCACGGTGTGGGCGCTGGTGATGAACGGGCTGCAGCTCGGGATGGGCTTCGGCCTGTTCGTGAATCACCG
>Ga0209159_1000478_pt1 | contig 36618 bp, 37 predicted proteins | sample GraSoiAngelo_144_FD_185901 | JGI IMG/M metagenome (GOLD analysis project Ga0209159, IMG submission 185901) | Grasslands soil microbial communities from the Angelo Coastal Reserve, California, USA - 14_1009_02_40cm (SPAdes) (version 2) | ecosystem: Environmental > Terrestrial > Soil > Grasslands ...
AAATAGAAGGTGCTCGAGTAGCCAAGCGTCTCGTCGGCGAGGGCGATCTCGAGCCTCTTGTTCAGATAGGCCATCTCGCGCAGGCGGTGCAGGATGACCTCGCGGTCGAATTTGGTCTCGGGGAAGATCTGCGGGTCGGGCCAGAACCGAACGATGGTGCCGGTGCGGTCGGTCTTGCCCACCGGCTTGACCCCGGCTTTGGGCACGCCGCGCTCGTACTCCTGGTGGTAGACCTTGCCACCCCGATGAACCCAGACCTGGAGGCGCTGGCTGAGGAAGTTGACGGCCGAAACGCCGACGCCGTGGAGCCCCGACGAGACCTTGTAGCCGCCCCCGCCGAACTTGCCGCCGGCGTTGAGGCGGGTCATCACGAGCTCGAGGGCGGACAGGCCTTCCTTCTTGTGAACGTCGACCGGGATGCCACGGCCGTCGTCGTCGACCTCGACGCTGCCGTCCGCGAACAGGGTGACCAAGATCTTGTGGGCATACCCGGCCAGGGCCTCGTCCACGGCGTTGTCGACCACCTCGTAGACCAGGTGGTGGAGACCCGTGGCGCTGGTCGAGCCGATGTACATGCTCGGACGCCGCCGCACGTGCTCCCGGCCCTCCAGGACCTGGATCTGCTCGGCGGTGTACGCCACGTCCGCGCCTAGGGATCTGGGCCTTGGGTCACGTCCCGGAAGCGGCTTTCGGACCGCCATCACAGGTGCGCCTCGTGCGCGCCCGACCGGTGTATTGGCCCTCCCAGCGTGGAGAACTCATGGGGATCAACTGGGCAGAACTTCAGGCTCTCAATTCTACCGGATTTTGAATACGAAAAAGGCCTGTGAAGGCTCTTAACAGGGCCCTTTATGAGGGGCTTTCCGCGGCCGCTTTCCAACGCAGCACCGGGTCCTCGCTCTGACCCTGGAGATAGGCGTTGATCCGGCGTGCCGCGGCCACTTCGTCGAGGCGCCCGACCGGGGTCCGCTTGGGCTCCTGGTGGAGACCCTGAGGGTCGGTTTTGGCCTGGGCGACGATCTCCCTGACCGCCTGGGCGAAGGCGTCGAGGGTGGCCTTGCTCTCGGTCTCGGTCGGCTCGACCATGATCGCTTCGGGCACGACGAGAGGGAAGTAGACGGTCGGGGCATAGAACTCGCGGTCGAGGAGAGCCTTGGCCACGTCGAGGGCGCGGACGCCATCCTGGACCGTCAGGTTGTGAGCGCTGGCGACGAACTCGTGCATGCAGGGCCCGTCGTGCGGCATCTCGAGGTGGCCGTCCAGGAGCTTGCGCAGGTAGTTGGCCGACAGCACGGCGTCCCGTGAGGCCTGGCTCAGGCCGTCGCCGCCCATGGCCAGGATGTAGGTGTAGGCGCGGACCAGCATCCCGAAATTCCCGTAGAAGCTGCGCACCCGCCCGATCGACTGCGGGCGCTTGTGGTCGAGGGTGAGGCGGCCGTTGGTCCGCTCCACGGTCGGGGCGGGCAGGAAGGGCACCAGCTCCGACTTGACGCCGACCGGGCCGGCGCCGGGGCCGCCTCCGCCATGGGGAGTGGTGAAGGTCTTGTGCAGGTTCATATGCACGGCGTCAAAGCCCATGTCGCCGGGCCTGCAGATGCCCATGAAGGCGTTCAGGTTGGCGCCGTCGTAGTAGAGCATCGCCCCCGTCGAGTGCACAAGCTCCGCTATATCGAGGATCTCGCGCTCGAACAGGCCCAGGGTGTTGGGGTTGGTCAGCATCAGCGCCGAGGTACGCGGCGAGAGCTTCGATTCGAGGTCGGCCAGGCTGATCCGGCCGTCCCCGCCCGATTTGACCTCCACCACCTGGAACCCGCTCAAGGCGGCGCTGGCGGGGTTGGTCCCATGCGCTGAGTCGGGCACCAGCACCTCGGTGCGGGCTTCGCCGCGCGAGTGCTGGTAGGCGCGGATCATGCGCAGCGCCGTCCACTCGCCGTGCGCCCCCGCGGCAGGCTGCAACGTGACCCGATCGACGCCGACGATCGCGCACAGAGCCTGCTCGAGCCGCCACATGAGCTCGAGCGCGCCCTGGACCGTCTCCTCGTCCTGGTAAGGATGGAGGTCCGCAAATCCGGGCAGCGCGGCCGCGGCCTCGTTGACGACCGGGTTGTACTTCATGGTGCAGCTGCCGAGCGGGTAGAAGTTCTCGCTGATCGAATAGTTGAGCGAGGCCATGCGGCTGTAGTGGCGCATGATCTCGGGCTCGCTCAGCCGCGGCAGGCCTGGCGGCTTGGCGCGTAACGCCCCGCGCGGCAGGACGTCGGCCGGCGACGGTCCGGCGACATTGGCGTCGGGCAGCCGCGGCGGATCGACCGCCGGCCGGCTCAACTCGAAGCTGAGGGGTTCGGTCATGACGCCAAAGCCTGCAGCAGCTCGTCGATGGCGCGCGGGTCGTTGACCTCGGTGCAGGTGAAAGTGAGCACGCCCTTCAGCTCGCGAAACCAGCGATTGACATCGAGGCCACCGAGGATTCCCTTGCGCGCCAGCTTCCTCACCACCGCCGAGCCTTTGGGGACTCGAATCGGGAACTCGTTCAGGAACTGCCGCTCCGGGAAGGCGAGCTCCCAGCCAGGCAAGGCCGCCAGACGTTCGGCGAGAACGTGGGCTCGGGTGAAGCCCACCTCCGCGACCTGGCGCAGACCGTAGGGGCCCATGTATGTGAGGTACACGGCCGCCGCAAGCGCACACAGAGAGTGATTGGTGCAGATGTTAGAGGTCGCCTTCTCGCGCCGGATGTGCTGCTCGCGTGCCGCCAGCGCGAGCACGAAGCCTCGGCGGCCCGCAGCGTCATGGGCGGTCCCGACCAGGCGTCCCGGCAGCTTGCGGACGAGCTCGCGTTTGCAGGCGACGAAGCCCACGTGCGGCCCGCCGAAGCTCGGCGGGAGTCCGAGCTGCTGCCCCTCGCCGACGGCGATGTCGGCGTCGTACTCGCCTGGAGGGGCGAGGATGGCCAGGCTGATGGGGTCGACCGCGGCGATGGCGAGTGCGCCGACCTCGTGGGCGGCGGCCGTGAGGGCGCGGGGGTCGACCAGCAGGCCGAGGAAGTCTGGCTGCTGAAAGATCACCGCGGCGGTCTTCTTGTTGGGCTCGCCGCCCTTGCGGACCTTGATCCCGCGCCCCTCACCGAAAGCGCGCAGCACCTGCACGTACTCGGGATGGACGTAGCCCGAGACCAGGACTTCGTTGCGACCGGTGTGGACGTAGGCCATCATCGCCGCCTCGGCGACGGCTGTCGCGCCGTCGTAGAGGGAGGCGTTCGCCACGTCGAGGCCCGCGAGCTCCGCGATCAGGGTCTGGAATTCGAAGATCGCCTGCAGAGTGCCCTGACTCGCTTCCGCCTGATACGGCGTGTAGGCGGTGTAGAACTCGGGCTTCGAGGTCACCGCGGCCACCGCCGCGGGTATGAAGCGCCGGTAGACGCCGCCGCCGCGAAAAGTCAGCCGGTCCGCGAACACCCGGTTGCGATTGGCCAGCGCCGTGACCTGGGCCATGGTCTCGAACTCGGAGAGCCCCGCCGGCAGCTGGAGCGACTCGAGACGCAGCGTCTGCGGGATGTCGACCAGCAGGTCGTTCATCGAGCTCACGCCGATCGTCTCCAGCATCGCCGACCGATCCTCGGGAGAGTGGACGAGGTACGGCAACTTAGTGGGCGGACGCCTCAGTCACTTTCTTGTAGTCAGTCTCGTCGAGCAGGTCGGGCGGCAGGTCGCCGGCGAGGTCGAGCTTGAGGATCCAGCCCTCGCCATATGGGTCTGAGTTGATGAGCTCGGGCCGAGACGCGAGCTTCTCGTTCACCTCTGTGATGCGCCCCGCCACCGGCGAGTAGAGATCGCTTGCGGCCTTGACGGATTCGACGACGCCGAACGTCTCGCGCGCCGTCAGCTTGCGTCCGGAGCTGGGCAGCTCTAGAAAGACGACGTCGCCCAGCTGCGACTGCGCGAAGTCTGTGATGCCGATGGTTGCATGCTTGCCGTCGACCGTGACCCATTCATGCGTCTTGGTGTAGCGACGGTCAGCCATGCGCCTCTCCTTCTTCCCGCTGAATGCATCTGCCTCAGGATCTGGTGGGCGAAGCCGCCGAGCGCGCCGAGCCCCGATAGAAGGGAAGCTTGACGACCTCGGCCGGAGCCTCCCTGCCCCTGACCTCGACCACGACCCTGTCTCCGACCCGAAATGTACCGGCTTCGACCATCGCGAGGGCGATGGGATAACCGAGGAAGAACGAATGCGTGCCGCTGGTGATGACGCCGGCACGCTTGCCGCCTGACATCACCGCGGCCCCGTGGCGGGCGATGTTGCCGGCCTCGGTCTTGAGCCCGATCAAAGTCCGGCGCGGGCCCTCGGCCTTGATCTTCTGGAGCGCGTCGCTGCCGATGAAACTACCCTTGCCAAGCTTGACTGTCCAACCCAGGCCGGCCTCGTAGGGGTTCACCGTCTCATCCATGTCATTGCCCCACAGGCGCAGGGCAGCTTCGAGGCGGGTGGCGTCTCGAGCCCCCAGGCCGGCCGGCAGGACCCCAGCCTCTTGGCCGCGTTCAAGGATCGCGTCCCAGACCTCGCCCACCCGGTCGCTGTTGATGAAGAGCTCAAACCCGTCTTCACCCGTATAGCCGGTGCGAGAGATCAGCGCGTGGATACCGGCCACGTCGCCGCCACGAAATCCGAAGTAGGGCAGGTCTTCAAGGCCTTCGGCCGGCAGCAGCTCCTGCGCCCGCGGGCCCTGGAACGCGAGGAGCCCGAGCTCGAAGGTGCGGTCTTCGATCTCGATGCCGGGCGGGGCCTGCTCTTGCATCCACTTGAGGTCACGCTCACGGTTGGACGCGTTGACGACCGCAAAAAAACCCTCGCTGCCCCTGTAAACGACAAGGTCGTCGATGATCCCGCCCCCTTCGTTGCAGAGCAGGTTGTACTGCGCCTGGCCGTGGACCAGGGGGCCCAGGTCGTTGGTGACCAGATGCTGCAGGAAGTCCAGGCTGGATCCGCCGGCGATGCGGAACCGGCCCATGTGCGAGACATCGAACAGGCCGGCGACCTTGCGGACTGCGAAGTGCTCGTCGCGGATCGAGGTGTACTGCTGCGGCATCTCCCAGCCGCCGAAGTCAACCATCCGTCCGCCGAGGGCGACGTGCCTGTCGTACAGAGGAGTGCGGTTCGTTTCGCTACTCGCCGTCGACGGCGTCGTCGAGGTCGACCGCGTCCGGATCGATGAACGCCAGGAGCTCCTCGTCGTGGCGTCGTCGGGCGTCGGCGACGACCTTGGCCACGTATCGAGTGCGGTCCACCGTCCACTCCAGCTTTTCCGCGAGCTCGTCCTCTGTCGCTGCCCGGTGCAGCTCACGATGCAGCAGCAGCTCCGTTCGCTCGTAGTCTTCCGCAGCGGTTACGAGCAGCTCCGCGTCGCGCACCGCCGCGGCCTCGGCGCCGATGGCGGCGTCCATTTGCTCGCCGACCCGGCGCTCGGCAAACGATGCGAAGTCGGTCTCGGCGCCGGCAGCGAAGGTTCGCGCCGCTTCGACCAGGCCGAGCGAGCCCTCCTGGACGAGGTCCGGCACCGAAAGACCCTTGTCTTGGCGCCCCTCGGCGAGGCGGATCACCATGCCGAGGTTGGCGGCCACCAACCTGTCCAGGCTGGCGCGATCGCCCAGCGCTGATTTTTCGAGCAGTCGTTCCTGCTCGCCAGGCTCAATCGAAGCCGTGGTCCTTGCTTGCTGCCGCAGGTCCCGCATCACCTCTTCCTCACCGTCCGACGGAACGGGTTGCGCCCCCATCGCGTCGATTCTACGCGGGGCCTGTTCGGGGTCCGGGCAGCTCGACCCAACGAGTGGGGAGGTCATGTTCCACGTTTTACATCGTCGGCCGGGGCAGGGAATCGCCATACTCGGGACATGCGCGCGCTGGTTGCGCTTCGCCTGGGATGGCTCGTTTTCGCCGCCGCCGCGCTCGTGCCGATGAACGTGACCGCGTCGGCTCCGCATGTCGAGCAGGCCGACCTCACGGGTGACATCAACACCATCACTGCGTCATACATCCAGTCCTCCGTCAGCCGTGCCGAAGCCGACCATGCCGACGCCCTGCTCGTCGTTCTGAATACTCCGGGCGGCATCTCGAACTCCATGGACGACATCGTGACCAGCCTCCTCAACTGCAAGGTGCCGGTCGTCGTCTTCGTGTATCCGAGCGGCGCCCGCGCGGCATCGGCCGGTCTCTTCGTCGCCCAGGCGGCCGACGTCCTGGCCATGGCCCCAGGCACCAACATCGGCTCCGCGCACCCGATCCAGGCCACCGGCGAAAACCTCAGCGGAGATCTCGGGGCCAAGGTGTTGAACGACGCCGTCACCAGGGTGCGCAACCTGGCCGAAATGCACGGCCGCAACGCCGACTGGGCAGAGCAGGCCGTGCGCAACAGCGTGAACATCAACGCCGAGGAGGCAGTGAAGATTCACGTCGCCGACCTCGAGGTGGCGGACGTCCACTCGCTGCTCAACCAGGTCGACGGCCGGGAAGCACCCCGCACCAACGGCAGCCTCACCTTCCATACCGGCGGCGCGCTCCTGGACGACTACCCGATGCCGTTCTGGCAAGTCTTCCTGAACGCGCTCATCGACCCCACCATCGCCGCCCTGCTGATCATCGTCGCCGGTTACGGAATCATCACCGAGCTTTCCAACCCTGGCCTCATCCTGCCCGGCGTCGTCGGTGGGTTGGCGGCGATCCTGGCCATCGTTTCCCTGGCCAACCTGCCCGTGAACATCGCGGGCGCCCTGTTGATGCTGCTGGCGCTGATCCTGTTCATCGCCGACCTCAAAGCTCCCACCCATGGCTTTCTCAGCGTGGGCGGGGTGTTCGCCCTGCTGCTCGGCATGGCTTTCCTCATCAACACGGGTCCTATCGGCCTGGGCGTGAACCCGATCGTCAGCATCGCCGTGGCCGCCATCACCCTGGGCTTCTTCGCCTTTTTCATCCGCAAGGTGCTGGCCGCCCGGCGCCAGCCGGCCTTCGTCGGCGGCGACAGCCTGGTCGGCGCCCTCGGCGAGGCTCGCGAGGAGCTCGCGCCCGAGGGTCTAGTCTTTGTCTCAGGCGCGCTCTGGAAGGCGAAGGCTGCCTCGCCGATCCCGGCCGGAACGGCCGTGCGGGTGGTCGGGCGCGACGGTCTCCAGCTCCAGGTTGCACGCGAAAACGGACAGGCCGAAAACGGACAGGCCAAGGAGAGGAAATAGGTGGACGCGTTTTCGATCGGGCTGATCATCGTCGTCCTCGTGATCGCGCTCATCGCGGTCTTTTCGAGCCTGCGCATCGCCGCCGAATACGAACGCGGCGTCGTCTTCCGCCTCGGCCGGCTGATCCCTCTCAAAGGACCCGGGCTCTTCTTCATCATCCCGTTCGGGGTTGACCGGCTGGTCAAGATCGATCTGCGCACGATCACCCTCGAGGTCCCGCCGCAGGAGATCATCACCAACGACAACGTGACCGCCAAGGTCAACGCGGTCATCTACTTCCAGGTCATCGACGCTCGCAAGGCCGTGACCCAGGTCCTCAACTACATCAACGCGACCTCGCAGATCTCCCAGACCACGCTCCGCGCCGCCCTCGGCCAGAGCACGCTGGACGAGCTGCTCGCGAACCGCGAGAAGATCAATCAGAACCTGCAGCGGATCATCGACGAGCAAACCGAGCCGTGGGGGATCAAGGTCGCCGTGGTCGAGATCAAGGACGTGGAGCTGCCCAGCACGATGCAGCGCGCGATGGCAAAGCAGGCCGAGGCCGAGCGCGAGAAGCGCGCCAAGATCATCAACGCCGACGGTGAGTTCCAGGCCTCGCAGACGCTCGCCAACGCCGCTCAGGTGATCTCGTCGCAGCAGGGCGCGCTGCAGCTGAGATTCCTGCAGACGATGGTCGAGATCGGATCCGAGAAGAACACCACCGTCATCCTCCCGCTGCCGATCGAGCTCTTCAAACCTCTGATCGAGTTCGGCAAGTCGGTTGTCGATGGTTCGCCCTCGACTCCCGTGCCCGACAGGGGCACCAGGTCCGGCTGACCGGCCACCTTCCCCTCGACGCGGCGACGGCCGTGGTCGAGCTGACGCCTCTTCCGTTCGTCATCACGGCCAATGCTGCGGTTGGCAGGCGCTGGGCTGGGCTCGCGGCGGAGATCCTGTCTGGCGTCGCCGGCGGGCTGATCTGCCTTCTCGGCGCGGCCGACCTGGCCGGGGCGAAGGTGCTGGCGCCGGCGGCGAACGCCGACCTCCAGCGCGCCCTCGATCTGACCATCATGGCCACGGGTCTTCTCGCCGCCGCCATCGCTTCGCGACCGGTGCGCGAGCGCGTGGCCCGAGCCCTGCCGATCGACGCCGACAACCCCGTGCATGCCCTGGCGTTGGCCCTGACCGTGATCCTCTTTGGCGTCGACATCGGGGTCATCGCCTTCACCGACGTCCTGGCCACGGCCAAGGCGCAGCCGCCGCTCACGATCGCCGACCTCGTCTTCGACGAGACGCCGTTCCTGATCTTTGCGCTGCTCGGGGTCGGCCTTTTCATCCGGCGCGAGCTGCCCGATTCCGCAAGCCGGCTCGGCCTCGTATTACCGGCCTGGTGGCAGGCGGCCGTCGCGCTGGCGGCCGCTGGCGTGTTCTTCGTCTTCGCCCAGCAGATGGACGTCCTGAGCCATACCTGGACGCCAGACGTCGCCCGCCGCGTGGATGCCGCCACCACCCACGTCTTTGGCGGGCTGGGCGGGCCGGCCGGGATTGTGGCCCTGGCGCTGGTTCCAGGGCTCTGCGAGGAGATTCTCTTTCGGGGCGCCTTGCAACCACGCATCGGCCTCATGGCCACGGCGCTGCTGTTCACCTCCATCCACACGCAGTACGCCTTTTCGCTCGACACCGCGGCGGTGCTCGTGATCGCGCTGGGGCTGGGGCTCCTCCGCAAGTACACGAACACCACCACGTCGTGCACCTGCCATGTCAGCTACAACCTGTTGGTTGGCATCGGCGTAGCCGGCGCGGTAGTGAACGCGGCCATCGCCGCCGAGGTGGCGCTGATCGCCATCTCCGCCTACGCCATCTGGGCCCGCCGGCGCCGCCCCGCCGCCTTGGGGGAGCCTTAACAACCTGAGTGGCCATCCCTTCGAACCAGGGCTAGAATTCCCCCAATGGCCCCAGATGTAGGATCCGCGAGCGAAGCCAGGCCCAACATGTTGGCAACCGTGGCGCCTCCGATCATCGCCGTGGTCAACCAGAAGGGCGGGGTTGGCAAGACGACGACCGCCATCAACCTGGCCGCGGCCATGGCCGAGGTCGGCCATCCCACCCTGCTCGTCGACCTGGATCCGCAGGCCAACTCCACGTCGGGCCTCGGCCTCGATCCGGCCCGCGCCCGCCTCAACATCTACCACCTGCTGACCGGCGAGGCCACGGTCGAGCAAGTGGTGCAGCCGACCAGCGTGGGCGGACTGAGCCTCATCGCCTCGCACATCGACCTGGCGGGAGCCGAGATCGAGCTCGCCACGATGTCCGAGCGCGAGGGCCTCCTACGCCATGCGCTTGCCGCCAACCCGCCCGGCGTCGAGATCTTGCTCATCGATTGCCCTCCGTCGCTTGGTCTGCTGACGCTCAACGCCCTGGTCGCGGCTACCAGCATGCTGATCCCCACGCAGTCCGAGTATTTCGCTCTCGAAGGCCTTCGCCACCTCATGTACACGCACCAGCTGGTGCGCTCGCGCCTCAACCCACGACTCGCGATCGCCGGCATCCTGATGACCCAATTCGACGCTCGCACGACGCTGGCGTGGGACGTGCTGCACGCGGTGCGGCGGGCGCACCCGCATCATCTTTTGGAGACCGTCATCCCGCGCAACGTCCGCATCAGCGAAGCCCCCAGCCACGGCAAGTCCGTGATCGAATACGACCCCACGTGCCGAGGCGCGGCCGCATACCGCGCGCTCGCAAAGGAGCTGCTTGAACGATGAGCCAACCACGCCCCCGCGGACTCGGTCGCGGACTCGATGCCCTGATCCCGATGTCGAGCCAAGGCGAGGCGCTGGTGCCGCAGATGATCGCAGTCGATCAGATCCGGCCCTCGCGCCAGCAGGTGCGATCCCGCTTCGACTCCGAGCCGCTTGGCGAGCTGGCCGAATCGATCCGGCTCCATGGTGTGCTGCAGCCGCTGCTCGTCCGGCCGCTCGCGGATGGCTATGAGCTGATCGCGGGCGAGCGCCGATGGCGAGCCGCACGGCTGGCCGGCCTGGAGGCGGTCCCCGCCGTCGTCCGCGGTGACGCGGGCAACGACCAACAGCTGGTGCTCGGCTTGATCGAAAACCTGCAGCGCACCGACCTCGACCCGATCGAAGAGGCACGCGGCCTTCGCCGCCTGATCGAGGAGTTCGGCCTTACGCACGACGAGACCGCTCAGCGTCTCGGCAAGCACCGCGTCTCGGTCACCCAGTCCTTGCGTTTGCTCGGCGGATGTCCGGCCGTGCAGTCCGCCGTCGCGGCAGGCGTGATCACGGCCGGCCACGCGCGCGCGCTCATCGCACTGGAGGGCCAGGCCGTCCAGGAGCACGGGCTCAAAGTCGTGATCGCCAAGCACCTTTCGGTCAGGCAGACCGAGAACTGGGTGCGGACATACCGGCCCCGGCGCCGCCGGCATGGCGACACCTCTGCGGAGCTGCGCGCGATTGCGGCCGATGTCGAGTCGAGCCTGGGCGTGCCGATCAAGCTGACCGGAAGCCTCAGCCGCGGCAAGCTGGAGCTACGTTATTCGAGTCGCGAAGAGCTCGAACGGGTCTGCGCTAAGCTCGTTTCCTAAAAACGCATGGCGGCCCAACACGAACAAGCGGCTGGCGCCGCCTCGAGCGAACGTTCCGCGGCTTCGTCGCTGTTTCGCGAAGTCGCCGAGGTCGTTGTGCTCGCCGTCATTCTCTACGTCGGCATCAGCTTCGCGGTCCAGGCGGTTCACGTGGAAGGCCTCTCGATGTTCGCGACGCTCGACAACAACGATTACCTGATCGCAAACAAAATCGATTACAGGCTGCATGCGCCACAGCGCGGCGACATCATCATCCTGCGTCCGCCCACCAACAACTCCACCGACTTCATCAAGCGCGTGATCGCCCTGCCCGGCGAGAAGTTGTTGATCCGTAGCGGCGTCGTCTACATCAACGGCCACAGGCTCGACGAGCCGTACCTGCCGGAGGCATGGTCGAACGACAACAACTACCCGCGCAACGGATCGGACGGCGAGGTGATGCCTTCGGACCAGTACTTCGTCATGGGTGACAATCGAAACCGCTCGCAGGATTCGCGCTTTTTCGGCCCCATCAGCCGCGACCGCATCGACGGCAAGGCGTGGTTTCGGATCTGGCCGATCAAGAACTTCGGGAACATCTATGACAAGGTTCCCGTCCTGGAGAGCGGGACCACGTTCGCCGGCTCGCGGCGCCCCGCGACAGCCTAAACGTATGCCCGCCGCTCAGGCGCCGATCGCAAGCCGGAACGCGCTGTCTCGCGAGAAGGGACCGATTACGGACATCTGCATCGTGCCGCTCAGGAGCTCATCGGCGACCCGCTTGACGTCAGCCGCGGTCACGGCGTCGACCAGCGCTAGCTCCTCCTCGATGCTCTTGATCTCACCCAGCAGCACCTCCTGGTAGGTGAGCCAGAAAGCGACGCCGTTGGTGGTTTCCAGCTCCAGCCTCAGGCGGCCCTTCGTGAACTCCTTGGCCCGAGCCAGCTCGTCGGCGGAGACCTCAGACTCACCAAGACTCCGCAGCTCCGCCATCGCCGCGTTGACCGCATCCACGGCCTTCTTCGGATCGACCCCTATGTAGACGCCGAGGTAGCCGGTGTCGCGGTGCTTCTGGGTGAAGCTGTGCACGTCATATGCCAGCCCCAGCCGCTCGCGAATGTTCAGGAAAAGTCGCGAGCTCATGCCCTCACCCAGCACGGTGTTGAGCAAGTCGAGCGCGTATCGGTCGGGATGGAGGTAGCTGAACGCGCGGGCGCCAAGGCAGATGTGCGCCTGCTCCGTCTCGCGCCGCCGGATCAGCACGCGCGGCCCATCGAGCGGCGACGGCGGCAGCGCGGCCAGCACCCCATCGAGACCCTCGCGAAGGGACAGGCCCTTGCTGACAAGGGCAAGCGTGTCGTCGTCGTCGAGCGAGCCCGCCGCGCCGATGACGAGATTCGGCAGCCGGTAGCGCGCGTCCGCGTACTCGAGGATGTCGTCGCGACTGAGGCGCGACACCGACTCTTCGGTGCCGGCGATATCGCGGCCCAGCGGATGGCCCGGCCAGATCAGCTCTTCGAAGAGGTTTTGCACGTAATCCTGCGGCTGGTCCTGGTACATGCGCAGCTCTTCGAGGATGACCATCCGTTCGCGCTCGACGTCGGCCGGATCGAGTCGAGAGTTGGCGACGATATCGAAGAGGACGTCGAGTCCCAGCTCTGTGTGCTCGGAGGGGACCCGCGCCCAGTACGCGGTCAGCTCTTTGTCGGTCGAGGCGTTGATGAACCCGCCCACGCCTTCGATGGCGTCGGCGATCTCTTTGGAGGACGGGCGCCGGCGCGTGCCTTTGAAGTAGAGATGCTCGATGAAATGGGAGACGCCCGCCAACCGCTCATCCTCCAGCCGTGAACCGCCGGCGAACATGAAGACCACGCTGGTCGAGTGACGCTCGGGCATCGACTCCGTGACCAGCCGCGCCCCTCCTGGCAAAGCTCGGACTCGATGCGGGGAGCCCATGGGAGCGCAAATTATAGGAGGGGCCTAGTTCTGACCGCCCTCTCTTAACGCGCCGAGCGCGGCATAAAGCGTCATGGCGACGAAGTCAGCGGGCATTCCGTCCGATACGGCGTCGAGCGCCTCGCCCAGGTAGCGGCGCACGTTTGGCACCTCGTCGACCTCGCTCAGCTCCAGGCAGTCGCGGATCGCCTCGGCGATCTCGGTTGGGGTGACCTCCTCGTCGCCGGCCTCGTCCGCGACCGAGTTGACCAGCGCGATTGCCTTGCGGATCCGATTCGCGGCGGGCCCGCCGGCCATTGAATCGCCGTTATTCGCCAGCGGGCTTGCGCGGTCCGACGACGACACGACGCTCGGGTTCTTCGCCGATGCTCGAGCTCGTCACGTCGGGATCGCCTTCGAGCGCAAGGTGGATTGCCCGGCGCTCGAAAGGCTGCATGGCGTCAAGCGTGATCGCGTCGCCGGTCATCTTGACCTGGCGGGCCGCGCGCATAGCGATCTCGCGGACGGTGTGCTCGCGGCGCTGCCGGTAGCGCTCGACGTCGACGATCACGCGCTCGCCCTCGGCGAGATGCTTGCCGACCATCACGTTGGTCACCGCTTGCAGCGCGCGCAGCGTCTCCCCCCGCCAGCCGATCAGCGCGCCCAGGTCGCGGCCGCTGATGTCGAGGGTGATGGGGTCGGAGCCTGTTCGCACGCTGACCTGGGCGCGGACGCCCATGTGTTTGAGAAGACCTTCGACCAGGCTCTTCGCCGCCTCGGCCTTGCCGTTGGCTGGGGCCGGCATGGTGTCTGGCGTCGGGGCGTTCTGGTCGATCACGGTCACCTCGACGAGGGTTTCCTCCGGCGTCTCGCTGAGGATCTTGACGTCAACGTTGCGCCGGCTCTCCTGGAGCTCGATCAGCGCTGCGTCAACAGCTTCATCCAGTGTGCGGCCGCGGCCTTCAGCGGATTTCAAGTGCCTTCACTCCTTGCCTTGCTTCTCACGTCGCCGGCTCTTTGATTTGTTGGATCCGCCCTGCGGTCCCGACTTTGGCTTGTTGGAGGGTCCGTTCTGCGACGCCTTATTGGGGGACGGCTTGTTGGGCGCCGCCCTGTTTGGCATCACCTGGCTCGAGGTCGCCCTGCTCTGGAGCGACGGTGCTCCTCCCGCGACGGTCCTGAACCTTGCCGGCAACAGGTTGCCCCACCCGACCACGAAACTCTGCTGAATGATACTGACGCAGTTTCCGACAAACCAGTACAGGCCCAGGCCGGCTGGAACGTTGAGCGCAAAGTAGCCGATCATCAGCGGCGAGATCCACACCATCGTCTTCTGCATCTGCAGGGTCTGCATCTCCTGCTCGGTGGGGTTGAGCGGCGGCGGCATCATCAGCATCCTCGACTGGATGAGGGTCGTCACCGCGGCGAGCAGCGGAAAGATCAGATAGGTGATCGCCGGGATCGGGAGACCCGAGAACATCATGTGGTGATTCGGGTTCTCATTCAGGTTCGCGACGAAAAGAAAGTGAGTCGCGACATCGTGGCCGCGACCGAAGTTGGTGAAGACGTAGTAGAGCGCGGTCAGGATGGGCAGCTGGACGACCAGCGGCAAGCAGCCGATCAGTCCGCCGAACGGGTTGACCCCGTGTTCCTGGTAGAGCTTCATCATCTCGGCGTTCAGCTTCTGCGGCTCTTTCTTGTACTTCTTGCGCAGCTCCCCCACCTGGGGCGCAAGCTTTCGCTGCTCGACCATGGTCTTGCGCTGGGTGACCAGCTGGAACTGCTGCAGAGGCGCGAGGAGCAGCCGGATGAGGATCGTGAGGACGATGATCGCGACGCCGTACGCTCCGATGGTGTCGAAGATTGGAATCCCGAAAACATGTGAGTAGATGAAGCTCAGCGCACCCTGCAAGGTGACGCCAAAAATTGCCCACCACGCGTCGTGAATCGGGCTCAGAAACTTAAGTAAATCGCCCAGTTGTCTTTACTCCGTCAGGTCGAAATCTGGATCAGGGGACAGGGTCGTAGCCGCCTGCGGCAAACGGGTGGCAGCGAGCGATCCGCGCCGCTCCCATCCAGCCGCCCTTCAGCCAGCCGTACCGGTCGATTGCCTCGTACGTGTAGTGCGAACACGAAGGGTAATAGCGGCAGGATGGGGGCAGAACCCGGGCAAGGGACAGTTGATAACCGCGAATCAACAGCAGGAAAAGCTTCGTCATGGCTTGAGCTTGGCGAGCCTGAGCGCAGCCAGCGTCGCCTCCGCCTTCAGGTCGGCGAACGAAAGCTCAAGCGCCGCCGGGCGGGCGATCAGGACCACCTCATATCGTATTCCCACCTGATGCAGCGGCGAATCAGGCCCGAGCAGGCCAAGCCGGGCCACCTCCCGAAGCCGTCGCCGAGCCCGGTTGCGCTCGACCGAGCTCTTGACCATCCGGCTGACGGTCACCCCGACCCGCGTCTGCGGCGCCGGGGTGGGCACGGCGAATCCGACCAGCGCGCGCCCGCTGTGGAATCGCCGGCCGCTGATCGCCGCTTGGAAATCCGAGCGCCGACGAAGCCGCAAATGCTTCTTCATGACCATTGCGCCCGCCCTCGGTAGGGCGCCCGCTACGCCAGCCGCGCTCGCCCTTTGCGGCGGCGATTGCGGAGCACGCGCGCCCCGCCTCGGGTGCTCATCCGGCGCAGAAAACCATGGACGCGCCGGCGATACCTCTTCTTGGGTTGATAGGTTCTTTTGATCGCGCCAGTGTAGCCGACGTAATTCGCATGGCTTGTGATACCCGACCTATCACTTTATCGCATGCCTAAATGCCTTGCGGTATCCACAGGCCGGTGCTATAGTGCGCGCCCGGAAGCCACAAGCAAATCGCGACGAATCCCGCTGCAGTACAGATTGCCGCACCCAGACCCAGTAATTCTGACAAGTAAGCAACATTTAGTCGTACAGCAACGCTTCCATATTTCGGGATTGACCGGATAGTGGATTTCGGACAGGTCGGCGCCGCCTGCCTGTGGAAATCCGGCCCGCTCTTTTCCACAGGCACCAAGGAGGCGGAGCTCATGCTCGAAGAGCTTCGGTTGAATCCGCGGACCATGGCAGCGCAACTTGGCGGTCGCTGCCCGGGCCAGACGCGGGCATCCGATGACGCAAAAGTTGACCCCAATTTGTCCACAGGATCTGCAGAGGGGGCGCGGCTACGCTCCACAGGGCCGAGGAGACGAATCCACAGTGGATGGCCAGGCATGGAAGAGGGGGTGGTGGGGTGAACCAGGACCAGATCTGGTCGCAGGTGCAGGAGGAGCTGCGCTTTCAGCTTGCCAAGCGCACCTACGATATGTGGCTCAAGAACACGTCTGTCGTGTCGGCTGACGGGGGCACGTTCCGGATCGGGGTGCCCAGCAAGCTGGCCAAGGATTGGCTCGAGGACCGTTTCTCAGGCCTGATCCAGGAGACACTCCAGGCGGTCACGGGCTCTGAGGTCGACATCGATTTTGTGATCGCTCCTTCCGGACATAGGCCCGCGCACACCATGTTCGACGGCGACGATGATCAGGGCCCGGACAACGGTCATGACAACGGGGTCGAAGCGATCGCCGAAGCCGTTGTCGCCCCCTCTGAGCTCAACGCGCGATTCAGGTTTTCATCATTCGTTGTCGGCCACAACTCGCAATTCGCGCACGCCGCCGCCAAGGCGGTCGCGGAGGCGCCAGGCGACAGCTACAACCCTCTCTTCCTGTACGGAGGCGTGGGGCTGGGCAAGACCCACCTCATGCACGCCATCGGTCACGAGGTGCACGACCGCTTTCCGCGCAAACGCGTCGTGTACCTGACATCGGAACAGTTCACCAACGAGGTGATCAGCTCTATCGCGACCGCGCGCATGGGAGAGTTCCGCCACAAGTACCGCACGGTCGATGTGCTCCTCATCGACGACGTCCAGTTTCTCGCCGGCAAGGACCGGACCAAAGAAGAGTTCTTTCACACCTTCAACGCCCTCCACGAGATCAACAAGCAGATCGTCATCTCGTCGGACCGGCCGCCGAAGGAGATCCCCACCCTCGAGGATCGGCTGCGCTCGAGATTTGAATGGGGTCTCATCGCCGACATCCAACCTCCGGATTTCGAGACCCGCCTCGCCATCCTCCACTCCAAGCTCGGCGACAACAGCAGCTTGATTTCGGAAGAAGTGCTCAACTTCATCGCTCATAAAGTGCAGCGCAACATCCGCGAGCTGGAAGGCGCGCTCACCAGAGTGCAGGCCTTCGCTGCGGTGCATCAAAGGCAGCTTGACGAGGAAGAGGCGGCGCGCCTGCTTTCGGACATCATTCCAGCCGGCACCCGCAAGCCGATCAACGTCGAGCGCATCCAGGCCCTGGTCGCCGATTACTACAACGTCACCCTCGACGATATGAAAGGCAAGCGGCGGGATAAACACATCGTGTTTCCGCGCCAGGTCGCCATGTTTCTCGTGCGCGAAGAAACCCCTTCATCGCTGCCGGCGATCGGCAAGGCGTTTGGCGGGCGCGATCACACCACGGCGCTGCATTCGATCGAAAAGATTGCCAACGAGCTCAAGGAAGACGAGCGCTTGCGTTACGAGGTGCAATCCATTCGCGAAAAGCTTTACGTGCAGTGATATCAACAGTTTCCAAGCAAGGGCTTGGGATGCGGCTGGGATGGACGGCCGGAGGTCATTTCCTCCCCAGGGCCTCAACAGGACCGCTGGCGGAGGAGGATGATTTCGCAGATGTTATCCACGTTTCATTTCGATCTGTAAATGATCTCGACATCCACAGTTCGCACAGCGCTTACTGTTATCGGTTACGAATGATTTCAATCAAGAGAATCTCTTTCAACGGGGGACAACTGTCGTGAATGCCAAAGTTCTTGCGGCTCAAATGAGGGTCACCTGCAGGCCGGCGGTGTTGGGGCAGGCGCTGCAGGTGGTGTCACGAGCCATCTCGAGCCGGACGACGCTGCCGATCCTCAACAACATCCTCATCGAGGCCACCTCGGAAGGGCTGGCCCTGACCGCCACCAACCTCGAGATCGGCATTCGCAAACTGGTTGCCGCCGAAGTTGCCGCCGAAGGCTCAACCACCGCGCCCGCGAGGCTGCTGACCGACTTTGTCAGCACGCTGCCTGACGACGAGCTCGAGATGACCCTCGATCCCGCAAGCCAGTCGCTCAGCCTGCGCTGCGCTCGATTCGACACCCACATCAAATGCATCGAGGCGGAGGAGTTTCCGCCCGGTCCGCGGCCGGATGAGGGCGACCGCCTGGAGGTCGCGCTAGACGACCTCGTAGGCGCTGTCGAGCAGACGCAGATGGCCGCCTCGACCGACGAGGCGCGGCCGGTGCTCACGGGCGTGCTGGTGCAGGTCCAGGGCGAGAGCCTGACGCTGGCCGCCACCGACGGCCACAGGTTGGCGGTCCGGAAGCTGGCCGCCGCCGGACCGACGGAGCTGGAGGCGAGTCTCATCGTTCCGGCTCGAGCCCTGGCCGAGCTGTCGAGGGTTCTCAAGGGTGAGCCTGGGAAGGTAGAGATCGTCATCTCCAAAGCCCGCAATCAGGTCTTCTTCCGCGCCGGCAGCTCCGAGCTCACCTCGAGGCTCATCGACGGCAAGTATCCAAACTATGCACAAGTTATCCCCAGCAAGAGCTCGACCAAGGTCAGGGTCCCTACTAGCGAGCTCACGCAAACAGTCCGCGCCGTGTCTCTCTTTGCGCGCGACAGCGCGAACGTGATCCGCGTCAAAGCGCAGTCGGGAGCGCTCACGCTCTCCGCCACCACCAACGAGGTGGGCGACAGCAAAGCCGAGATGTCCGCCGACGTGGATGGATCCGATATCCAAATCGCCTTCAATGCCCGCTACGTCCTGGACGCCCTCGGAGTGATTGGAGAGGATGAGGTCGAGCTGCTGTTCGACGGCCCTCTCAGCCCGGGGCTCATGCGGCCGCCGGGCAAGGAGCACTACCTCTACGTGATCATGCCCGTGCGGGTGGCGATGTCCTGATCCCCACGGAATCACGGCGATGTCGGATTTCGTGGGGACCCCTCCCCGGAGCGCATTGAGCGTGCGCCTCAGGAGACTGCAGCTCAAGAACCACCGCAACTACGTCCAGCTGGATCTGGCGCCGGGACCCGGCGTCAACGTTTTCATCGGCGCCAACGGACATGGCAAGACGAACCTGCTCGAGGCGGTTGCAATGCTGGCCCTGTCATCCTCGCCGAGGGCGCGCCGAGAGCTGGAGCTGGTCGGGCCCGCCGGCTCGGGCTCGCGGATCCAGGCAGAGATCGACGATGGGCCGGCGCGGCGTGAGATCTCCATCAGCCTGGATGTCGAAGGCCAGCGCGCGCGGCGGACGATCGAAGTCGACGGCGTGCGGCGCCGAGCCATCGATCTGCCGGGCCACTTCAGGGTTGTCCTTTTCTGGCCCGACGACCTCGGCCTGGTCAAGGCCGGCCCCGAGCTCCGGCGCCGCTTCCTCAACCAGATGCTGGTCCAGGTGGAGCCCGGTTACGCCCGCGCGCTGGCCGGGTTGCGCCGCGTGCTGGAGCAGCGCAACAGCCTGCTCAAGCGGATCGCTTCGGGCGAAGGCGGCGACGACATGCTCCACGCCTGGAACCAGGAGCTGGTCCAGGTCGGAGGCGAGATCGTGGCCGCCCGCGCCAGGGCGGTGCGCGAGCTGGAGCCCGAAGCAGCTCGCTGCCACGCTGAGATCGCGCCGGGCGAGCGGCTCGAAATCCATTACGAGGGGCCTCCGGAAAACCTGGCCGAAGCTGTGAATAACTCCCTGGCCGAGGACCTCAAGCGGGGGTCCACAAGCGTCGGTCCACACAGGGACGACGTGCCGGTGCTTCTGGATGGCCAGGAGGCTCGTTCTTACGCCTCCCAGGGCCAGCAGCGAACGGCTGTGGTGAGCCTGAAGCTGGCCGAGGCGGCATTGATCGAAAACCGCACCGGCGAGCGTCCGCTGCTCTTGTTGGACGATGTTTTGTCCGAGCTGGACGGCGAGCGCCGGGCTGCCCTGCTGAAGGAAGTGGCCGGTGGCGGGCAGGTGATCATCACCTCGGTCGAAGCAGGGCCTTTTCCGCCTGAATTGATGGCCGGCGCCATGGTCTGGACGGTGATTGAGGGCAAGATCCAGGCCTGTGGATAAGCTGGGCAATATTCTGCCGAAAGTCGTGCGCCGCCAGCCCGGTGGAGCTCGCTTGATGGGGACGCAGGTCGCCTCAGCGTTCATGACGTTGCTCGGTCCGGACGTGGCCCGGCTGTGCGACGAGGTCGAGCTGCGGTCGGGCACGTTGCTCGTCACCACCTCGAGCCCGGCGCTGGCGCATCAGCTGCGGCTCGACGCGCAGACCATCCTGGGCAGGCTCAACCGGCCCGACCTCGGGCGCAAGGTGCGCACGCTGCGGGTGCGCATCGGCCGGTCGACGCCAACATGAGGTTGGGTCCGCCGCGAACTTCCAGGCTGGGCCGCGAACAGGAGCAGGCGGCGGCGCTTGCCGCCGGCCCGGTTCGCGTCGTGGCGGGGGCCGGCACGGGCAAGACCGCTGTCATCGCCGAGCGCTTTCGCCGCCTCGTCGCCACCGGGGTATCGCCGGCAGCGGTCCTGGTCATGACGTTCACCGAGCGCGCCGCCGACGAGATGCGCCAGCGCATCGAGGACCTGATCGAGGCTCCCGCTCCGGCCGTCGGCACGTTCCACTCGATCGCCTTGGGCTGGCTGCGTGAGGACGGCAGGTCGATCGGAGTGCCGCCGGGCTTTCGCATCCTCACCGGCGCGGATCGGTGGATCCTGGCGCGCCAGCTGATGTGGAGCATCGGCGACGCGGCCTTGACCGGCGACGAGCGGCCGGACGACCTGGTCGCCCCGGTGCTCCAGACGCTGGAGCGAATGAAGGAGGAGCTGGTGCCGATCGCGCGGTTGCAAGCGTGGGCTGCGTCGAGCGAAGACGCCGACAAGGCGGCGCTGATGCGTGCTTGCGCAAACCTTTTTCGCGCCTATGAGAAGGAGTGCCGCAAGCAGCGCTTCCTCGATTTCGACGACCTGCTCCTGTCGACGGTCCGCCTGTTCGAGAAGCACCCGGAAGTGCTCCGTCGCTACGCCGAGCGGTATCCGCACGTGCTCGTCGACGAATACCAGGACCTGAACCTGGCCCAGGAACGGCTGGTCGAGCTGATCGCCGGCGGAGGCGATCCCTTCGTCGTCGGCGATGACGACCAGTCGATCTATCGCTTCCGCGGCGCCTCACGGGCAAGCCTGGAGAGATTTCTGGGCAGCTTTCCCGGGGCGCGGACGACCACCCTCGGCCGCAACCGCAGGAGCTCGCGGAGGATCGTCGCGGCAGCAACGGCCCTCATCGCCAACAACCCCGACCGGCTGTCGAAGCAGCTGCGCTCCGAGGAGACCGGACCCGCGGTGCAGCTCTGGGAGTGCAGCGATGGCTTGTCGGAGGCGTCAGCGATCGCCCGCGAAGCAGCCCGGCTGGTCGATGAGGGTGCTGCGCTGGCTTCGATCGCAGTGCTGTGCCGCACCAATGCGATCGCGCGCCCCATCGCCGCGGCGCTGGCCGCAGGAGGTCTGCGGCATGTGGTCATCGGCGGGCACGGGTTTCACGACCGGCCGGAGATCAAAGACCTGATCGCGATGCTCCGCGTGGTGCGCGACCCGTGCGACCTCATCGCGCTGTCTCGTGTCACGGCGCGGCCCGCGACCGCCGCGCTGCCGTCCGTGGTTGAACGTTTTACCGCCGCCGCGGGTCAGCTCGACGTGCGCGACCTGTTCTTCGAGCTCATGGAGCAGACCCGGTATCTCGAGGTCTTGCGCACTGACCTGGAGGCGAGTGAAGCGGCCCGCGCCACCGCCAACGTGAGCCGCTTTGCCGAGACGATCGCGGAGTTTTGCGACGGCTCGGCGGACCGCTCACTCGCGGCTTTCATGGGGCACCTCGACCTCGTGCTGCTCTCGGGCGAAGACGAAGAGCCGGCCCCAGTCGAAGCCGGGGATGCCATCCAGGTCATGACCATCCATCAATCGAAAGGCCTCGAGTTCGACGCCGTCTTCGTGCCATCGCTGGTCGAGGGCCGCCTGCCCCAGTCGGGCCGGTCACCGCGTTTCGAGCTGCCGGCCACCGTCCTCGAACCACTCGTGCGGGGCCGCGAGGACGTGATCGCCGAGGAGAGGCGCCTCCTCTATGTGGCGATGACGCGCGCCCGGCGGCGCCTCTATCTCACCAGGGCCACGCACTACGAGGGCGGCCGGCGATGGAGGGATTCGCGCTTTCTCGACGAGGTCCGCGCCGCAGGTCGAGGCGTCATCCTCGAACGGCAGATCGCGCCGTCGCCGGAGCCGCCGCCAGTGGCGTCGGTGAGCGGCCACGCCGGCGAGGTCCAGCTGTCGTACAGCGCGATCACGGCCTACCAGGACTGTCCGCGGCAGTACTGGTACCGCCACGTCCAGCGCCTGCCGGTGGTGCAGAGCGCGGAAGCCGTCCATGGCGTGATCCTGCACGAGGTCCTGCGGCGCGCCGGCGAGCTGAGGCGGAAGGGCGGCGCCATCACCGGCGCGCAGCTGAAGACGATCCACAACGAGGTGTGGAAGGTCACTTCCTTCCCCGATCCCCGGCGCGTGCCCGTGTTCAAGCGCAATGGCGCCGCGGAGCTCGAGGCGTATCGGGCAGGCGGTGGACTGGACGCTGTTCCGGCTTACCTGGAGCATGCATTCGATGTCGCGGTCGATGGTTGGAAGCTGCGCGGCGTGATCGACCGCATCGATCGGACTGAGGGCGGCTGGCGGATCATCGACTACAAGAGCGGGCGTCCGATCGCTCGCCGCCGCCGGGATCTGCAGGTGGCCCTCTACGCGCTCGGCGCGACCTCGGCGTTGAGACTGGATCACCTCGAGCTCGAGGTCGTCTACCTGGCGGGAGGCGGATCCGTCCGCGTCGACAAGGTGGATGGGCTTGTCCACGAGGCCGAGGTCGAGGGTGCGCAGGTGGCGGAGGGGATACGGGCGGGTCGATACGAGCCGAGGCCCGAGCGGCGGCGCTGCCGGCTGTGTCCTTACCGGCTCGCCTGCGCCGACGCCCTGTAGCGCGCAGCCAACAGCAGGCACTCGCGGGCGATATCCGATGACGCGTACGGGTGGGCGAGCTCTTCGGCATTGCGCGACATCTCGCGCCAGGTCGGGCCGCCCTCGGCCATGACCCGAACCTCGTCGAGCAGATCGGACTCTTTCGGCGCGAAGGCGCCGATCCGCGATGCGACGACGAAGTCGACGTTCGGCGTTTCCTGGCCCGGCAGGAAACCGGTGATCACCAGCGGCAGGCCTGTGGCGAGGGCTTCCGCGATCGCACCTGGACCGGCTTTGGTGACGACCAGGTCACAAGCGCGCATCAGCTCGGGCATGTAGTCGACGAAACCGAGCACGAGCATTGGCGTCGACGCGCGCATCTCATAAATCCGGCGGCGCAGTTTTTCGTTGCGGCCGCATACCACCGCCAGCTGCCAGGGGTGGGGCTCCAGGGCGAGAGCTCGGACCTGGGCGGCAAGGTGTCCGACACCGGCCGCACCGCCAATCACGAGCACGGTGAACCGGTGCTCGTCGAGGCCGAACCGGCGACGCAGCGCCTGCTTCTCGCCAGGCGCCGGGGGGCGGAAGCGGAGATCCACCGGCAGGCCGAGCAGCTTCACTCGGTCGCCGGGCACCCGCCGCCGCAGGGCCACCCTGCGCGCCTCCTCGGTCGGCGCGACCACCAGGTCGGCCTGGCTGAAGGTCCATCCACGATGGAAGTCGACCAGGTCGGTGATGACGGTCATCAGTGCCCGCGGCCGGCCGCTCTTACGGATCGCCTGGTGGGCGACGTGATTGAGGAGCGGATGCACCGACAGCACGACGTCTGGATCGTGCTGCTTCAGAAGCTGCGTCATCACGCGCCGCACCGCCGGCCCGAAGATGGCGCGAATCGCGGCAAAGGTCGCCTGCGTGTTGCTCGTGTGATAGACCGCTCCCCACGCCGCGCGCGAACGGCTGATGACCGGCGAGTACAGCGAAGCCAGGCGGCGGACGATGACCGGCCCCTGCCCGATAAGGGGGTCGGCGACGGTGACGACTGACGTCGGATCGAGCAGCTTCAGCGCGTCGGTGAGGGCGCGCGCCGCGGCGCGATGACCACCGCCCGTATCGCTGAACAGGATGAGGACGCGCGGCGAGCCGCCGGCCGGTGTCGGATAAAGGGGGGCGCCCTCCGCTACTTGCGTCGCGCCGCTGCGCGGCGCGCGATCCATCTCATGTTGTATGAAGACAACAAGTAGGTGATGAAGACCAACGCGATGATGCCGATGCTCACCCAGAGGATGGTCCGTTTCGCCAGCTCGCCGGGTGAGAGCGCACCGCCGCCTGGGTTGTGGTTCTGCTGGATGATGTAGGCGGCGAGGTCCTTGACGTCCTGGTCGGTCAGGCCGGCGTTGCCGCCTTTGGCCGGCATGGCGGTTTGCTTGGGATCTCCTGGCTGCGGCTGACGGCCGTTGGTGATGATGCCGATCAGAAAGCCCGGATCCAGCGGATTGGAGACGCCAGGCAGCTTTTCGATCGGGTTGAGCGCTGGCCCGATGCCACCCTCGAGGCTGGCGCCGTGGCACGTGGCGCAGTTCTGGGCGTACAGCGTCGCGCCCTTGCTCGGATCGCCGGGCAGGGCCGGCGCCCCGCTGGCCGCGGACGAGCCGCTCGGCGCCGGCGACGGGGAGCTGTCAGCGAGCGTCGAGATGGCCGTGAGCACCAAGAAGGCTGGGATCGCCAGCACCAGAAGGAGGCCCCTGGTCACCCGCATCGAGGCCAATCATATCGAGCCGAGTTCACCCGGTCCGGTCGGGAATACGCCGAAAGCTCGTAGGTTCTAACAGTTATGGCTTCCTGCTCGCCGGTCTCCCGTTCCGGTTTCTGCTGCGTCTCACGACGCTGGCTTGACGCGAGATCGGCGTACCGTGGCTGAGGCTAGCCGCCCGATCTCGGACCGCGCCGCACGGCGGATCGCGGTCATCTCCATGCACACGTCGCCCACGGCTTCGTTGGGTCAAAACGCGAACGGCGGCCTCAACGTGTACGTCCACGAGGTCGCCACCGCCTTCAGCGACCGGGGCATCGCGACCGACATCTTCACCCGCCAGCAGTCTCCTGACGACCCGGCGATCGAGCCCCTGGCTGAGCTGTCCCGGGTGATCTATCTGCCCGCGGGACGGGGGCTGGATAAGTATTCGCTGTACAACGAGGTGCCTGCCTTCGCCTCGCAAGTCCTCGATTTTGCTGAACGCGAAGGCATCTCTTATGACCTCCTGTTCTCGCACTACTGGCTCTCGGGTGAGGTAGCCTGCCTCTTGCGGCCACACCTGGCCAGCGGGTGGGCGCACGTCGCGCACACGCTTGGACTGGTCAAGAACCGGTCCCTGGCCGCGGGCGCTCGACCGGAACCGCCGCTGCGCATCCGGGTTGAGGCTGAGATCGCGCAGCAAGCCGATCTCCTGATTGCGTCCACGGCCGATGAAAGCGCAGAGCTGGTGCGGACGTACGGAGCGGTTCCCGAGCGCGTGTTTGTCGTGCCGCCCGGTGTGGACCTGTCCGTCTTCCAGCCGGTCGACCGCGACGAGGCTCGGCGCAAGATCGGTTACGGACCGGGCCGCCTGCTGCTCTTTGTGGGGCGGCTCGAGCGCCTCAAAGGTGTCGAGGTCGCCATTCGCGCCCTGGCTCTGCTTCGTGACCGCAACCACGACGACGTCCGCTTGCTGATTCTCGGCGAAGACAGCAAGGATGGCGACGAGGGCGAGAAGGACCGCCTCAAGGCTGTCGCCGCCGACATCGGTGTTCGCGATCGAGTTGATTTCCTCGGCTCGGTGGCGCACCACGAGCTGCCGTACTTCTACTCGGCGGCGGACGTCTGCGTGATGCCTTCCTACAGCGAATCGTTTGGCCTGGTCGGCCTCGAGGCCCAGGCCTCCGGCCGGCCGGTGGTGGGATCAGACGTGAGCGGCTTGCGCTCCGTGATCCGCGATCAGGTGAGCGGTTACCTGATCGCCGGTCACGATCCGGCTGAATACGCCGAGCGAATCGGCCGCCTCCTCGAGGATCCCGAGCTGGCCCAGCAGATGGGCCGCCGTGGGCGCCTCCTGGCGCAGCGGTACTCGTGGACCCGCACGGCCGACCGGCTGCGGGAGCTGTTCGAGGACGTCGCCGAGCGGGCTCAGATCCGCGTCCACGCCACCGCGCGACAGGAATAAGGAAAAGACGCAGGGTCTTCTTTGGTGAGCGCGGTGGGCCGGGTGCCATCGGCGTTCATGAGCCAGACCTGGTTGCTGCTCAGGAAGGCGATCTGGTGGCCATCGGGCGAGGACGCCGGTGCCGAAACATCGATCGCGGGATCCGACGGCAGGCCGGCGGCCGGGGTGAGCGCAGCGGGGGGCGAAACGACATTGATGACGAAGGCCTTATGCGCGATTCCAGCCGGCATCGAGAGGGCGGCAGCAAAGACAAGATGGGTCGAGTCGGGCAGCCAGACCGGCGGCGAAATCTCGCCGGTGGTCAGGGTCGTGGTCGCTGCGGCGCCTGTGAGGCTGCGCATACGGAGGCTGGTCGTGTTGGGGTCACGCCGCAGGTACGCAATCCGGTTGCCGGCAGGCGCCCATGAGACAGCGCCGACGGGAGCGGTGTCTAGCGCCAGCTCGTAACGCGCACGCAGCCCGACGTCATAACCCCAAACCTCATTGAGGTTGGTCGTGCGGTTGATGAAGGCGAGGCGCAGGCCGTTGGGCGCGACAGCTGCCTCGGCCACGTCATTGGCGATCGTCTCCTCTCTGCCGCCGGCATCCTGTCGGTGCAGGACGGCACCGTCGTCGATATAGACAAATCCCATCCCGGCGGCGAGTGAGGCCGCCCAGTGAGCAGTAAACGACAGACGCCTGGCGGCGCCACCCGGGGTGAACTGCCACCAGGTCTGGTCGGGACCCTGGATCAGGAGCGAATCCCCTCCCGGCGACCAGCTGAAGGAGTGGACCGCGCTGCCATCGAACAGCTGGCGCGGGAAACCGCGCTCGTTGACGATCCACAGTCCCGCGGGCGAGCCGTCTGGACCGTCGGTCGCGAAGGCGATCCAGTGGCGAAGCGGATGGACCGCGCCAGTGGTGAACCGGATCAGCTGATCACGGCCGAGCTGGTTGCCATCGATGTCGAGCGCGGCGGTGTTGATCAGGAGCTGGTATTCGGTATTCGCGCCGAGAAGCTGGTAGGGCGCGATGATGGCACGCCGGCTGTCGGTCGAATCGAGGCGGACGTCAAAGGCCGCGCTGGGGCTGAACGAGATCGCACTCCTGAGGGTGCTCGGTTCCATCACCCGCGAGAAGTCGAGGCTCAGGTACGCCGACGGATCCACGCCACCCTCGCCGTTGGTGGGGTTCGAGCCGGAAAGACCGGGCGGGCCTTCGGTGATGAACGACCAGTGGTGGCGCAGGGTGTAGGTGTTGCCCGCCGGGTCGCGGTAGCCGGGCTCGAGCATCACCTCGTAGGTGGCGTTGGTGCGAAGGGTTGGGTGGTCGTAGACGAGCTGATGTCCGCTGACCCACCGCACCGAGCCGTTGGTCGGCGGCGCCAGGTGGAGGCGGGACTCGACCGATGCCCGGTCGACGTCATGGTCGAAGGTGATTTGGACCGGGGCCGCGGTGGAGACGTCGACGGTGTTGCGCTGGGGCGAGTAGTCGATGATCTGGGGAGGGTCGCCGCCGCAACCGGCCAGCGGCAGCACCAGGCCGATAAGCGCCACCGCCAAAAAAACATGCCCCTTTCTGGGTTCACGGGCCAAATCAGCCTGGATCGAGGCAGAGCGAAAAAGACCCGGAAGACTGTCCACCCTGGTAAGGGTTTACACCGACGGCTAGAGGTGGGACTTGAGCCGCGCCCTCATCTCTTGCGCCAGCTGCTCCAGGCGCGAGGAGTCGACGAACAGGAGTGAGATGCTCGGGATCTGATCGATCGCGCCCTCGATGCCGGGAAGCGACGGGTCCGCCGCCCCCAGGATGTCCTTCACCTTTCGCGCCCGGTTGCCGAGCGCGTCCTCAGCCATCGCCTGTAGCTCGGCGACGATGCTCGCCCAATCGAGCTGTGGGCCGGCAGACCTGGGCGGCGTGGTCGGAGCGACCTGCATCGGAGGCGCAGCGGGCTGCGTGTAATTCGAGAACGACTGGGTTGGGATCTGCGCCGTCGGTGGTTCTGGCTGCATGTTGGGCGCCACTGGGAGCGTCGGGCTCGGCGTTGCGGCGGCTTCTGGTGACGCCTGTGGCGCAAACGACGCAGGCGCCGCCGGCCGGCCTCGCTGGTCTCCCACGATCTCGTCCACAGCGAGGGGCGGGTGCTTGGTCGAGTCCGCCGACTTGACCTCGATCATCGCATTCGGATCGTCACACAGGGCCAGCGCGCGGTCTGGCTTGTCTGCGATGTCGCGCGACTCGCTGGTGTAAGCACCGGCCATCTCGCCGGCGCTCAGGATGATGACTCCGGTGCCTGCAGCCGCGCGGATCATGACGCTGCCGCTGAGCTTCCGCTCGCTCAAGAAATTCAACAGCGCCTTCATGTCAACCCACGCGGCGTACAGCTCGGTGTACATGGGTCGGGAGACGGTGAGCTCGTAGAGACCGTCGATCAGCTCCGACGACAGTCCGACCACGTCGAGCACGCCATGTCCGGCCGTGACGTCGTCGTTGAATGCCTGCAGCGCCTGCTTGCCGAGGACCAGGCTTCCCGCATCGGCGGCGCCGTCGTACAGGCACTCGAGCGCGGAACCTTCGCGAAACAGGATCAGGCCCGAGGCGTCATCGGTCAGCAGCCTGACGTAACCCGTGTAACCCTCGCGCTCGAGCGTGGTCAGGAGCCGGGGGAAATCGACGAATGATGTCTTGAGCGAGTCGTAAAGGATCTGGCCCGCCGGAACGGGAATCGGTTCGCGGCCGTGCTTCGGCTGCGGGCGGTGCTTCACGCCACGTCTCGGCTGCGGTGCTTCCACCTTTCTTTCCGATTCAGCATGCTCTTTCCTTTCACTTTTTGGCTCCGGCCGTTCTGCCGCGGGCTCGGTCACAGGCTCTGCCTTGGACTCAGCGGGAGCGGGCTTGGGTTCCGCGTCCGCGGCGTGCACCAGGTCCGGGATGCCTGCCTTGACCGTCTCGTCGGCGGGCAGCTTGGCCTTGGCGTCGAACTCGAAGTCGCCCTTGGTCCAGTGAAGCGCGTTGACCACGGCATCGTCGCCCGACTTGCCGTCGCCACCCTGGGCATGAAAAAGATGTCCGAAGAGGAAGTACAGCGAGGCGGACTGCCCGTTCCCATTGCGGACGATAAGGGTACCCGTCGACCGCTCACCCTGAGCGGATTCGAGAAGCGAACGAAGGGGGGTTTCGGCCAATGAGCCGTGCGCCTGCACCAGTCTTTCTCCTGAGATCGGCCCAGCCCGATCGAGAACTAAGAGAAAGTTAGTATAGGCATCGAGATCAGAGCCGCGCGCCCGGAGCCTCCGGACCTCCCCTTACCCGTTCGACCTGCACCCGCGCGCCTCGTCCTCATCCGCCACGGCCAGTCGACTTGGAACCGTGACCACCGGATCCAGGGCCAGCTCGATCCTCCACTTTCGGACGAGGGCCGCCGTCAGGCCGAGCTCCTCGGCGGCCGGCTGGCCGAACGCCGCTTCGTCGGGTTCTACGCGAGCGACCTGAAACGCGCCCTCGAGACCGCGCAGGTCATCGGCCGCGTCATCGGCATCGAGCCTGAGCCCGCGCACGCTCTGCGAGAGATCTTTCTCGGCGAGTGGGAGGGACTGCGGACCGAAGAGATCGCGGCCCGATTCCCCGAGGCATGGGCGGCGTGGGTCGAGGAGCCTGATTGGGACGTCGTGCCCGGCGGCGAGGGCGCCGCGCTTTTCGATGCACGGGTCGGCGCTGCGCTGGACGAGATCGTCAAGAGGCATCAGCACGGCGACATCCTCCTCGTCACCCACGGCGGCGTGATCCAGATCGCGCTCCACCGCGTGGTCGGGCGGCCCAGCGGCGGCCTGTGGCCGTTCAGGATCCAGAACGCATCCATCTCGCTGATCGAACAACGCAACGGCCGGATGGTGATCGGCGGCGTCAACGACGTCGCTCATCTCGAGCCCGCTCTTGTCATCGAGCCTGGTCCGTCGTGAGCGCTGACGCAGAGCGCTGGGACCGCGATCTCGATGAACGCGCATCACCTGCTCCGCTGCTGCAATCGTGGGCGTGGGGCGAGGTGCAGGCGCGAGCCGGTTGGAGCACGGAGCGGATCCAGCTGTCTCCAGAAGGTGCGATGGCAAGCGTCCAGCTGCGAAAGGTGGGTCCCGCGCGCGAGGCATACGTGCCGCGCGGCCCGGTGCCCGCCACCGCCGAATCCCTGGATCAGCTGGTCGCCTGGGCGAAGGCGAATGGCCTGGCCAAAATCGTCGTCGAGCCCGAGGCGCCCGATTCTCTGCACGACGAGCTGGGCCAACGCGGTTTCACGAAGGTCGCACCCATTCAGCCGCAGCACACGCGCATCATCGAGCTGCGTCCACCGGCGGAGCTTCTCTCCTCATTCCGCCACGGACGGCGTTACAACATCCGCGCAGGTCAGAAACGCGGTGTCGTCGTGGAAGAGGGAAAGGATGCGGCCGAGCTGGCGCGCCAGTCAGCGGCGGTCGAGCGCAGGGAGTCGATCCACCTTCCGGACAGGCGCTACTACGAGCTGCTGCTCGATCTTCTGCCGTGGTGCCGCACCTACACCGCTTACACGCCCGAAAAGCGTCAGCCGCTGGCGACGGTCCTGGTCGCGAGGCACGCCGGCCGCGCGTACAGTCTTTTTGCCGGCCGCAGCGGCGCGCATCGAGAGCTGATGGGCAATGACCTGGCCTGGTGGTCGGCGATCTCGTCGGCCGCCGAAGCCGGGTGCAATGACTTCGACCTCTGGGGCGTGCCGCCGCCCCGCTCGGGGCCTGAGCATCCCTGGCACGGCCTCGGCTTTTTCAAAGCCGAGTTCGGCGGTGAAGAGATCGCGTATCCGGGGGCGTGGGAGCTTGTGTTGTCCGCCACTGGCGCCCGGGTGCTAGGCCTGGAGCGCAAAAGCAGAGCTTTCATTCGGGGCCTGAAACGAAACATTCCCTAACAATCCTTCAATTATGTTAGGTTTGTCTTATGGCTGTCGCGGAGTCCTCTCGCAAGGTCCTCGTCGTCGAGCCGGACAGCTCGACCCGGCGCGAGATCAAGCTGGTTTGCGAGCAGGACGGATACCAGGTGGTGGAGGCGGAGGCCGGGTCGGAGGCGCTGCGCCAGGTCGAGCACTCGCGGCCGAGCGTGGTTCTGCTCGAGGTCACGCTCCCGGACGCCGCGGGTTTTGATGTGTGCCGCGAGCTGCGCAAGATGGACCCGGCGGTGCCGGTGATCATGATGAGCTCAAGGTCGGACGAGATCGATGCCGTCGTCGCTCTCGAGATCGGCGCCGACGACTACGTCACCAAGCCGCTGCGGCTGCGGGAGCTGGTGGCTCGTATGGCCGCCCACCTGCGTCGAGCCCGGCTGGAGAACGCCGAAGCGATGCGCAGCCGCCTCGAGTTCCGCGACCTCGTCATCGACGTCAACGAACGCCGCACCTACAAGTCAGGCAAGGAGGTCGAGCTGACGCACACCGAATTCGACCTCCTGACATTTCTCGCCAGCAACGCGGGCAAGGTCTTGAGCCGGGAGAAGATCCTGAACTCGATCTGGGGTTACGAGTACCCCATCGAAACGCGGGTCATCGACGTCCACATCAGGAACCTGCGCCGGAAGATCGAGACTCAGCCGTCGCGCCCCTACTACATCCTGGCCGTTCCAGGCATCGGCTACCGATTCACGAACGCCCGCCCCTCGTAGGGATTTCTGACCCCGAGCTCGGAGAGCGATTCGATTACGAAGGGCCGCTCCGCGATCCGCGGATGCGGGATGACCAGGTCGCGAAGCGTGACGTGCTCGTCGCCGAAAAGGAGGATGTCGACATCGATGACGCGAGGACCCCAGCGCCGAGTCCGGCGCCGGCCCCCCGCGCGCTCGACCTCCTTTGCCACCCGGAGCAGCTGACGCGGCGTGCCCTCCCATGCGGCTTTGACGACCTGGTTGAGAAATCGCGGTTGCTCCGTGACGCCCCAAGGCTCGGTTTCGATGACGCGGCTCTGACGCAATATCCGCACGCCGCATTGACGCAGCCGCCGGCGCGCCGCGCTGAGGTTGCGACTGCGCGTGCCCAGGTTGGTGCCGAGGCCGAGATAGACAGTCGTCAAGGACTAATCGGAGCCCGGGCGGCGCATGCGGTCGGCGACGCGGACCGCGCGCACCATCTGCCTCACGTCATGCACGCGCACGATGTCGGCGCCGCGCAAGACCGCGCCCACCACCGTGGCTGTGGTGCCCTCGAGCCGATCGGTGACCGGAAGATCGAGCAGCTTGCCGATGAACGACTTGCGCGAGGTGCCGACCAGGACCGGATGTCCAAGCTCTCTCAGCTCTGAAAACCGCCGCATGACCTCCCAGTTCTGGTCCGCCGTTTTGCCGAAGCCAATGCCCGGATCGACGATCACCTTTTCCTTCGGCACGCCGGCGGCGATCGCGCGGGCGGCGGCGGCGACAAGGAAGCGCTTGATCTCATCCATCAGGTCGCCCGGGTACTCGGTCCCGTCCTGGTTGTGCATCAGGACCAGCGCGCAGCGATTCCGCGCGGCGAGGTCAGCAATCGTCGGTGAGCGCGTCAAGCCCCAGACGTCATTGAGGATGGTCGCGCCCGCGGCGACGCCGGCCTCGGCCACCTCCTGCTTGTACGTGTCGATCGACAGCGGCACCGCGGACTCGCGCGCCAGCCGGCGCACGACCACCTCGGTGCGGCCGATCTCCTCCGCCGCCGTGACAGGGACATGTCCGGGGCGCGTCGACTCACCGCCCACGTCGAGCATGTCCGCGCCTTCGCTCACCATCCGCATGCCCTGCGTGACCGCGGCGGCAGCGTCGGCGCCGAGGCCGTCGCCGCTGAAAGAGTCAGGGGTCACGTTGACGATGCCCATCACATAGGTGCGCGCGCCCCACTCGAAGCGCCGCCCGCCGATTTCGGCGATCACGACCCGATTATCCTCAGACCGGTAATGAAGCTGGCTGACCTCGCCCGCGGCGCGGGCGCCGTGCTCGAGGGCGACGGTGAGGTCGAGGTGACCGGGATCGCGTACGACTCGCGCCATGTCGTCTCCGGCGACCTGTTCGTCGCGGTGCAGGGAATTCACATCGACGGCCACGTATACGTTGCCGATGCCGTGGCCGGGGGCGCGGTCGCGGTGGCGATCGAGCGCTACGTCAAGGTCCCGGCCGGCACGCCGGTCATCCACCTCCCGTCGACGCGCACCGGTCTGGCGGAGCTCTCAGCTGAGTTCTACGGGCGGCCGTCACGACATTTGAAGCTTGCCGGTGTCACCGGAACCGACGGCAAGACCACCGTCACGCACATGGCCGAGCACGTGCTGCAGGCCAGCGGGATCGTTGCCGGCGCGATGAGCACGGTGGCATTCAAGGTCAGTGGCCGCGAGGTCGACAACGTCAGCGGGCAGACGACGACCGAAGCCCCCGAAGTGCAGGCATGGCTCGCGCGCATGGTCGAAGCCGGAGCTGCGTGCGCGGTCATCGAGACGACGTCGCACGCTCTCGTCCAGGAGCGCGTGCATGCATGCGACTTCGACGTGGCCGCGTTCACAAACGTCGGCCATGACCATCTCGACTACCACGCGACCTGGGAGGACTACATCGAGGCCAAGGCCCGACTCATCGACCTCACGTCACGCTCGGCCGACAAAGGCGTCGAGAAGACGGCCGTCCTGAATCGCGACGACCCCAGTTACGAGCGGCTTGCTCGGCGTCCTATCTCGCGCCGTTGGACATACGGCTTGACCACGGCGTCGGACCTGCACCCGCTCGACCTTGCCATCACCGGTTCCGGCTCGCGCTTTCGCATGAGAACCCCCATGGGCGACACCGAGGTCACACTCAATGTGCCCGCGCGATTCAACATCTACAACGCTCTCTGCGCGTCCGGCGTCTGCCTTGCCCTAGGCGTACCCGCCGAAGACATCGGCCGCGGACTCGCCGGTTTCGAGGGGGTGCGTGGCCGCCTCGAGCCCGTCGATCTCGGCCAGGACTTTCGCGTCTACATCGACTTCGCCCACGCCGCGGGCTCTCTCGCCAGCGCGCTCGCCGAGCTGCGACCGTTCACGCAGGGTCGCCTGATTGCCGTCTTCGGATCGACGGCCCGCTCGGATCACGACCGTCCCGGGATGGGCCGCGCGGCGGCCGAGTTCTCCGATTTTTTCATCATCACTACCGACGACCCGTTGAGCGAGGACCCCTCGGTGATCGCCCGCGACGTGCAGGCCGGCGCCGAGGGCAAGGCGCCGGGGCGGGACTTCGAGGTCGTGATCGACCGCCGCACCGCGATTCGCAGGGCCATCGAGATCGCGCGGCCCGGTGACACGGTGTTGCTGGCCGGGAAGGGCCACGAACGCTCCATGCGTACGGCCCGCGGTTCCGAGCCGTGGGACGAACGAGCCGAGGCGGAGGAAGCGATCAAGGAGCGTTTGTAGATCCGGCACCTTCTCTCCGCAGGGGAGAGGGATCAGGGGAGAGGGGCTTGGAGGGCGCGGGGGGCTTGGCCGCCGCCGACCATGCGCACGATCTCGACCTGGTCGCCGTCACCCAGCGTCACCGACTCGTAGGCGGCCCGTTCGAGGATCTCGCCGTTGTGCTCGACCGCGACCGCCCGGGGATTGACTCCGAGCTGGTCGAGGTAGGTCAGCAATGGCGTCGGCCCCTCGAGCTCGACCCGTTTGCCGTTGACCTGCAGGGCGATCATTCCTGAAAAGAGTCCCATCGATAAGGAAGGTGAGCACCGCTCATGAAAAGAGTCGGATGGCGGCGAAGCCGGCGGCGCCTGCCGCGTGGCACTCGGCGATTCGGTCTTCGGTCACGCCTCCGATCGCCAGCACCGGTATGCGCAGCGCCCTGGCGACGCGGGAGAGGGCGTCCAGACCAGCAGGCGCGCTATCGGAATGCGTGGTGCTCTCCCACACCGGCCCGAAGATCACGAAGTCGGCGCCGTCACGCGCTGCTTCGACCGCGGCCTGAAGCGAGTGCACGGAGCGGCCGACCAGCCGGTCGCCCAACAGCGTGCGCGCGTCGTGGGCAGCGATGTCCCGCTCGGGCAAGTTGACGCCCGCGGCGCCGCACGCCAGCGCGACATCGCACCGCGAGCTGAGCAGGACCGGGAGCGAAGAGGAGGCGACGAGCTGCGCGGCGTTGCGCTCCAGCTCTGCGGTGGACAGGCCAGGCGCACGGAGCTGGAGGATCGTCGCCCGCCGTGCTGTGCGTATGCCCGCCTCCGCGCTGGAAACGACAGCCATCGCCACCGGCCTGGCTAGTTCGGTCGCGAGACGCCCTCGGCCGGCGAGCTTGGGCTGGCCTCCCCGCGCTTGGGTATGCGTCCTGCGAGGTACGCCTTCCGGCCGGCCTCGACACCTTCTCTGATCGCTTCGGCCATGAGCTCGGGGTCTTTCGCCAGCGCGACCGCGCTGTTGACCAGGACCGCGTCCGCGCCGAGCTCCATGGCGAGCGCTGCGTCCGAAGGCACTCCGATGCCGGCGTCGACGACCACCGGCACCCGAGCCTCCTCGACGATAATGCGGATTTGCTCCAGCGTCTGGAGGCCCTGGCCCGATCCGATCGGCGAGCCCAGGGGCATGACCGTGACGGTGCCGATCTCTTCGAGCTTGCGTGCCAGCACGGGGTCGGCGTTGATGTAGGGCAGCACCTTGAATCCCTCGTCGACCAGCACCCGAGCCGCCCTCAGCGTCTCCTCGGGGTCGGGGAAGAGGTACCTCGGATCGGGAATCACCTCGAGCTTGACCCAATCGGACAGGCCCATCGAACGGGCGAGGCGGGCGATCCGGATCGCCTCGTCCGCGGTCCGGCAGCCGGCCGTGTTGGGCAGGATCCGGTAGCGCGTCCAGTCGATCACGTCCAGGATCGTCTTCTTGTTGGGGCTGTCCAGGTCCAGGCGCCTCAACGCGACCGTGACCAGCTCACTGCCCGATGCTTCGAGCGCGGCGAGCATCGCACCGTCACTCGTGTATTTGCCGGTGCCCAGGAACAGGCGCGAGCGAAGGGTCACGCCGGCGACCACCAACGGGTCCGCGTGCGTCAGCGTTTGCACGCGACCAAGAATACCGGGATGCAAATTGGACCTTCCCCAGCCGGCGGCTGGGCCGCCGACCTCCCCACGGGGTGGGGAGGTGAACCTCTCCGTCCCTAGGTAAGGTCCTGCTGCAGGAGAAGGGTCTTGTCGCGTCCGTAAGTCAGGCGCTTCACCGCGTCCTCCATCGGGAGCCACTGCAGCTTGTCGACTTCGATCCCGGCCTTGAACCTTCCTCCGCGGACCTCCATCACCCAGTAGCACGCGACCTTGTCGCGACCCCGACGATCGACGTACGCGGTGCAGCCCAGCGGCCGCACCAGTTCGCAGCGGAGCCCGGTCTCCTCGCGTACCTCGCGCAGCGCGCAATCCTCCGGGCTTTCGTCGGGCTCGATCTTGCCTTTGGGCAGAGTCCAGTCGTCGTACGCCGGACGGTGGATGACGGCGATCTCCGTCTCGCCTGATCGGGATCTTCGAACCACCACGCCGCCCGCGGCTCTGATCACACTCACGTCGGCTACTTCCAGAATCTTTGTTGCCACCGTTGCTCCTTCGTCAGCTGAAACGTCTGCGCTCCGAGGTGCCTTACTTCAGTCCGTTGGGTGTCTTTGCGCGCAGTTTACCTG
>Ga0209159_1000484_pt1 | contig 36317 bp, 36 predicted proteins | sample GraSoiAngelo_144_FD_185901 | JGI IMG/M metagenome (GOLD analysis project Ga0209159, IMG submission 185901) | Grasslands soil microbial communities from the Angelo Coastal Reserve, California, USA - 14_1009_02_40cm (SPAdes) (version 2) | ecosystem: Environmental > Terrestrial > Soil > Grasslands ...
TCGAAGGGCGCAAGGATGATCGAGTCCCCGTAGATGCGCAGGACAACCCGTTCGGGCTGCCCCGGGACCACGAAGTAGTACACTTGCTCTCTGGCCAGGCTCCATCCAAATGACACGGCGAGAACGAGCGCCACGAAGAAGTAGACGACAATTGCCCCCTGGGTAGGGCCGAGCATGCGAAGGGCCATGCGGAACACGGTGGTCCTCTCCTGCTGCCTCTGGGCGTGCCGTCTGAACTTTTGTATGTATCCGTGAACTCCGCGCTGCGTCAGCAGCGGCAGCCCAAACTTGTAGCCGAGGTGCCAGAGGAGCAGCAGTCCGAGGAACCAGGCAACCATATCGAAGCGCCAATAGTAGACGAGAAAGACCAGGTACGCCAGCACGAATGTGGCCGCCTGGGCGATCGCCGGCGTGAGCGGATGCTCGCTGGGAAGGAGCGCGAGCACGGCGGTTGCCGGGACAAGCAGGAGCAGCACCCCCCCGAGGAAGATCACCCCCGCCACAAATACGCGGTTTAGATCAATGCTGATGAGTTCCTGGGGGAATCCGTAGGCGAAGTAGTAGCCGTACTCAAATGCAAACGCCAGCACATACGCCATGGCGGGGATGACGGCGAGGAGGACGCTGTCCGTCAACCACGCCCGCCGATCTGTGAGTGTCGTGCGCTCCATATCCTCCAACATGCCCGATGGCACGGTACAATTGACGAAGAGGCTACTATGCAGGATACCAGGCAGATGAGCGTTCTGGATGCGATCGTCAGCCGCCGCAGCATCCCGCAGTTTCAACCAACACCCGTCCCGCGTGAGATCATCAAGCGCCTGTTGGACGCCGCGGTGTGGGTGCCAAACCACCGGCTGACGGAGCCCTGGCAGTTCCATGTGCTGGGGGAGACGAGCAAGCGGCGATTTGCTGAGATCCGGCGGGACTTCCGGGCGGCGACGATGCCCAACCCGAAGGCGCCCGAGGTCCAGCCGGCGCTAGCGAAGATCGTCGAGGATACGATACACACTCCGGTGATCATCATCGTCACGGCGCAGGGCCATGACGATCCCGAGCTGCGGGAGGAGAACTACTGGGCGGCCTTCGGCGCGGTATATGCGTTCATGCTGGGCGCGTGGAGTCTGGGCATTGGGACCTACTTCCGGACTGGAGCGTTCCGGGACCATCCACCGCTGCGCGAGTACTTGGGTCTTGCCGCCGGCCGGCGGATCATCGGGATCCTCTACGCGGGGTACCCCGCGGCCATCCCGCAAAAACAGCGCACCCCGGCCGCGGAGAAGACGGTCTGGTTGGAATGACCGCGGTGAATGTGGCCGCGGTCATCGCGAGGCGCAAAGCGCCGTGGCGATCTCCCCTGTTGCGAGGGGCGCAGCCCCGAAGCAATCCCCCGTCCAGAGGAGATCGCTTCGCTGCGCTCGCGATGACAAACTGGAGCGAGATTGCTTCGACGCTCCGCGTCTCGCAATGACGATAACGGCGGGTATACTGAGGGGCAGGGGTCGAGCGATGCCGGCGTTATTCGAAACCGACAATCTGATTTGCACGATTGTAGACGATATTCAGACCGTCGCCGAGGCCAAGCCCGTCGTGGTCGCCTTTAGCGGTGGCCTGGACAGCACCACGGTGGCCGCGCTGGCCAAGCAGGCCCTGGGCGCAGATCGCGTGCTGCTGGTGACCGTCAACATGGGCATCTACAACTACCGGCGCGGCAATGAAATCGTGCTGGAAATGGCCGAGCAGCTCGGCCTGCAGCAGAAGTGCCTCCTCGGCCAGTACGTGCAGCATCGGGTGCAGGCCAATGGGCCGGCCTGCAACCGCTGTACCCGTGAGATCAAACTTGGGATGGTGAAGGCCGTTGCCCGCGGCCGTCTGGTGCTCACCGGTGCCAACCGGTCGGACACCTGGGGGAAGATGGGGATCAAGGTCTGCAACGGGTACTACTCGCCGCTGCTCGATCTGGAGAAGCCGCAGGTCCGCGCGATCGCCGACGCCCTTGGGCTTGCCGTCCCCAAGATCGGCGAACATCCCGGGCGCGAAGGATGCAAGCTCAAGCACCTCCTCAAGCCACTGGCCGCACCCGAGTTCCATGGGCAGGCGGTCGCCGAGGCCAACGAGGTGCTCCTGGGTTTGGTCAAGGAGGCCCGATTTCCTGCGGAGCTCGCCAACGTGAAGATCATCGGCCCGCTGTCCCGGAACATCGCGCTGGTGAACCTGCGGCCCGCGCCGCCGTCCGATCTTGCGGCACGGATCACGGAGGCGTTGCTCGGACTCTCCGTGATCAACGAGGTGCACATCGTGGACCGGCCGCTAACGCTGGTGGCGAAGGCCGGCCCTGCGGTAGCGGGAGATCCGCATGCGCGCTACTGGCTGCAGCACGGCCGCCTGCAACCCGACTTTGCCCAGCCGATCCAGGTTGAGTGGCTCCCCAGCGCCAACAACCGTCTGCATACCTTCCACGTCGTGGATTTCCGCCCGCAGTCATAGTTACCTCAGTCCAGCGACACAGGATCAGGGGACTTGTCCACCCTCTCCGCCGCGCGTATTGCGTGGAAGAAAGACTAACCAGGGAGGGCGCCCCATGAAAGTCTCCGGTGCGTTGATCGAGGCCATCGTCGGGCTGCTGCGTGGCATCGGGTTGTTAGAAGATCCACAACGGGAGGTCGATCTGCGGCGCCAGCTGTCCGAGCTGGAAAAGGCGAACGCGGACGTCTGGGTCGATTTCGTGCGGGCTACGACACCCAACGCGAACCGCGTGTACGTGTGGACCAACAGCATCATCGCTCTGGTCCGGCCCGCGCTCTCGGCCCTGATTGTGGGCGGGATGATTTTCGCCCCGTCGCGGATGCTCGATCTGGTGCGGACGTTCGGTGACGCCGGTGAAGCCGGGTGGATCATCATGGCGCCGGTAATGTGGTGGTTCTTCGGGCGTGATGTCGGCAAGGTCCTGGCGCTGCGATACGGCGGATTCATTCCCGTCGGGAGTGGGGCGGCGGTCCCGGTCGACATGCCCGCGACCGGGCCGGTGATGCGGGCGCGCGAGTTCGACCGGCCAGGAGATCGATGATATGATGTGGACAACGGTTCCGCGTGCGCGCGATGCTTATCAGTGGCCGAGTGATCGGTCTGCACCTCCTCATCGAGCATCAGCAACGGCCTGAGCCCGTCCGCCGGGCCAGGGCCCTGGTGGATCTCGGGTTGGAAGGCGATGTGCACGGCAAGAAAAAAGCCGGGAGCCACCGGCAGGTCCTCATCGTGGACCGGGCCACGCTGGAAGCCTTGAGCCTGCAGCCGGGAGACCTGCGAGAACAGATCACCGTCGAATTCCCCTCGCTGGACACGTTGCCCGCCGGCACGGTGCTGCGCGTCGGAGAGGCCACCTGCGAGCTCACCGGTCCCTGCGAACCGTGTACGCACATCGGCCAGCTGCTCGGCGTCCCCGACGCAGTCGTATTTCAGCAAAACCTTCAGGGCCGTCGCGGGCAACTCGCCCGCATCGTGGCGACAGACGGCGACGGTTTTATCCGAGTGGGCGATGCCGTGACCGTGCTTCGTTCCAGCGACCTGACGCCGGTGTAGGTCCGACATGCGCCTGCAGGAACAAGACCCCGATATCTACCGCATCTTCGCGGCCGAGCGGCGGCGCCAGCGCGAGGGCGTCGAGCTCATTCCCTCTGAAAATTATGTCTCAGAGGCCGTGCTGGAAGCGATGGGCACCATTTTCACCAACAAATACTCGGAAGGGTATCCCGGACGTCGCTACTACGGCGGCAATGAAAACGTGGACGAGGTCGAGCGGCTGGCCCAGGAGCGCGCCCGGCGCCTGTTCGGCGTGCCCCACGCCAACGTCCAACCGTACTCCGGCAGCCCCGCCAATCTCGCCGTGTATCTTGCCACCTGCCAGCCCGGCGACCCCATCATGGGGCAGAATCTCCCCGACGGCGGCCACCTCACGCACGGCTGGAAGGTGAGTGTCACCGGGACCTACTACCGCAGCATTCCTTATCATGTCAAGGCCGACGGCTACATTGATATCGATGAAGTCCGCTCGCTCGCCCGCGAGCACCGGCCCAAGCTCCTCTGGTGCGGGGCCACGGCTTACGTCCGGGAGTTTCCGTTTGAGCAACTCGCCGCGATCGCCGACGAGACCGGGGCGTTCTTCGCCACCGACATCGCGCACATCGCCGGACTGGTGATCGCGGGCGCCCACAAAAGCCCGGTACCGTTTGCCCACATCATGACCACGACGACGCATAAGACGCTGCGCGGTCCGCGCGGGGCGATGATCCTTGTCACCGAGAAGGGGCTGGCAAAAGATCCAGAACTCGCCGAGCGCGTGGACCGGGCCGTCTTTCCCGGGCTGCAGGGCGGTCCGCACGATCACACGACGGCGGCCATCGCTGTCGCGCTCGGGGAAGCGTTGCAGCCGTCGTTTGTCGCGTACGGCCGGCAGGTCGTGGCCAACGCCAAGGCCCTGGCCCAGGGGTTATTGCGCTACGGGTTGAGGCTGGTCACCGGCGGCACCGACAATCACATGATCCTGCTCGATCTCACCCCTGGCGGGCCAGGCCGGGGTGTCTTCCTGCAGGAGGCCCTCGACCGGGTGGGGATCACCGTCAACAAGAACACGATTCCTGGCGAGCCCTCCTCGGCGTTCTATCCGTCCGGGATCCGGCTGGGCACCCCGGCCGCGACGACGCGCGGGATGCGCGAGCCGGAGATGTCCAAGATCGCGGAATGGATCGCGGCGGTGGGCGAAGCCATCGAGGAGTTCCGGCTGCCGGAGGGACGCGAGGAGCGCGCCACGGCGCTGCGTGCGTTCCGCCGGTCGATCGAGGAAAATCGAGCGCTGGAGGCGTTGCGGGGGGATGTGCGGGAGTTCTGCTTGAAGTTTCCGGTCCCAGGCACGTAGACATCCATCATGCCGCTGCGTGGCAAAAAACTTCTCATTACCTCCGGTCCCACGCGCACACCTCTCGATGCGGTCCGCTACATCACCAACAAGGCCACGGGGCGGCTGGGCGCGCTCATCGCCGAGGAGGTCATCAGGCGTGGGGCGCTGGTCACCTTCGTGTATGGCCGCGGGAGCCAGACGCCGGTCCTGCGCGGCCCCCGCCTCGATCACCTGCAGCTGGTTCCGATCGAGACGGTGGATGATCTCATCGCTGTCTTCAGGCAGGAGCTGCCCAAGCACTACGACGCGTTGATCCATCCCATGGCTGTCCTGGACTTCCGGCCGGACACGGTGCGGCCCTATAAGACCGGGTCGCACGTCGAGGAGTGGATCGTGCGGCTGGTGCCGACCCCTAAGGCCGTGAAGCTGGCGAAAGAGCTGGCCCCAGATACGTTCCTCGTGGGCTTCAAACTCGAGATCGGCAAAACCCCAGAGGAGTTGCGGCAGATCGCATTCGACTTCCTCACCGGCAACCGGTGCGATCTCGTCATCGCCAATGACCTGCAGGAGATCGAGGGAGGCCGGCATACTGGCTACTTCGTGACGCCGGACGGGAAGGTGAAGGAATCGGCGGTGGGCAAGGAAGCGATTGCGCGCGCGCTGGCAGAGTATCTGGAGGAACATCTGGACTCGTGAGCGGGGCCTACTTCAGTCCACGGCTGTTCCAGTTCCTGCGCGAACTGGAAACTCACAACGACCGGGCCTGGTTCGAGGCGAACCGGGAACGGTACGAGGCGCATGTGAAGGAGCCGATGCTGCGATTCATTTCAGATCTCGGCACCCCCCTGCGCAAGATCAGCCCGCACCTGGAGGTGGACCCCCGGCCGGTCGGTGGGGCGATGTTCCGCATCCACCGGGATATCCGGTTCTCCAAAGACAAGAGCCCGTACAAGACCCACGTGGGCGCCCACTTTCCCCATGCGCGGGCCGGCCCGGACGAGAGCGCGCCGGGATTCTACATTCACCTGGAACCCGCCCACAGCATCGGCGGCGGCGGGCTCTGGCATCCTGATTCGGCGGCGCTCCGGCGGGTGCGCGATCGCATCGTCGCGCGCCCGAGAGAGTGGAACGCGATTGCTGATGCGGGGATCTCGGTGGACGGGGAGTCGTTGAAGCGCGTGCCCCCTGGCTATACCCCCGACCATCCGCTCGCGGAGGCTTTGAAGCTGAAAGATTTCTATGTGATGGAGCAGTTTTCCGAGAAGCAGGTGTGTGCCGCGGATTTCATCAAGACTTTTACCGACGCCTGCCGCGCCGCCGCTCCCCTCATGAAATTCCTGACCCAGGCCGTGGGGCTGCCCTGGTAAGCGGCGGTCGGGCGGCCTGCGGCGCATCGCCGTGCCTCCTATTCGGACGCGCCGGTGACAGGCACCGGCGCAAGGTCGGGCGCCGGCAGCAGAGTCTCCGGGTAGGCCGGCGGAGCGACCTCATGGTGGTCCAGGCCCTCGATCTCGGCTTCAGGGGACACGCGCATCCCGATCAGCGCATCCAGCGCTTTGAAGAACAGCCATGACGCCGTAAAGACGAACACGAGGTTCGCGGCCGGCCCAATGAACTGGGCGATCAACTGCCCGCTGTCGCCGTAAAGCCACCCGCGCACACCGCCGGCGATCGCGTTGAATCCGTCGCCGTAGGTACCGTCTGCAAACAGCCCCAGGGACACCACGCCCCACAGCCCGCAGGTGCCGTGGACCGAAACGGCTCCGACTGGGTCATCAATCCTCAGGCGCCACTCCATGAAGAGGACGCTGAAGACCACCAGCACGCCGGCGACCAGGCCGATCAGTACGGCGGAAGGAGCGTTGACGAACGCGCAGGGAGCGGTGATGGCGACCAGTCCCGCAAGCATGCCGTTGGCGGTCATACCGGTGTCGGGTTTGCCGAACCGCCACCACGTGTACATCGCAGCGGCGAAGGCCCCGGCCGCGGAGGCCAGCATGGTGTTCGTGGCGATCACGCCAATGCGCAGGTCGCCGCCGGCCAGCGTGCTGCCGGAATTGAAGCCGAACCAGCCGAACGCCAGGATGAAGGTGCCCACAATCGCCATCGGAATGTTGTGGCCGGGGATGACATTGGGTGTTCGATCCGCATTGAACTTGCCGATGCGCGGGCCGAGGACGAGCGCCCCGGCCAGCGCCGTGACGCCGCCGGTCATGTGCACGACGGAACTTCCGGCGAAGTCCAGATACCCGTGCCCCAGCCCGAAATTCTTGCCCAGCTGTGACAGCCAGCCTCCGCCCCACACCCAGTTGGCAAACAGCGGGTAGGTGATGGTGGCGATAAAGAAACCAAAGATTACGAAGGGCGCAAACTTCCACCGTTCGGCCATCGCGCCCGTGGGGATCGTGGCGGCCGTATCCATGAAGACCATTTGGAACAAGAACAGGGCGAAGACCGCCGCGTCGTACGCCACACCGGTGAGGAAGAAGCCGCGCGTGCCCCACAACCCGAATTCCTTGCCGAAGAGGCGGACCGCAAACTCCTGATTCAATCCACCCCCACCGCCCAGCGTCGGCATGCTGCCGATGCCGCCCATTTGCAGGGCGAACCCCACTGCCCAGTAGCCCAGCATCCCGATGCAGTAGATCAGGAAGTTCATCAGCATCGTGTGCGACGCATTCTTGGCGCGGGTGAATCCAGTTTCCACCAGCGCAAACCCGGCCTGCATGAACATGACCAGGAAGCCGGTCACCAGCGTCCACATGATGTTGATGGCGATGCGGTTGTGTCCGACCGCGTCTGCGATCTCCGCCGGCGTGGGCTGTCCGGGCGTCTGGGCGGGGATGTCGTTGACCGTGCCGGTCGCGGCACCCGATGGATCCGCGGGCACGTCGGCGAGCGCGGCGGTGGCGCCCAGCAGCAGCATGGACAGCACCAGCACCGGCAGGAACCCTCGAAGAAACTGTCGCATCTCGCTCCTCCTCCACTGTGTAGTGAGAAACAGCGACGCCCCCGGCGGCAGAGAAGACCACCGGAGGCGTCATGGCCGATCCGAACTTGTTACTCTCTTACCACATGTTCCGCGGTGGTGTCAACTTCCCCGCGGAGAAATTTTCCCAAGGGACATCTCAGACGTCAGGACCGCTACGGCAACGTCCCGCATCGATTTGCGCAGGTTGCGGCTCTGCCGCTGCAGGAGCAGGTAGGCGTCTTCTTCACCCAGGCCGAGCTGTTTCATCAACGCTCCCTTGGCCCGCTCGACCACCTTGCGCGTTTCCAGGGCTTCATTCGCGTGCCGCAGGTCGGCCGAGCGTGCCGTGGCCACGGCCAGGGCGGTCAGCAGCTGCTCCACGCGCACCGGCTTGACGACATACGCGAAGGCGCCCGCCTCGGTTGCCTGCGCCACCAGCGCAGGGTCACTGAACGCGGATACGAATACCACCGGCAGCGCATAGTCCCTGGCCAGAACCCGCGCGGCCTGTAGCGTGTCCATCCCCGGCATCCGGATATCCAGCAGCACCGCGTCCGCGGTGCGCCCCTCGGCCAGGTCAAACACCTCGTCGGCAGTGGAGGCTTCCCCGATGATCTGGTAGCCGGCGTCTTCCAGCATGCGGCGCAGCCCCATGCGAATGATCGCCTCGTCGTCGGCAACGATCACCCGCGCGGTCGATGCGGTCCCCTCGGACGTCGGCTTCATGGCTCCGCTCACCTCGTCCCGAAAACGAGAACGCCCCCGCAGCACGCTGCGTGGGCGTCGAGGCCCTGTTCTGTGAGCCCGGCAAATGTGTTAGTCGCATTCTAGCACCGGCGGACCCTCTGTCAAGAGTGTGATTCAGCAGGGAGTTCTCAGACTTGACACGCCCATGCGCTCCTGTTATGAAGTGGACAACCTCAGCACGCAGCGGGATGGTGACGAGATCGTGTCCACAGGCGGCGCACGCGAAGTGAATCTCCTCATTCCCGGGCCGACGCCGCTACCACCGGACGTTCGCGCCGCGATGGCGGGCCCCATGGTGAACCATCGTGGGGAGGAGTTCGGCCAGGTCCTGGCGGAGGTGCTGCGCGGATTGCAGCAGATCTTCCAGACCACGGCCCCGGTCGTGCCGTTTGCCGCGTCGGGCACGGGCGGCCTGGAGGCGGCGATCGTCAACGTGCTGTCCCCAGGGGACCGCGTGCTGGCGCCGTCCTGCGGGATGTTCGGCGACCGGTTCGGCGCCATTGCCAAGGCATTCGGAGCCGACGTGATTTCGCAGCAGGCCCCCTGGGGGACGGCGGTCGATCCCGCCGCAGTGGCAGAGGCTTTGTCCCGGCACCGCGGTGTGGCGGCGGTACTCCTGACGCACAACGAGACATCCACGGGCGTGGCCAATCCCGTGCAGGCCATCGCGGAAGTCGTCCGCCCCACGGGGGCGTTGCTCCTGGTCGATGCCGTGAGCTCCCTGGCGGCCCTTGATCTCCGCACCGATGCGTGGGGGGTGGACGTGGTCGTCAGCGGATCCCAGAAAGCGTTGATGGCGCCGCCGGGCGCCGTGTTCCTCGCGGTGAGCGCGCGGGCGCAGGAGGCGGCCCGTTCTGCTCGCATGCCGAAGGCGTACTTCTCCTTCGAGCGCGCCCTGGCCGAGCTCGCGCCCCAGGTGGCCTTCACGCCGTTCACGCCGGCCATCCCGGTCATTTCGGCGCTGCAGGTTTCCGTGCGGATGATCCTGCGGGAGGGCCTGCCGTCCCGGTTTGCCCACCACCACCGGCTCGCCCAGGCCACACGCCGCGGCATCATGGCGTTGGGGCTCGAGCTCTTCTGCGATCCGTCGTGCGCCTCCGATACGGTGACCGCGGTCCGACTTCCTCAGCGGGTCGATGGGAAGGCGTTGCTGCGGCGGTTGCGGCAAGATCACGGCGTCGCGCTGGCAGGCGGTCAGGGCAAGCTCGAGGGCGTAATCTTCCGCATCGGACACATGGGATATGTGCAGGAGTCTCAGATCCTCTCGGCGCTTGAGGCTCTGGAGCACGTCCTGGCCCAACTGGGTCATCCCGTGAAGCGGGGCGCCGCGGTCGAGGCCGCGGCGGCTGGGTTGCGCGCGCGATGAAGATCGTCGTGGCGGATGGGCTGGCGCCGGAGGGACTCGAGCGCCTTCGCGCCTCGTTCGACGTGGTCGTCGAGTCCGGTCTGTCTGACGATGCCCTGCCGGTGGCCCTCGCCGATGCTGTGGCCGTCATTGTACGCAGCCGCACACGCATTACGGCGGCCGCGATCGTCCGCGCGCGGCGCCTGCGCGTCATCGCCCGGGCGGGAGTGGGGACGGACAACATCGACGTCGAGGCCGCCACCCACCGGGGCATCCTGGTGCTGACGACGCCTGAAAGCAGCACGATCAGCACCGCTGAGCACACCATGGCGTTAATTTTGGCCTCGGCGCGAAATGTGCCCGCGGCGCACGCGGCGACGGCGCAGGGCGGCTGGGAGCGGGAGCGATTCGTCGGCGCGGAGTTGTACGGCAAGACGCTGGGGATCGTCGGCCTCGGCAAGATCGGGTCTGAGGTGGCCCGCCGCGCTGTGGCATTCGGCATGCGGGTGATCGCCTGCGATCCCTACACGCCGGCCGACCGGGCGGCGCGCCTGGGCGTGGAGTTGCTGCCCATGGAGGCGGTGCTGGAGCGCGCCGATGTGCTCACCCTCCATCTCCCGCTCACCCCGCGGACCCGGCACATCATCGGACCGGCGCAGTTTGCCCGGATGCGCCCAGGCATCCGGATCGTCAACTGCGCCCGGGGTGGACTAATCGACGAGGGGGCGCTTCTGGCTGAGCTGGAAGAAGGCCGCGTGGCCAGCGCGGCGTTGGACGTCTTCGAGCAGGAGCCTCCAGGGGAGAGCCCGCTGGTCCGTCATCCTCGCGTGATCGCCACGCCCCATCTCGGCGCGTCCACTGAGGAGGCCCAGCGCGGCATCGGGATTGAAGTGGCTGAACAGGTGATCGCCGCGCTAGCCGGCCGTCCGGCCAAAGGCGCGGTGAATGCCCCGGTCCTGCAGGAGGACACCTGGCACCGGTTGGAGCCGTTCGCCGGGCTGATGTCGGCGCTCGGCGCCATCGCGCAGCAGCTCGCCCAGGGCCAGATCACCGGCATCGAGTTCATGTACGAAGGCGAAATCGCCGGCGAGCAGACGCAGTTACTCGACGCGAGTTTCCTCGTTAGCCTGCTGGCACCCATCCTGGACCAGCCGGTCAACCCGGTCAATGCGGCGATCCTGGCGAAAGAACGCGGCATTGGTCTCAGCGACCTCCGCCGGGATCACAGCGAAGACTTCAGCAGCCTGATCCGGGTGAGATTAAGCACCACCGCCGGGCCGCTGGTGGTCGGAGGGACGCTGTTCGGACACCGCGAGCCACGCATCACACACCTGGACGGCTATCGCATCGACCTGGTGCCCGCTGCGCACATGCTGTTCGTGTGGAACGTCGATCGCCCAGGGATGATCGGGCGGGTCGGCACCATCCTGGGCGGCCAGCACGTCAACATCGCCGGGATGCAGGTGGGCCGGACATCTCCCGGTGGGACGGCCGTGATGGTGTTGACCATTGATGCCCCGGCGCCGCGGGCCGTGGTGGACGAGCTCGGACGTGTCGACGGCATCGCGGCGGTGAAGGTGGTCGATCTGGCATGACGCCGCCTCGAGCTCGCCCCACCGTCAATCCGAAGTTGAAGGACCCCCTGGCAGATCGCTTCTGCGAGGCGGTGCTCCGGCTGCGGACCGTGGAGGAGTGCTATCGCTTTTTTGAGGACGTGGCCACCGTCGGAGAAATCAAGGCCATGGCGCAGCGGCTGGAGATCGCCAGGCTGCTGTTTGCGGGCCATACTTACGACGAGGTGGCCCGCCGCACCCACGCCAGCAGCGCGACGATCAGCCGTGTGCGCCGGTTCCTGGAGTACGGCGCCGACGGCTACCGGCTGGTGCTCACCCGCCTGGGCGTGCGCCCCGCCTCCCGCTGAACAGATCAGACCGATAGTTCTTTCACATCCTGCCCGTTGACAGCCCTGCGCCGGACGTGGTAGTCTGAGGCCCAGTTTTCCTTGTTAGTACTTTAACTAGGTAAAGAGGTGAATGTGATGCGCCTGCGGCAGGATCGGGCCACACGCTGGCAGCAGGTGCCTGACGGCTACCGGGATCTGGGGCCGGCGGAGGCGGAGCGGCGGAGCGCGCTGGCCAGCCGGCTGCGCGAGCAGTTCGCGCGGTGGGGCTACCGCGAGGTGGTCACCCCCACACTGGAGTTCCTGGAGACCATCGTGCACGGGACGGGGCCGGGCATCGAAGATCAACTCGTCAAGGTGATCGACGGTGCCGCGGTGCTGGCGCTGCGGCCGGAGATGACGGTCCCGATCGCGCGGCTGGCGGCCATGCGGCTGCTGCGCAGCGCGGCCGGGCCCCTGCGCCTGTGCTATGTCGCGCCGGTCTTTCGCAGCCAGGAGCGGGGACTGGGCCGGTTGCGCGAGTTCACCCAGGCGGGCGTGGAGCTGCTGGGCGCGCCCAGCCCGGATGGCGATGCGGAAGTGATCGCGCTGGCGGTGGAGTCGCTGCGCGCGGCCGGGGTGCCGGGTACGACCATTCGTCTCGGACATCTCGGCCTCTTGAACGATCTGCTGCAGGAGCTTCCGGAGGGCCTTCAGGCCGACGTGCGCGCCCGTCTGTACCGGCGGGAGTTTGTCGGCATCGGGAACGCGGCCCTGGATGGCCCGCCGGCGCGATTGCTTCGTGCGCTGCCGGAGTTGCACGGCCTCGACGGACTTGAGCGCGCGAGGGAGTTCGCGACCTCGCCGACCAGCCGCGGCGCGCTTCGCGAGCTCGAGGGCGTGGCAGAACAGCTGCGCGCCTACGGCGTCGCCGATGCCGTCGAGATCGATTTGAGCGTGATCCGGGACTTCAGCTACTATACCGGGATCGTCTTTGAAGCTCACGGGCAGGGGGCAGGGTATCCGCTTCTGGGCGGCGGGCGCTACGACACGCTGCTGGCGCGATTCGATGCGGACTGTCCCGCCACCGGCTTCGCGCTCGGACTGGAGCGAGTGCTGGCTGCCGCGCCGGAGGAGCCGGTCGAATCCCGTGACTTGATCCTTGTCGCTGATGAGAGAAGCCGCCTGCAGGTGGTCAGGCTGGCCGCTGATCTTCGCGGGGCCGGACTCCGGGTGCTGGTGGCGACGGGCATGGACTGGCCGGCCGTCCTGCGATGGGCCGAGGCCTGCGGCGTCACAAAGGTGGTGCGCGTCGTGAGCGAGGAGATGTGGCTCTACGACGCCACGACGCGTCGCGAAAGTCTGATCACCCGAAACCAGCTTCTGATCTCGCTCACTCCACAGTCTGAACCCAGGGTCGTCGCGTGGAGCCACTGACGCTGGCCATTCCAACCGGAAGGTTGTTTGCGGATGCCGTGGCTCTGCTCCGGCGTCTGCGCGTGATTGCGGATCTCCCGCAGGAGCGGAGCCTGGTGCTGCCGGCCGCCGGGGGCGTGCACGTGCTCATCGCCAAACCCGCCGACATTCTCACATTCGTCGAGCAGGGCGCCGCCGACACCGGGATCGTGGGAAAGGATCTGCTGCTGGAGCAGCGGCGAGACGTCTACGAACTGGTGGATCTGGGCTTCGGCGCCTGCCGGGGTGTGGTGGCCCTGCCTGCCGCCAAGACGGCGGTGTGGTCCCGGCCGGACCTGCTCCTGCGCATTGCCACGAAATATCCACATGTCGCTGCGCAATTCTTTGACAGCCAGCGCAGACCGGTCGAGATCGTCGAGCTGCATGGATCCGTCGAACTGGCTCCGCGGGTGGGGCTGGCCGACGGCGTGCTCGACGTTACCATGACCGGCCGCACCCTGCGCGACAACCTTCTGGTTGAAGTCGCCGAGGTGTTTCGCTCCACGGCGAGGCTGGTGGTGAACCGCGTCAGCCTGCGGGCGAACGGCAGTCAGATTCGGCCGCTGATCGATCAGATGACGGCGGCCGCCGCCCTGAGTGTGCCATGAAGATCGTTGCATTGGCTCAGCTCGACGATGCAGCGCGCCAGCGCATGCTGCGCCGCGCCAACAGCCGCATCTTCGACGCCCAGATCCTAGAGAGTGCGCGCCGCGCGATCGAAGACGTGCAGGCGCGGGGTGATGACGCGCTGCTGGACTACACTCGGCGCTGGGACGGCGTGGACCTGACGCGGGAGCAGCTCATCGTACGCCGCGACGAGATTGCGGCCGCACGCGGTGCCGTCACGCGCGAGCTGCAGGATGCCCTCACCGAGGCGATCGGCCGGTCCCGCCGATTCAACGAGCGCCTGCTGCCCGCAAACTGGCTGGTCACCCCTGAAGCCGGGATCACCGTGGGGGTTCGGTTCACGCCTCTTGAGCGTGTGGGGGTCTACGTGCCCGCGGGCAAAGGCGCTTTTCCCTCGACCTGCGTGACCATCGTCACCCCGGCGGTCGTGGCCGGCGTGACGGAGATCGCCGTACTCGCTCCACCCCGCGCCGACGGCCGGCTTGATCCGGCGCTGCTGGTCGCCTGCGACCTGTTGGGGATCGACCGGATTTTTCGCTGCAATGGGGTCGCGGGGATCGCCGCCTTCGCCGTCGGCACAGATACCATCCCGGCTGTGCCGGCCATCGTCGGGCCGGGCAATCCGTACATCGTCGCCACCCAACTGATGGCCCAAACACTCGGTGTACGCATGCTGGCCATGCTGGGGCCGACGGAGGCGATGGTGCTGGCCGATGGTGACGCCGATCCACGCCGCCTGGCGCTCGATCTCCTGAATGAGGCTGAGCACGGGCAGGACTCCGCCGCCATCTTGGTGACCGACAGCCGCACGCTCGCCGCCGATGTCGCCCGGGTGCTGCCGGAGTATCTCGCCCGGCTGCCCCAGGATCGTCAAGCGTTCGCGCGGGCGGCTTTGACAGACTACGGCGGCATCGTGCTCGCCCAGTCTATGGACGCTGCGGTGGATTTCGTGAACCAGTACGCGCCAGAGCACCTGCAGATTGCGGTGAGGGATCCGCAGGGAGTCCTCGCGCGGATCCGGAACGCCGGTGAGATTCTTCTTGGTCAGGATACGCCGTTTTCTGCCGGCAACTATGCCATCGGCGTGCCGGCGGCCTTGCCCACGGGCGGCGCCGCGCGAACCGGGTCCGGCGTGACCGTCTTGAGCTTTCTGAAGAGTTCATCGGTGGCCAGCCTTGACGCCACCGGTCTGGCCACAGTGCGGCCGGTTATCGAGCAGCTGGGCACCTACGAAGGATTTCCGGCGCACGTCATGGCGGTGGTGGAGCGATGAGGCAGGTCGACGCACGTGGTCCTGCGGTGCGGCCGCGAGAGGAGATCGACCGGCTGCGACCCTACCGCATAGGGAGTCCGGCACCTGCGGCGGGTGCCGTCCAGATCCCGCCGGTGAAGCTCAATCAAAATGAAAGCCCGCTCGACTGGCCGCCGGAGTTGAAGGCGGAGGTCATGCGGCGGCTCGCTGGGCGGCCGTGGAACCGGTACCCGCCGGTGGACGCGGACGCCCTACGCGAAGCCCTGGCCGGTTCCCACGGCATCGGCCCCGATCAGGTTGCCGTGACGAACGGATCCAACGAGGCGATCCTGGCGTTGGTGCAGACGTTTGCCGGCGGGAGGTCGGTGCTGCTGACGACCCCCGGTTACTCGATGTCAGCTCCGCTGGCAGTGATCGGCGGCGCCGCGGTGAAACCGGTGAGCCTGCAGCCAGATTTCTCGCTCGATGTGCCGGCCATGGTCGAGGCGGCGAGGGCGGGCGATGTGGGGATGGTGTTCATCGCTTCGCCTAACAACCCCACCGGCAATGCGTTTGCGCGACCGGAGCTCGAAGCGATTCTCGACGCGGCGCGAGGCGTGGTGGTGATCGACGAGGCATACGCGGGATTTGCGTCCGATTCGTTCCTCCCCGACCTCAGCCGGTATACGCACCTCGCCGTGCTGCGGACGTTCTCGAAAGCGTTCGCCCTGGCCGGGGCGCGGGTGGGGTGGATCGCCGCCCCGGCGGCGGTGATCGCAGCGGTACGCAAGGCGCTCCCGCCGTACAACCTCAACGTGTTTGCCCAGGAGGCGGCGCTGGCCGCGCTCGCTCGGCCGGAGCTGGTGGCGAAGCGGGTCCAGATGATCCGCCGAGAACGCGAGCGGGTGCTGGAGATGCTGCGCCGGACCGACGGGGTCACGGCGTACCGGTCGGACGCAAACTTCATTCTTTTCCGGACAGAGTTGCCGGCGGCCGTGCTCTTCTTGCGGCTTCTACAGCGAGGCGCGCTGGTGCGCGACGTCAGCCACCAGCCTATGCTCGAGCGGTGTCTGCGCGTGACCATTGGGATGCCGGATGAGAACGATCGATTCTTGGGCGCTCTGCGCGCGAGTATGGAGGCCTCATGAATCGGACCGGGCGCCTGACGCGAAAAACTGCGGAGACCACCGTGGAAGTCGTGCTCGGCCTGGATGGCGGGGGCGAGATTCGCATCGATACCGGCGTGCCCTTCTTCGATCACATGCTCCACCAGCTGGCCGCGCACGGCCGGCTGGATCTGCAGGTTACCGCGCAGGGTGATCTGGCTGTCGACGCCCACCACACCGTGGAAGATGTCGGGATCGTCTTGGGCCAGACGTTTCGCGCGGCAGTGGGCGACGCGCGCGGCATCGCCCGCTTTGCGTCACAGCATGCGCCCATGGACGACGCCCTCGTGCTGGCCGCCGTGGATATTAGCGGCCGTCCCTATCTGCACTACGGCCTGCAGGTAGAGCGGACGCTGCTGGGGACGTTCCCCACCGATCTGGTGGAGGAGTTTTTCCGCGCCTTCGTCAGTCAGGCCGCGCTGACGCTGCATCTCGCGCAGGTGCATGGCCACAACCCGCACCACATCGTCGAGGCGGCCTTCAAAGGGACGGGCCTCAGCCTGCACCGGGCCACCCGCGTCATTGGAGAGGATATCCCGTCGACCAAAGGGGTGTTGGGCTAGTGGGCCCGCTGCTGGCCATCATCGACTACGGCGCGGGCAACCTGCGCAGCCTCTCCCGGGCGTTGGGGATCGCCGGCGCCCGGGTGGCGCTGATCCGCAGTCCGGCAGAGGCGCACCACGGCGATGGCATCGTGCTGCCCGGCGTGGGCGCCTTCGGCCCCGCGATGGCCCGGCTCACCGCCGCAGGGTTCCCGCCGTGGATCCACGAGAGGGTGGCGGCGGGAACACCCCTGGTGGGCGTTTGTCTAGGAATGCAGTTACTCTTCGACCGAAGCGACGAGGCCAGTGGCGTGTCGGGACTGGGCCTCATCAAAGGAGAGGTGCGGCGGCTCCCGTCCGGACTCAAAGTTCCGCACATGGGCTGGAACGGCGTCATCACTCGAAGGGCAGATCCGGTCATCAGCGATCTGCGTGAGGGTGCGTTTGTCTATTTTGTGCATTCCTATGTGGTCGATCCGCGTGACCCCGCCGGCGTGATCGCCACTGCAACCTACGGCCGGGAATTCCCGGCGATTATCCGCCAGGGGAACGTGCTGGGCCTGCAGTTTCACCCGGAGAAGAGCGCGGCAACCGGCCTCGGGCTCCTCCGCGAGATCGTCGGCTGGATCGCTGCCACCGCGCCCTCTGTTCGCCTCGGCACTCGCGTCTGATGCTGGTCATTCCGGCTATCGACCTCCGCCACAGACGATGTGTACGGCTGATCCAGGGAGATGCCGGGCGTGAACTCGTGTATGCGGACGATCCCCTGCTGGTGGCGGCGCGGTGGGCGCAGCAGGGCGCACGGTGGCTGCACGTGGTGGATCTCGATGGCGCTCTGGCCGGTCGTCCCGTGCAACTCGACCTGGTCCGGGCGATCGTACAGCACAGCGGCGTGCCCGTGCAGGTGGGGGGAGGATTTCGCACGGCGGAGGATGTCGAAACCGGGCTGGCGATCGGGGCGGCGCGCGTCATTGTTGGCACCGCGGCCTCCCGGTTGGCCGGAGCCCTGAGCAGCCGATACGGTGAACGGGTAGCAGTGGCCGTCGACGTCAAGGCGGGCCGTGTCGCGGTCAAAGGCTGGACCGAGGTCCGCGACCTCGATCCGATCTTGCTGGGGAGGCAGCTTGTGGCCCAGGGCATCAGCCGTTTTGTGTACACCGATGCCGGTCGCGACGGCATGCTGGCCGGTCCCGACCTGGACAGCGTACGCGCCTTTATGGAGTCCGTGGGCGTGCCCGTCATCGCCGCCGGGGGGATTGCGTCCAACCGCGATATCACCGCGCTGGGAGAACTCGGAGTCGAAGGGGTGGTCGTTGGCCGGGCGCTGTATGAAGGCAAGGTGGATCTCTCCGCATGTTGACGAGGCGCATCATCCCGTGTCTGGACGTCCTGGGCGGCCGGGTGGTGAAGGGGCTGAAGTTTGTCCACCTGCGGGACGCCGGAGACCCGGTCGAGCTGGCCGCGTTCTACGACCGGGAGGGGGCGGATGAGCTGGTGTTCCTGGACATCGGCGCGTCAGTTGAAGGGCGGGAGACGATGGAGGGCGTCGTGCGCCGCACCGCGGAGGCGGTGTTCATTCCACTGACCGTGGGAGGCGGTATTCGCTCAGCCGAAGACGTGCGGCGGATGCTGCTGGCCGGCGCCGACAAAGTGGCCATCAACACGGCGGCCGTGCAGCGTCCGGAGGTGATCCGCGAAGCCGCGGAGCGCTTCGGCAGCCAGTGCATGGTGGTGGCGATCGACGCCAGAGCGGTCGCTGAGACGCCGCGCCGGTGGGTGGTGTATGTGAACGGCGGAAGAGTTTCAACGGGTCTGGATGCGGTCGCATGGGCACAACGCGCGGTCGACCTGGGCGCCGGCGAGATCCTCCTGACGAGTATCGATCAGGACGGCACCCAGGACGGCTACGAGCTGCGCCTGACCCGCGCGGTCTCAGACGCCGTGCCGGTGCCGGTGATCGCCTCCGGAGGGGCCGGGACGTCCGAGCACATCCGGCAGGTGCTGACCGGCGGCGGCGCGGATGCGGCGCTGCTGGCGGGGACGCTGCATCGCGGGCAACTGCGGATCGGCGAGGTGAAAGGGTATCTGCAGGCACACGGGATCCCTGTGCGACTCTAACTCAGTCATTGCGAGGCGCGAAGCGCCGTGGCGATCTCGCTTGTTACGGAGATTGCTTCGCCCTGCGGGCTCGCAATGACGGAAATGGAGATCAACCCATGATCGAGCTGAAGTATGACGCTGAGGGTCTGGTGCCTGTGGTTGCGCAGGACGCCGCCACCGGGCAGGTGCTGATGGTGGCCTATATGAACCGTGAGGCGCTGGGAAAAACTCTGCAAACCGGCGAGGCCTGGTACTGGAGCCGGTCGCGGCGCGCCCTGTGGCGCAAAGGCGAGGAATCGGGCCATGCGCAGACCGTGCGGCGCGTGCGCGTCGACTGCGACGCCGATGCGCTCCTGCTCACCGTGGATCAGCACGGGGCCGCCTGCCACACCGGGCATCGTTCCTGTTTCTTCCGGACGCTTGAGGGATCGGACGCTGCAGCGGACGATGAGCGGGTCGTGACGGATATCCTGGACGAACTCTTCGAACTGCTGAAGCGCCGGCGCGCCGAGATGCCGGCGCGTTCGTACACCACGTCGCTGCTGCGGGCCGGGAGGACCGCCATCGCCGACAAAGTGCGAGAAGAAGCCGAGGAGCTTGTTCGGGCAGGTCAGACGGAGGCAGATACGCGGGTCGCAGAAGAGGCTGCCGATCTCATTTACCATGCCTGGTTGCTCCTCGTCGACCGCGGTGTGGAGCTGCAAGATGTGCGACGCGAACTGATCCGGAGGCGTAATGGGGATTAGGCTTGTCATTTTCGATTGCGATCTCACGCTGTGGGATCACCGGAACGTGTCCGGGCTGCGGCTGCCGTTTCGCAAAGTCGATGCGGAGGCCGTTGCGGATGCCGATGGCGTCCAGGTGCGGCTGTTTCCCGGCGTGCGGGAGGTGCTGGCCGCGATCCACGACCAGGGCCTGCTCATGTCGGTGGCCAGCTGGAACCAGCCCGAGCATGTCTTCGCGATCTTCGATTTGCTGGGATTGTCGGGCTATTTCACGCGGCCCAAAGTGGAGCCGCATCCATACAAGGAGCGCACCATCGCCGCGCTGTTTCAGGAACTCCGCGCAGACGGCCTCCCGCTGCGCCCTGAAGAGGTCTTGTACGTTGACGACCGCACGCTGCATTTCGAGCGCGTTCGCGAGGCGGTCGGCCCCGTGCACATCCTGCAGGCCGGAGTCGACTTCACGCAGTTTGCCGACGTGCTGGCCTACCTGAACGGACAGAACCCACGCATCGTCTCGTAACATCCACGGGGAGGGAACGCGTAAAGCCGCCGTCGAACTAGACTGGTACGATGATATTACCTGTTCGCGCCACACTGCCCCGCATCAAGCTCAAAGACCAGGTCGCTGAACGGCTCATCGAAGTCATCGCCTCCGGCCGCCTCGCCGGCGGGACCCGCCTGCCCTCTGAACGCGAACTGGTTGGCCGCCTCGGCGTGAGCCGCACGGTGGTGCGGGAGGCCCTAAATTTGCTTGAGGCGCGTGGTGTCCTTCAGGTGGAGCACGGACGTGGAGCGATCGTGCGCACTGATCCCTCCCACGTCGTAAGAGACGCGCTCCTCACCTTGCTGCGGGTCAACCCGGCCGCGCTGATGGACCTGCTCGAGATCCGCAAACTCCTCGAAGTGGAGATCGCCGGTCTGGCCTCGCAGCGTGTGCGTACCGAAGATCTCCAGGCCATGCGGGTCGAGCTGGAACGCATGCGGGCGCACCTTGGCTCGGCAGACGGGTATATCGAGGCGGACGTGCAGTTTCACAGCCACCTCGCCCACGGCGCCGGTAATCGCGTGCTGCTGCGGATGATTGAGCCGATCGGTGAACTCCTGCGGGCCAGCCGGCAGGTCAGCGCCTCACGGCCGGGGAGTGCCCGGCGGGCGCTGCGGGAGCATGAGGCCATCCTGCGCGCCGTCGCCGCCGGAAACGCGCCGCGAGCCCGTGAGGCGATGCGCACCCACCTGCAGGCCACGGAACGGGATCTCCTGGCGGTGATGGGACGGTCGCTGTCCATGCGACCCCATCAGCATGGCGCCGCGCAGCGGGGACGGCCCGCGAGGCGCCGGGGCAGTGCGGCAGGGCCGCGGCGGCTGTCATGAAAGCGTTCGTGGTGCAGGAACCGGGCCGCTACGGCATTGAGCAATGGCCGCAGCCCATCCCCGGTCCCGGACAAGTGCTCGTCCGGGTGGGCGCGGTGGGAATTTGCAAGAGCGACCTGGAGGTGCTTGACGGCACTCGCCCCGCGGCGTACGTACGCTATCCCGTGGTGCTCGGGCACGAATGGGCGGGCACGGTGGAGGCGGTCGGCGATACGGTGCGGGAGATCGCAGTCGGCGACCGGGTTGCTGTCGAGGGTCACAACTTCTGCCGGACGTGCGTATTTTGCCGGCGCGGCGAGACGAACCTGTGTGAACACTACAACGAGTTTGGGTTTACGCTGCCGGGCGGGTACAGCGAATTCGTGGCCGTCCGCGCGGACCTCGTCCACCCGTTCAGTCCGACGCTTTCGCTCGAGGAAGCGGCGCTGTGCGAACCTGCGTCGTGCGCGGGCTACGGGGTGATGCGGTCGCGGGTGCGGCCAGGGGATACCGTGGTGATTATCGGTCCCGGCACGATCGGCCTGCTGGCGGCTGCCTGGTTCACCCTGTATCATCCGCTGCACATTATTCTGGTCGGCCGCCGGGCTCATGACGAAGGCCCGGTGAAGCAGCTCGGTGCCACGCGTCTCGTCAACCTGCAGCGCGAGGACGCACGCGCGGTCGTGAACTCGCTAACCGACGGGCGAGGCGCCGACGTGGTGTTCGAGGCAGCCGGCCACATCGACGCCGTCCCCCTCGCTTTCGATCTGGCCCGCCGGGGAGGGACGGTCGTGCTGGAAGGGATTGCCGGCGGGAGCCACCGGCTGGCCCTCGATCCAGACCTGTTCTGCTTGAAGGATCTGCGCGTCGAAGGGATTTTCGCGTACACGTCATCGGTCTTTACGACCACGATTTCGCTCATGAGCAGCGGCGTACTGCGGGTGGGCCCGTTGATCACGCGCGTACTGCCGCTGGAGGCGTACGCGGAGGCCTTCCGGCTGCTCCGCGAACGGACCCAGGTGTCGGGGAAGGTCCTCTTGAAGCCGTAAGAACCGCAGAGGGGGTGGGGGGAGTGAAGAAGTCCGCGCTCGCGAGGCTGTCCGCATTCGTGCTTGTCATCTCGGTGGTGCTCGCCGTCGCCGCCGGCACTGCGGCGCAGGAGCGCGCCACCGTCACGGTCTGGGGGTGGGAATATCAGAAAAAGGTCGTCGATGCCATCCTGCCTCTGTTTACCCGCCGGAATCCGAGCATCACCGTGGACTGGAAGATCATGGCCCCGCAGCAGGTGCGGCAGAACATGTTGCTGGCGTTTTCCTCCGGCGCCGGCGCGCCGGATGTCTTCGGCGCGGAATCCGCCTGGCTGCCCCAATTGCTCGCCGTGGGAGGCGCGACGGATGTCACAGAGCGGGCCAGGCCGTACGTCAGCAAGTTCAACCGGTTCAAATGGCAGGACGTGACGGTGAACGGGCGCATCTTCGGCATGCCCTGGGACAGCGGCCCGGTGGCGCTGTACTACCGCCGCGACGTGCTGGAGAAGGCGGGGCTGCCGTCTGACCCCGAGCAAGTGGCGAAGCTCTTCGCCACATGGAACGAGTACGCCCAACTCGCCCGCAAAATTCACACTGCCACCGGTGCGTATATGTTTGCGCACGCCAGGGCAAACAACGACGCGCGTGACTTTGAAAAACTCGCCTGGCAGCGAGGGGCGGGGTATTTTGACGAGCAGGGGCGGGTCATTCTCGATACGCGCAAGGACAACGTGGAGGTCTTGACTTTTCTGGCGCAGTTCTGGAAGGACGACCTCGCGCAAGACACCGAGCCGTGGACACCGGCATGGTACAAGGGCTTTACCGATGGGTCTGTGGCCACTCACTTCGGCGCGGTCTGGATGGGTGGATTCCTGCGCACGTGGATCGCGGCGGATGCAGCCGGGAAGTGGGGCGTGGTGCCGTTGCCAGCATGGGCGCCGGGCGGGGTGCGCACCTCGAACGACGGCGGGTCCAACCTGGTGGTCTCGGCGCAGTCGAAGGTCAAGGACGCGGCGTGGGCGCTCGTGGAGTTCGTGACCGCCAATCGCGAAGCGCAGGTGACGGCCTGGCGGGCTATGGACTCGTTCCCGTCGCTGGATGAGGCGTACTCGTCACCATTCGCCCGGCTAGGGGATCCGTATTTCGGCGGGCAGGCGTACCGGCAGGTCTTCGTGGATCTGGTCAAGCAGATCCCCGCATGGTACTACACCAAGGACTATCCGGAAGCGAATAGCGTCATGGCCCAGGAGATCGTCAACGTCGCGCTGGGTCGCAAGACGCCTGAGCAGGCGATCCGGGACGCCGCCAGCGAGATTCGGAGGCGCACCGGGCGACCGTAGCTGAGGCATCGGCGTGGCCTACGCGCAAGAACACGCTCATTCGCAACCGGCGTCGCGGACGCTTGTCCGGGCGGCAGGCTTTGTGCGCCGGTATTGGGCACCGTATCTCTTTGTCTCCCCGTTTTTCCTCATGTTTGCAGCGTTCATGCTGTACCCCGTCCTCTTCAGCCTGGTGCTCAGTTTCCACGAGTGGAACGGAGTTGGTCCGATGGTGTGGCGTGGGCTGGACAACTATGCGCGGTTGGCTCACGATCAGGCGTTCATCCAGTCGTTCATCAATAGCGCCATCATCTTTGTGATGTATGTGCCGGCGATGACGGCGCTGGCGCTGGTGCTGGCGGCGTTGTTGAACAGCGCATATCTGCGCGCCCGGGCCCTGTGGCGCGCGGCCATCTTTTTGCCGTACGTCACCGCCGTGGTTGCGGTGGGATTCACCTTCGCGCTGCTCTTCGACCGCGACTTCGGCCTGCTCAATTTGGTCCTGGTCGCCGTGGGGTTGCCGAAGGTCGACTGGCTCCTCCTGCCTGCGCTGGCCCGGCTGTCGGTGAGCACGCTGGTGACCTGGCGCTGGCTGGGCTACAACATGGTGATCATGCTGGGAGGGCTGCAGAACATCCCGGGCGAGCTCTATGAGGCGGCCACGATCGACGGCGCCGGCGTCCTGCGGTCATTTCTGTCCATCACCATCCCGCTGATGCGCCCGGTGATCCTGTTTGCGGTCGTCCTGTCCACCATCGGGACATTTTCGTTGTTCACCGAGCCGTACGTGCTCTTCCAGGGGACCAGCGGGGCCGGCCCGGCGCGGGCCACGCTCACGCCCGTGCTGCACCTCTATCACAACGCGTTTGGCTTCCTCAAGTTCGGGTACGCGTCGGCGATCGCCTACGTCTACTTCGGCGTGCTGTTCGTGCTGACCGCCCTGCAGTGGAAGTTGTTCGGGCGAGATGGCGGATAGGGCGATGAAAGGCATCGTCTACGCGCTCATCGTCGCGCTGGCACTGACGATGCTGATGCCATTCTTGTGGATGCTCAGCAGTTCGTTGAAGCCACAGTCCGAGATTTTCCGCCTGCCGCCGGCCGTGATCCCTCCCCACCCGAGCCTCGACAACTTCCGGCGGCTCTTCGAGCAGACGCCGTTCGCGCTCAACCTGTTCAACACCGCCTACATCGCCACAGCCTTTACGCTGCTGGCGCTGTTCTTGTGTTCGCTGGGCGGATTTGCCTTTGCGAAGTACCGCTTTCCGGGGCGGGAGGCCCTGTTTCTCGTGCTGCTGGGCTCGCTCGTGATTCCGTTCGAGGTCACCATGGTGCCGCTGTATGTCCTGTATCAGCGGATCGGGTGGATCGATACGCACTGGCCGCTGCTGATCCCGGGCACCGCCAATGCCTTCGGTATCTTCTTCATGCGCCAGATCATCCGCGGCGTCCCGGATGAACTCATCGACACCGCGCGGATCGATGGGGCCGGTGAGTTCCGGATCTTTACGCGTGTAATCGTGCCGGTTGTGACGCCGGCCCTGACGAGCCTGGGCATCATCTTCTTCATGAGCTCATGGAACAGCTTCCTGTGGCCCCTGGTGCTGCTGCGCAGTTCGCAGCGCCTAACTGCGGCCGTGGCCGTGGCCCGGTTGCAGGGAAGCATCTATGCTCCCTACGACCTCATCCTGGCCGGGTCCGTGCTGCTGACGCTGCCCCTCATCGTCGTCTTCCTCATCCTGCAGAAGCGCTTCATTGAGGGCATCATGGCGGGAGCGGTGAAGGCGTGACCATGCCGGTGAGCGCGCGCGGGGACAGCAAGGTGCTGGTGGGGGTCGACTATTACCCCGAGCAATGGCCCAGAGCTCGCTGGCCCATCGACGCCAAGCTCATGGCCGACGCCGGCGTGCGCGTGGTGCGCGTCGGGGAGTTTGCCTGGTCGGAGTTTGAGCCTGCGCCGGGACGCTATGCATTTGCCTGGCTGGACGACGCGTTGCAGCTCCTCCGCCAGCACGATATCAGCGTGGTGCTGGGGACGCCGACGGCGACGCCCCCGGCGTGGCTCATCCAGCGGCACCCGGAGATCCTCCCGGTGGATCCGGACGGCGTGCGGGTTGGCTTCGGCGGCCGCCGCCACTACTGCCCGACGCGAGCTGTCTACCGGCGGTATGCGGGGGAGATCGTCACATCCCTGGCAGACCATTACCGCGAGCACGGTGCGGTGATCGGGTGGCAGATCGACAACGAGTTTGCCTGCCATCGGGGAGGCTGCTTTTGCGAGGAGTGCCGCACTACCTTCCAGCGCTGGTTGCAACGTCGGTATGGGTCGCTCGAACATCTCAACGAGACGTGGGGCACGGCGTTCTGGAGTCAGACGTACACGGCATGGGAGCAGATTCCCCTTCCCGCACGCACCGTGGCGGTCCACAATCCCGCGCTGCGTCTTGACTTCCAGCGGTTTGTCTCTGACGCCTACACAGAATTCCAAGACTTGCAGATCGAGATTCTGCGCACGCGGTGCCCACGCCATTTCATTACGACCAACCTGATGGGACTGTTCGATGAGCTCGACTACTTCAAACTGAGCCGCCCGCTCGATTTCGTCGCCTGGGACAACTATCCCGGGTATCACGGGCCGGCCGATCCCGTGAGGACGGCGATGGCGCACGACCTGACGCGGTCGTTGAAGCATCGCAAGTTCTGGGTCATGGAACAACAGGCAGGCCCGACCGCGTGGGAGGGGGGTGTGGACCGGTCACCCCCACCCGGGCTGTTGCGCCTGTGGACCTGGCAGGCGGTGGCGCACGGGGCAGAGGCGGTCATCTACTTCCGCTGGCGGACGGCGACGCAGGGGGCGGAGCAGTTCTGGCATGGGATCCTCGACCACGACGGCCGCCCGCGTCGCCGCTACGAGGAAGTCGCCCGCACCGCGGCCGAGCTAGCCGGGCTGGAGCTGCCGCCTGACGCGGTGCCGGAGACACCGGTGGCCATCGTGCTCTCGTACGATGACCGGTGGGCCTGGAAGATCCAGCCCCAGCATGCCGCCGCCACCTTCGACCGGCGTGTCGGCGATTGGTATCGAATGTTCCGAGACTACGGCATTGGCGTGGAATTTGTCGCGCCGGGAGAGCCGCTGCGCGGATATCGAGTGGCTATTCTGCCGAGCCTGTTTATGCTGAACGATGCCACCGCGCATCAAGCAGAGGAGTTCACGCGAACCGGCGGCCTGCTCATCGTGGGGCCTCGCACAGGCGTCAAAGACGAGACCAGCCGCGTGCGCGATGTGCCGCCGCCCGGGCCGCTGTCGGAGCTATTGGGCGTTGAAGTCGACGAATACGATGCGATCGGAACCGACGATGCCGCCACCGTGGACCTCACGCTGCCGGGTCTCCCGAGCCTCACGGGACGTTCCACCATCTGGAGTGACGTGCTGGGGCCTCGGTCGGCCGACGTGGTGGCTGTCTATCGGGACCAATACTATGCCGGCCGGCCAGCGGCCACGCTGCAGATGGCGGGTAGGGGCGCTGCGCTCTATGTGGGAGGGTTCTGGGAGAGCGGGCTGCTCGACGGGGTCGTGCGCTGGGCGCTGCGGCAGCAAGATTTGGACGCGGCGGTCGTGCGCCGTAGTAACGCGCATGACGTCGAAGCCGTCGTCTGGCGAAGCGCCGCCGCCCGATACCTCTTTCTCCTAAATCATGGGGACCGTTCAGCCAGCCTTGGGCTCGCTGGCCAATGGGCAGAGCTGGCTACGCAGCAGCCGCAGTCCGAGACGGTGTCGCTGCAGCCGTTTGCAGTCAAGCTGTTTGTGGCGAGGTGATGGTGATGCGCGCGACACGCCAGTTTCTGCGGCGCCTGCAGCTGCCCGAGGGGGACGCGCATGCGCTCCCCGCGTCGGAGAAGCGGTTTCCCGATGGCGCCCACTATCGCATTGAGATTCCCAGCGTGGAAGGACCGCGCGCGATGACCTCCGTGCTGGAAGCCGCGGACCATCATCGGGTCCCGGTGCACCGGATCTCGCAGGGCAGCGGCATCATGCTGCTGACGGAGGATGAGATTCAGGAGATGGTCCGGATCGGACGGCAGGCCCGCGTCGAGGTCAGCCTCTTCGTGGGCCCCCGCGCCGGCTGGGACACCGGGGCCCAGGTGACCGCGTCGGGCGGGCGGGTGGTGAGTCCGCGTGTACGGGGAGCCGATCAGCTCGTGTACGCGATCGAAGATGCGAGGCGGGCGGTGGCCCTGGGCATCAGCAGCGTGCTGGTGGCCGATGAGGGTCTGCTGTGGGTGTTGGGCGAGATGCGGCGGGAAGGCGTGCTGCCGCGCGAGCTGGTGATCAAAGTCTCGGTGATGATGGGCGCCGCCAACCCGGCCTCCATCAAATTAATGGAGCGGCTGGGGGCTGATACCTACAACATCCCCACCGATCTGACGCTGGCCCAGATCGCGGCGATCCGGCAGGCCACCGACATCCCGCTGGACATCTACGTCGAGGCGCCGGACGACCTCGGCGGGTTCATCCGGCACTATGAGATTCCGGAGATCATCCGGGTCGCTTCTCCCGTGTACATCAAATTTGGACTGCGCAATGCGCCAAACGTCTACCCGTCCGGTACGCATCTGGAGCCGCAGGTCCTGCAGCTCGGCGTAGAGCGAGTGCGGCGGGCCAGGCTCGGGCTGGAAATGATCCGGCGGTATTCACCCCAGTTCGTGGCCTCAGATGTACACACGACCCGTCCCGGAATTCCGTTCGCCCCGGCGGTGCCGTCGCCATCTGGAGGTTAGGGCCATGAGAATCACCGAGGTCAAGACGTACGTGATGGGGACAAACTGGCGCAACCTCGTCTTCGTCAAAGTGCTCACGGACGAGGGCGTCTACGGCATCGGCGAAGCCACCCTGCAGAATGGGGAAGAATCTGTCACCGCCTACCTGCAGGCCGCCTCTCGGCGGCACGTCATCGGTTCCGACCCATTCAACATTGAGGACCTTTGGCTGCGCATGTTCCGCAACGACTTCTGGCGCGGCGGGGTCTTCGCGTATACCGGGATCAGCGCCGTGGAGATCGCGTGCTGGGACATCATCGGCAAGGTGACGGGACAACCCATCTACCGGCTCCTCGGCGGCGCGGTGCGCGACCGCATCCCGGCGTATGGGAATGGCTGGTATACCGTGGAACGGCGGCCGGAGGAGTTTGCCTCGGCGGCCAAACGCGCAATCGCCAAGGGTTACCAGGCGCTGAAGGTGGATCCGTTCGGCGCCGGCGGCTACGAACTGACGCGGAAGGAGCACCGGCTCTCGGTGTCCATCGTGGAGGCGATCCGTAACGCGGTGGGGGACGCCGTCGAGATCCTGATCGAGGGGCACGGCCGGTTCAGTCCCGCCACGGCGATCGCGCTGGCGAAGGACCTGGAAGCCTTTCATCCCGGATGGTTTGAAGAACCCGTGCCGCCGGAGAACTTTGCGGAACTGCGCAAGGCCGCCGAGAAGATCGCGATTCCCATCGCCACGGGGGAGCGCTGCTTCGCCCGCTACGGCTACCGGGAGTTGCTCGAATCACGGGCCGCCGACATCATCCAGCCGGACGTGCTGCACGCCGGCGGCCTGCTGGAAGTGAAGAAAATCGCCGCCATGGCGGACGCCTACTTCGTCACCGTGGCCCCGCACAACTCCAATGGTCCGGTCTGCACCGCCGCCTCCGTCCAGCTGGGATTCACAGTCCCCAACTTCAAGATGCAGGAGTGTTTTGACGACTTCGTGGAGCCCTATGTCAAGGAAGCGGTCCCCGGATGCCCGCAGGTAGTCGATGGCGCCTTCTCCACCCCGCACGGGCCAGGGCTGGGCGTGGACCTGCGCGAGGACGTCATCGAGGAACATCCGTATCGCCCGCTGCACTTCAACCTCTGGGATGCGGATTGGCACAAACGGCAGGCGCGCAGCGTCGGATTGTAGCCATATGAATACCGCTCGCCTGCAGCAACTTCGGAGTTTGATGCCCCGGGAGGGGCTGGATGCCTTAGTATGCCGTCTCCCTGAGAACGTGGTCCTCCTCACCGGCTACTGGCCGGTCGTCGGGCGGTCGGCTGCAGTTCTCACCCTCGAACATGGCCCGATCCTCCTGGCGCCGGAGATGGAAGCGTACGCCATCCAGGGTGCGTGGGCGGAAGACGTGCATACCTTTCCCGTGTGGCGACTGGTCGACCCCGACCCGCAGGATAGCCTGAACGAGCTGCTTGCCGCCGTTGCCGCGCGTTACGGCCTGAAGGGCCGACGAGTCGGGTATGATGGCGCGTTCGAGGACATCGCCCCGACCCAGCGGGTGGCAGAGCCATGGGCATGGGCATCAGCGTCGATCCAAGCTCTGGCCGGGGTCCTCGATGCCGCCATCGTCGACGCAACGCCGCTGCTCGTTGAGGCCCGCGCCATCAAGTTTCCCCCAGACATCGCACGAATCAAGGTGGCCAATGAGGTCGCCGGGTTTGGGTTGGACGCGTTCTTCGCGTCCATCGACACGGGACGAACGGAAGCGGAGGTGGCCGCCGCAGTGGAATCTGCGATCCTGGCGCGCGGCACAGGCCACCAGGGCACGAAGCATGCCCGTGGTCAGGCCGTCGTCTACAGCGGCCAACAACGGCTGAGCATGAGCTGGGGGTACACGGCCAATACCGGTCGGCGTCTGCAGCCGGAAGACGTGGTGATGATCGAACTCGCCGCCGTCGCCGATGGGTACTGGTGCGACCTGACTCGCATGGCCTCGGTCGCACCTGTCGACCACCGCGTGGCTGAGGTGCATGACGCGGTGCTGGCGGCGCAGCACGAGGCCGTGCGGACGATCAGGGCTGGGGTAAAGGCAGCGGAGGTTGATGCTGCGGCCCGCGCCGTCTTACGTCAGAGACACCTCGCCCACGGTTTCATCCACCACACCGGCCACGGGGTCGGTTTCCGGTACCATGAACCCATCCCGTGGCTCCATCCGTCGTCGACCCAGACGCTGACCGCGGGGATGGTGACTTCGGTTGAACCCGCGGTGTACCTCGACGATGTGGGGGGGGTGCGTGTGGAGGATAACGTATTGGTGACCGATGCGGGTGCCGAAATCCTCTCTGCTCGTCCGCCGAGACTGTGGGGGCACTCGGTCAGCGGCGCGATGTGATCCGCGGGTTCCCCTGGTGCATGCGTTCCGAGCCCGGTGTGAAAAGCGTCGGGCTGGGATCGGGGGTGAGAGTCGAGCGGTTTTGAGAAGGTGTATCTGGACTAATGAGAGGAGGAGTGGGAGATGCGGCCTGTCAAGAAAATCGTAATCTCGCTTGCACTGGTGGTTCCTCTTGCCGTGCTGGGGTTTGCTCACGTGGCGAAAACGGCGCCGGTCATTACCCGGTTCACACCTCAGGCGAAGTGGTGCGGAAATGCGAGCATCGTCTTCTTCCCCGGCGGACCGGCCGGGGGCGTGTTTGCTAACAACGTGTACAATGGGGCGCGCCAGGCGGAGCTGGATCTCGGGCCGAAGGTGCGCTACGTCTTCTCAGACTGGGATCCGCAGAAGATGACCTCCCAGTTCAAGGAAGTGGCAGCCACCAAGCCGGATGGCATCGCCGTGATGGGACACCCAGGCGACGATGCCTTCTACCCGTTGATCAAAGATGCGGAGGCCAAGGGTATTATCGTCACCAGTCAAAACACCACGTTGCCTCGCGCCGAGAAGGAATTTGCCAGTAGGGGGTTCGGCTACGTCGGCCAGGATCTGTATGGCTCCGGGTTTGCCCTGGGCACAGAAGCCGCGAAACGAGCCGGGCTTCGATCCGGCGATCGGGCGATGGTCTGGGGGCTCCTGTCTCAACCGACGCGAGGCCTGCGGACGAAAGGCGTCGTCGATGCTCTGAAAAAGCTGGGCGTGACGGTTGACTATCTTGAGATCGACGCCGCTACGAATGCGGATCCGCCGGCCGGCACGCCGACCTTCACCGGCTACGCTACCTCCCACCGGGATGTAAAACTGGTCGTCACCGATCATGGAGGGCTGACGGCGACGCTGGAGACGTATTTGAAAAGCGTGGGCAAGAAGCCGGGCGAGGTCTTCGGTGCCGGGTTTGATCTCTCCCCGGCGACCCTGGCTGGCATTCGGGGTGGATGGATCAACCTCGTCATTGACCAGCAGCCGTGGTTGCAGGGTTACCTGCCCATCTTGCAGATCTGCCTGACCAAACTCTACGGATACGCGGGACTGCACATCGACACCGGCGGCGGATTTGCCGACAAGGGGAATGTCGAGTTCCTGGCCCCGCTGGTGGAGAAGGAGATCCGATAAGGAGAGGGCGCGGCAGCGCCCAACCGCTTTCCCTCTCCCGGTTGGAGAGGGACGAAGGGTGAGGGGCGTGGAGCGAGACGGCGACCCCCGAACCGGGACCCGAAGTTCGGCTAAGGAGTGACTCAGTTACGGGTCCCGTATCCGAGGGTCGTCCGGTCTCGCCGAAACCCTAACGGTCTAGGTGGCGCGATTCGAGGGAGCGGCCCGTGAGCGTCAATTTGCTGGAAGTCAGTCACGTCTCCAAAAGTTTTGGTGAAGTCAAGGCGTTGCGGGGCGTGAACTTCTACGTTCAGCAGAATGAGTGCGTCGGCCTCCTTGGAGACAACGGCGCGGGCAAATCCACCCTTATCAAGATCATCACCGGCTACCACCGGCCGGATCCGGGCGGGCGGATCTTCTTCCAGGGACAGCCCATCGAACACCTGACCGTCGCCCGGGCGCGGCAGATGGGGATCGAAGCCGTATATCAGGAAAAAGCGCTGGCTGACCAGCAGGCGCTGTGGCGGAATGTCTTCATGGGGCGCGAGATCGCGACCCGGCTCGGGGTGCTCGATATCCGCCGGATGCGAGAGGAGACGCGGCGGCTGATGGTCGAGCGGATGGGATTCACCTCGGCGATTACCCCGGAGACCATGGTCCGGACGATGTCCGGAGGGGAGCGACAGGGAGTCGCGATCGTGCGCGCCCTCTACTTCCAGGCCGAGCTCATCATCCTGGACGAGCCCACCATGGGGCTTTCCGTTTCCGAGACGCAGAAAGCACTGGATTTCATCCGCGGGATCAAGACCGCGGGGAAGTCCTGCATCTTCATCGACCATAACGTCTTCCACGTGTATCCAGTGGTCGACCGGATCGTCATCCTCGATCGCGGCCGGGTGGCTGGAGAGTTCCTGCGGGACCGGGTCACGTTGGACGGGTTGACCCAGAAGCTGCGTCTGATTGCGCAGCGTGGCAGTCTCAACGACTTCCCTGTGGCGTGACCCCGGTGTAGGCACCAATTGTGAGCGCGAAGATGAATCGCCCGAGCTCGCGCGTTGACGCCGGGGAGCCGGCGGCGATCAATGCGCCCGCGGGGGCAGGGCTCGCCCGGTTTGGGCGGCAGCACGCCCTGCAGATCGGCATCCTCGCCGTGGCGCTGGTCATCTGGATCGTGTTTGTGATCGGCGCCCCCAGCACGTTCCTTTCCTACGACATCTACCAGGCGTTTATGTCCACGACGCCGTTCTTTGCTGTGATGGCCCTCCCGCTCACCCTGCTGGTAATCGCCGGCGAAATCGACCTGTCGTTTCCGTCCGTGATGGCCTTCGGGATGACGGCCTTTTCCTTTACCCTCGTGTACAGGGGTAGCCTTCTCCTGGCGTTTCTCGCCGCAGAAGTTGCAGGGGGTCTGGCCGGCTTGGTCAACGGCGTGATCGTCGCGCGCTGGGGCATTCCGTCGCTGGTGGCGACTATCGGGACGCAGTTTTTCTGGCGCGGGGTGGTCCTGGTCACGACCGGAGGCAACGGAGTGTCCCTCCTGCCGACTCGCGAGACGCTGTTCTATACGACCATGGTGGGCCGCGTGCTGGGCCTAATTCCCGCGCAGATGCTGTGGACGATTTTCATGGCCGTGTTCATGTCGCTTCTGCTGAACCGGCACCGTTTCGGGGCGCACGTGTACCTGGTCGGCGACAACATCGAAAGTGCGCGGCTTATGGGCGTGAACGTGCCGCAACGGAAAATGCTGCTGTTCGTGATCATGGGGCTGGCCGCGGCGTTCGCCGGATTGCTCGTCAGTCTGGAGGTCACCTACTTCTGGCCGACGCTGGGCGACGGCTACTTGCTGACGACCATCGCGTCGGTGTTCCTGGGCGGCACGTCGGTGTTCGGCGGAACCGGATCAACCTTGGGCACGTTTGTGGCGTGCTTCATCATCGGGGCGATCAACGCGGGGATCGTCGCCATTGGGCTCACCGGGTTCTGGACCCAATTGATTTATGGCCTGATTATCGTGGTCTCTGTGACGCTGCAGACAGTGCTGAGCAAGAAGCTGACGTAGGCGACTAGTGCCGTACCAACTCCATAGTTAGACCTATCGCTCGAGCGAATCCAAGAATGCTAAGGACGGCAAACGTGGCGAATCAAGTTGGTACGGCACTAGGGCGCGGCGGCCGTCGGTATTCGGAATCGATCCGCGAGCCAGCGTATGACGGTGGCAACGTCCGCCGAGGTCAGTCCATGCCCAGCGCTGAGCCATTGCATCGTCACATCGGTCCCTGACTGCTGGAGCAGGTCCGCGAGTTGCCGCGTGCTGGACGCCGGCACGAGTGAGTCGTGCTGGCCGGCAGCGATCAGCACATGCTTTCCACGAAGATCCGGAGGTGTCGCGGGGACCAGAGGGAGCATCGGCCGGAGGAGCGCGGCGCCGGCGAGGACCTGCGGCCTGAGCAGCAGCAGGCTGGCCGCAATATTGGCCCCATTAGAATATCCCAGCCCGACGACCTGCGCAGCATCGAAGCCGTAGGTCCGCGCTGCGGCGTCCACGAAATCCGCCAGCTCGTAGGTGCGCTGGGTCAGATCGTCAAGGTCGAACACGCCTTCCGCCAGGCGACGGAAGAAGCGCGGCATGCCGCGCTCAAGCACGTTGCCCCGGGGGCTCAGCAGGGCCGCCTGCGGAGCGACGGCGCTACCCAGCGGCAGCAGGTCGGATTCGTTGCCGCCGGTGCCGTGCAACAGCAGCAGAGTCACGCGCGATCCGGGAGCGCCGGGTTGATAGCGATGCTCGAATGCCAGCGCGTCGGTGTTGGGCACTACCGTGCCCTCTCTAGTTGGGGCAGCTCGATTGGCGGCAGCCGGCTTTCGATCTCCGCCCGGTGTGGCTCCAGCCACGGCGGCAACACCAGCCGCGTGCCGAGGCCGTCGGCGGTCTCATCGACCGTAAACCCAGGCCCGTCGGTGGCGATCTCAAAGAGCACGCCGCCGGGCTCGCGGAAGTAGATCGAATGGAACCAGAACCGGTCGATGATGTCGCTGATGGGCACGCCCGCTTCGTTGATCTGCTGCCACCACTGCCGCTGCTGCTCGTCGTCGGGCGTGCGCCAGGCGATGTGGTGAATTGTCCCGACCGCTACCCGGCCCCGGGACGCGCCCGGCGTCACGAGCAAGTCCAGCCAGGCTCCGGACCCGCCGGGGCCGACGGCAAACCGTCGCCGCCCGCCCACCGCGCCGACCGGCCGGAACCCGAGCGTCCCAGTGAGAAATGGAACCGTGGGGTCCTCAGCGGCTTCTTTGATGGTGATCCCGTGGAGGCCGCGGATCGCGGCCTCCGCCGGAACGGGGCCGCCGTCCCAGGCGTGCCATTGGCGCGAAAGGGCATCCGGTGCGGCCACCAGCTCCAGCGCCTGCCCGTGGACGTCCGAGAACGCGATGACCTCCTCGTCGAATCGGTGCACGGGTCCTTCAAACGCAACGTCGTGACTGGCCAGGCGCTTCATCCAGTACTCCAATCCCGTCTGCGGAACCGCCAGCGCCACGGTGGTCGCCTGCCCGGCGCCTTCCCGTCCGTGCAGTGCCCCAGGCCAGGCAAAAAACGTGAGATCCGTGCCGGGACTCCCGATGGCGTCGGCGTAGAAGAGGTGGTACGTGCCCGGGTCATCCTGGTTCACCGAGCGCTTGACCAGCCGCAGGCCCAGCACGCCCACGTAGAAGTCGACATTCTCTTGCGGATCACCCGCGATCGCGGTGACATGATGGATGCCCTGTAACGTTCTCTCGTTCATCTGGACGCCTCCAGGCGCGTGTAACGCTTCCCTTGTATGTGTTGCTTCTTATTAGTAAGTATTCTACGACTTCAAAGTGTTCTTGTCAAGGCTCAATCCATTCACCCCCTCAATTTCTCCAGTCGCCGGGCGCAGGTCGCCGGTCGGCCGTGAAAATCCTTGAAGGAGGGGACAGTCCCCTCCTTCCGGACCACTGTATGATGTCGTTGTGATACCGATGACCGCAACGATCCGGCTGGCCACTGAGGCTGATGCCGAAGGGATCGTGGCAATCTACGCCCCCATCGTCCGCGAGACGGCGATCTCGTTCGAAGTGGAGGCGCCGGATGTGAATGCGATGCGGCGCCGCATCGCGGAGACGCTGGCGCATCTGCCGTGGCTTATCTGCGAGCGCCGCGGAGAGGTTCTGGGCTACGCGTATGCCAGCACGCACCGCACTCGCGCCGCGTACCAATGGTCGGTGGACGTGTCCGTCTACGTCCACGCACGCATCCGCCGGTCCGGGGTGGGAAAGGCCCTCTATACCTCGCTGTTGCGGTTCCTGGACCTCCAGGGTTTCTACAACGTCTACGCCGGCATCACGCTCCCCAACCCCGCCAGCGTCCGCCTACACGAGTCGCTGGAATTTCAACCTGTCGGTGTGTATCGCGCGGTCGGCTACAAACTCGGCGCGTGGCACGACGTGGGGTGGTGGCATCTGGCGTTGCGCCCACACGCCGTCCCTCCCGGCCCTCCTGTCGACTTCGGACAGATTCAAGACGCTCCCGAATCTCACACCGCGCTGGCAGCGGGGATGAGGCTCCTCAGGATCTGACTCCCGCGGGTGGGCCGAACTCGATCAATGTTGGCCTGCGCGACTCCTGACCGGCACGACTTTCCAGCGCAG
>Ga0209159_1000488_pt1 | contig 36184 bp, 26 predicted proteins | sample GraSoiAngelo_144_FD_185901 | JGI IMG/M metagenome (GOLD analysis project Ga0209159, IMG submission 185901) | Grasslands soil microbial communities from the Angelo Coastal Reserve, California, USA - 14_1009_02_40cm (SPAdes) (version 2) | ecosystem: Environmental > Terrestrial > Soil > Grasslands ...
CCTTTTCCAGGGACGCGATCCGGTGCGCAGCCTCCTTCAGCTCCGTCCATAAGATGTGATACCGCCGGCTCGCGCGGTACTCGCGCAGCGGCTCGGGATCCGACGGCTCCGGCTCTCCGTCGGTGGCCAGGAGATTCTTCACGTAGAAATCCCGGTCGAGTTCCGGCATCGCGGCCATGCGGAGGAGAAGGTGGTGCGGATACTCTGGCTTCAGCGTCGACGCGGCTCGAAGGGCCATGAGGACCGCGGACTCGCCGCAACAGTTGAAGTCCCGGGTCGCGACGTGGTTCTCGCCGTGGGTCTGGCGGTGCATCTGCGCGAGCATCTCCCAGATGCCTTCGTATTCGTCCTGCGCGGACATGGAGGATCGACGGACCAACACCCCCGCGGGCGATGTACCTTTGGGACGGTCGCAATCGCGCGACTGGGACCGATGGCTTCTTGGCCTCCCGGGGTAACAGGCGCGGGCGATGGGGCGCGTCTTCGATTTCGCGAAGCGGCGGATCGTCGGCTATGTCCTCTTCTGGATCCTGGTCCTCCTCTTCCTGGGCATCCTCTATCCCGCGGATCCGCCGGCCCAAGCCGGCGCCCTGGTCATCCTGGGAATCGCCTTCCTCGGATCCCTCCTGTTCACACGGCGGATGAAGCGGAAGCAGAAGGTCCGAAGGGAGGCCGAGGACCGCGTGAAACAGATGCAAGAGGCCTATCAGATGCAACAGATGACCCGGATGCAAGCGCCGCAGCCGCCGGTCGGGCAAGCCCAGGCGGAGCGGGCTCAGCAGCTGGAAGCGACCCGACGGGCGGGTAGCCGCTAGCGGCCCTTCTCCCGGTCTTCCTCGCGGTACGGGGACCGGAGCGTGCCGTCCTCCCTTTTCCGCCGGTGCTCCTTCTCGTTCTTCAGCCACGCGAGGAGGCGAGACGCGGCGCCGAACGGACGGAACTCGAAGACGACCTTGCCGTGCTCGGAATCTTGCGTGTGCAGGAGGACCCGCTTCCGTTTGTGGACGACGTCGATCGTTTCTTCGAGAGGGATCTCGTGGTAGTGCTTGCCCTTCTTGCCGCCCGGCAGGTCCATCCAAGGGAGGTCGAGGAGGAGGAGCCGCCGGCGGGTCTGCCACACCCACCCTTCCCGCGGCTCGACGAGGGTCTTCTTCGCGAGGGCGACCGGTTTGAAGATCGTGTACTTCAGGGCGCGGTATCCGATGATCTGATCGCCGCCGTAGAGGACCGGCTCGTTCGCGTCCGTCAGGACGACGCCGACCTCCCCGACCTGATCGATCTTCATTCGGTGTGCCGAACCCCGGGCGCGGGATAAGCTTAACGCGGGCCTGCGCCGCCGATCATTCCGCGAATTCGTCGAGGCCGATCTTCGGGTTGATCTCTCCCGCGACGTTCGTCGCCATCGCGCGAACGACCTCCGGCGGTTCGCGGGTGTGGCCGAGGACCCACATCAATTTGACATAGGCCGTCTCTGGCGTCATGTCCTGCCCCTCGAGGACCCCCGCCTTCAGGAGATCCCGGCCGGTGTCGTAGACGCGAAGGCCCACCCGGCCCTGCAAGGTCTGGGTCGTCATGACGACGGCCACGCCGTCCCGCGTTGCCTTCCGGAGGATCGGGATCAGGTCGTGCGCGACGTGGCCGAGCCCGGTCCCTGCGATCACGACGCCGTGCAGCCCCTGCAACGTCGCTTCCAGTTCCGTCGGTCGCTGACCCGGATAGAAGGACACGAGCGCGACCCTGGTGTCGAGCGTGTCGTCGACCTTCGTCGGGCCGCGGGCGCGGGGAAGCGCGCGGTCAGATAGCTCGACGGCGCCGTCCGCGTCCACGCGGCCGAGCGGGGTCGCGTTGAGGGAGCGGAAGGCGTCCCGCCGGGAGGAATGCATCTTGCGCACCTTCGTCCCGCGATGAATCTGCGCGAAGGTGTCGCTCGTCTCGCCGTGCATCACGGCGACCACCTCGCCGAGGTTCGCGACCCCGACCCGAGCGGCGGCGAGCAGGTTGAGCGCCGCATCGGACGACGGCCGATCGCTCGACCGTTGCGCCCCGACCACGACGACCGGTCCCGTGAGATCCCGCAGCATGAAGGAGAGGGCGGCGGACGTGAAGTGCAACGTGTCGGTCCCGTGCGGGATCACGACGCCCGCAGCTCCGCCGTTCAGCTCCTTCCCCGCCTCTTGGGCGAGGCGCTGCCACTGTTCCGGTTTCATGTTCTCGCTGTAAACGCTGTAGATGACCCGGGCGCGGACGTTGCAGACGTCGAGCAGCTCCGGGACGCTGAAGACGAGTTCCTCGGCGGTCACGGCCGGATGGACGGCCCCGGTACGGTAGTCGACGTAGGACGCGATCGTCCCGCCGGTGCCGAGGACCGCGACGGTGGGCTTGGACGCCGTCGGAGGCGGCAGTTTCCGCTCAACCGCGGCGGGGGTGTGCTTCGCCGTGACTTCGATCGATTCGACGTCGCCGAGTTCGATGCCGACGTTGTAGCCGTTCGGCAGCTTGACGGTCAGGATGTCGTCGCCGCTGAAGCCGTGGTGTGGCATCAGCGTTCCCTCGTACCGTTCGCCCTTCGCCCGGACGAGGACCGAGTCGCCCGCGTCGGCCTTCGCGCGGTCGAGGAGGGCCCGCACCCGCGGCGGGTAGTCCATGGCCCTCGCAACCGATCGGCCCGTTATGGTTTTTGTGCCGCGAAGCAGAAGGTTCCGGAGGACATGGGGGTCGCGATGGTGCGGACCGCTCGAGACGTCCTCAACGGCCTCCGGTGGCGCGATTCAAACCAGCTCGAGCCGGCGGTCGTATACTACCGGGACCGGACCCGCCCGGAGGGCTTCCGGACGATCCATGGCGGTGAGATCGTCGACCTCGAGCGCCGGTACTTCACGACGCGCACCGCGCGTCTCCCGTATTACAAGATCGAGCGGATCGAATCTGCCGGCGAGGTCTTGTTCGAACGATGACCTGTCCGCCGACTGGCTCCGCTGGACGCGCATCCGGAAATCAAGGAGAAACGCCGCGCGTGGGCGCGGCGTGCGCGGAACTGCAATCAGCCGTTCATTCGCTGCGACGCGACCAGGGGAGGTAGGGCTTCGCAGCCGCGACGATGGCTCCGAGGATCCCGACGACTCCGCCGATCGTGCCGGGCTGGCCGCCATAGTAGATCAGGATGATGCTGATCACTACCGCCACGATCGCGCCGTTCATCAGGTTCTTGCGGGTCATCGCCGCAGACGCCCACAGGGCTCCGCCGAGGACCACGTTGATGATGATTGTTGATGCAACGTTTCCATATTGGTTCTGCGGAATTCCCTGGTTCACCCACTGGACGCCGTAGATCGCCACCGACAGGAGGATCGCCAAGATGCCACCCAGCATGAGCAGCAACTCGTGGGGCTGCTTCGCGCCGAGCTCGGCCATGGCTTCTCGTCCCGTCTCGTAGCTGGACGTCATGGTTTCAGCGGTCCACCTGAGACCGTGTCCATATGGGTTCCGGCCCCGTTGGCGGCGCTGAGAATCACCAGGCAGAACAGGAGGAGCCGTGGCCCTCCGGAATCCCCCTGTCCGCGGAGCTAAATGTCCCGGATTCGCCCCCGCAGCCTCCCCGTGATCGTGCCGGAGGTCCGGCTCAGACCTCGGGGGCTCTGTGAAACTGCAAGCGCAAAAGGAAAGGGTCGAAAAGGGAAAAGGCTCCGCCTGGGGAGCATGGAACTCCGTGGCCGGAGGACCGGCCTACGTCTTCTGGGACCAGGGCATGTACGGTTTCGCCGCCGCGAGGATCGCGCCGAGGATCCCGATGAGGCCACCGATCGTGCCGGGCTGGCCGCCGTAGTAGATCAGGATGATGCTGATCACACCGGCGACGATGGCTCCGTTCATCAGGTTCTTCCGCGTGATCGCGGAGGACGCCCACAGGGCACCGCCGAGGACGAGGTTGATGATCAACGCCGTCGTCACCGCGGTATACTGGCTCTGCGGGATTCCCGTCGTCACGTACTGGATCCCATACCTCGCGACGGTCAGGAGGACTGCCAGGACGCCGCCCAGCATGAGGAGCAGCTCGTGCGGCTGCTTCGAGCCGAGTTCCGCCATGGCCTGCCTTCCCGTGTCGTAGCTGTGAGACATGGTTTCGATCGGCACCGGGGATGCAGCGGGATAATGGTTGTCGCCGAACTGTGCGCCCGTGAGAATCAAGGAGTTGTGCGAAGTGAGAATCATCTTTTGAACGATCTCGAACGATCATCGGGCTACGTTTTAGACCCCGTCGCGCTTTCCAGGACCCGAGACCATGGCGACGTTTCCGGAAGAGGTCTTGACCCGAACGAAGAAAGGGGAGACGGAAGTCCGTTCGCTCATCGACCGGGGCCGATACGTCCGATACCGTTATCTCCACCCGGAGACCGGCGAGGCGATGGAGGGAGGTAAGGTCAAACTCGTCCTCCGGTCCGAAGCCGGCCCAGCGGAGGAATATTTCCTCATCCCGACGAAATCGGAGCGCACGCTGCTCATCCCGACGTCGGAGAAGGGCGCGCGGAAAATTTGGGACGGATCGCGCGCCGTCGACCTTTGATCGGCGCCGCTAGTCCCGATTCCACCTCTTCGCGGTTCCCATTATCAGATTGGACGTGTCGAGACCGAAGCTTGATTACGCCAAGCCTTCTCTGACGGCCCCGCGACAGAGATGGGACGCCCGGTGATGCGTCATCCTTTCAAGTTCCTGTGTTTCGGGATCGCCCTCTTGGGAGTGGCTCTCTCTCCTCTCCTTGTCCCGGGGCTCTCAGGAGGGAGCCAGGGCGGCGGTTCCCCCGGGCCGATTCCAAGGTCCCCGTGGCCGCCCGCGGTTCGGAATGCGACGATCGGGACCTTGCCGACGATGGGCTGGAACAGCTGGAACCATTTCGCCTGCGGCATCGATGAGAACCTGATCAAGCAGATTGCGGACGGGATGGTCAACGGCGGTCTCCAGGCGGCCGGATACGATGTCGTGACGCTCGACGCGTGCTGGTCCGCACGGAACCGGGATGCGGCAGGAAACCTCTCGAACGATCCCCAGGCCTTCCCCTCCGGCATGAAGGCCCTCGGGGACTACATCCATGCCCGCGGCCTCCGGTTCGGCCTCTACACGTCGATCGGCACCCGCATGTGCGGCGACGTGGGCCCGGGGAGCCTGGACCATGAAGTCCAGGACGTCGCCACCCTCGCTTCGTGGGGCGTCGACTACATCAAGGCGGACCGCTGCAGCGCGGACGGCCTGGTGATGAAGGACCTCTACGCGCGCTGGCGGGACGCGATCGCCGCGTCCGGCCGGCCGATCGTCCTGAGCGCGAGCGACAACATCGCGGTCCAAGAACCCTGGGCGTGGGGCCCGGTTACCGCCCACCAGTGGCGCATGTCCGACGACATCAAGGACGATTGGGCGACGATGATGGGGATCTTCGATCTCAACTTCCTCCACGCGGCGGCGACGGCGCCGGGAGGCTTCAACGATCCGGACATGCTCGAGGTCGGAAACGGCGGGATGTCGGAGACCGAATACGCGACGCATTTCGGACTCTGGGCCCTGATGTCCGCGCCCCTCATCGCCGGCAACGACCTGCGGACGATGGACGCGAGCACCCGAGCGATCCTCACGAACGCGGAGGTCATCGCCGTCGACCAAGATCCGAACGCGTTCCAGGCGATCAAGGTCCACGACAACGGCGCGGGCCAGGAGGTCTGGTCCAAGCCGCTCGCGTCGAGCGGCAGCCGCGCGGTCGGGCTCCTCAACCGGGGCCGTGCCGCCGCGACGATCGGGGTCGACTGGTCCGCGATCGGACTTGCAACCGGCAGCGCGACCGTGCGGGACTTGGAGGCGCAGCAGGATCGCGGGACCTTCGTCGACAGCTACAGCGTGAGCGTCCCCGCGCACGGATTGGCCTTGCTCCGGATCCTCGGGACGGATCGAGCGGCGACCGGCGGATACCTGAGCGACCAGCCTTGGACCTACATGGCGAATGAGAATGGGCCGGTCGAACGGGACATGAGCAACGGGGGATCGGGAGCCGGAGACGGCCGCGCCCTTTCCTTGAACGGTTCCCGCTATGCCAAGGGATTTGGCACCTGGGCCCCGTCCGCGATCGAGTTCCGTCCGGATGGATCGTGTTCAACGTTCACGGCGGAGGTCGGCATCGATGACGAGGCCGGGAGCCGCGGCACCGTGATTTTCCAGGTCTGGGGCGACGGACAGAAAATCTTCGACAGCGGCGTGACGACCGGGACGACGCCGACGAAAAATATCCAGGTCGACCTTTCGGGAATCCGCAGCCTGCGGCTCGAGACCGTTGCGGTAGATGGTACGAGCTACGACAGCGGGGATTGGGCAGACGCCATCCTCGTGTGCTCCACGAGCCCGAACTTACCGCCTCAGGCGAGCTTCACCGTGAGCTCGAGCTCGGTGAGGCCGGGAGATCCGGTGAGTTTCGACGCCAGCTCGTCGACCGACCCGGACGGGACGATTCAGCTGTACACCTGGGACTTCGGGGATGGCTCCACCGGATCGGGGCCGCTCGTAGGCCATTCTTTCGGCCTGGCGGGGACCTTCAACGTCGTGTTGACGGTGACCGATAATGGGGGCGCTTCCAACACCGCGACCGCGGCGGTGTCCGTGACGAGTGCGCCGCGGGCCGAGTTCTCGGCCACTCCGCGGGCCGTGCTTCCGGGCATCCCGATCCGCTTCGATGGCTCGAACTCGACGGTCCCGGGAGGGCACATCGTCCTCTATGCATGGGACTTCGCCGACGGAGCGACGGCCCAGGGAAGGGTCGTCATGCATGCGTACTCGAGCCACGGGATTTTCTCGGTCCGCCTCCTGGTGAAGGACAATTTCGACCGAACGAACGAGACCCAGGTGGCCGTCGCGATCGGAAATCGCGCCCCGACGATCACGTCGACGAGCCCGAGCGCGAACAGCGTCCTCCAGGTCGGCGAACTGGGGACGTTCACGATCGCGGCCTCGGATCCCGACGGCGACTTGCTGTCGTACTCCTGGACGATCGACGGGGTTCACATTGGGGCCACTTCCGGATCGTACGCCTTCGCCAGCTTGGTGCCTGGAGCGTTCGCCATTCGGGTCATCGCCACGGACGGATTCGCCGCGGTGCTGTTCGAGTGGCGCGTGACCGTCGAGGGCAGCAGCCAGGCGCCGGCGCCGCCTCCGACCGCGGGCGTTCCCGAGACCGTTGCTTCCCTTGGCGTCGTCGCGTTGGGACTGCTCGTCACCCTCGTAACCCATGCGATTCGCACGCGGAAGAGACGCTGATCGCCGCGCGGTTCCCCTCCTTCCACCGGGGCCGGGGGTCGCATCAGGCCGGGAGGAGTTCGTACCCGACGCGGTCGGTCTCCTTGCCCTTCGACCGCTTCTCGAGGATGTGGACCCGGCCGATTTCGGAGGAATTTTTCAGATGCGTCCCGCCACAGGGACAGTAGTCCGCGGAGCCGACCTGAATGATCCGCAGCCTCCGGATGGAGGCCGGGATGAGGTCGAGCAACGACCGATCGCCGATCTTCGAGTCGACGACCACGCGGTCTTCCTGGAAGATGCGGACCTCGTGGGCGGCCGCGGCCGTGCGGTTGCACTCGTCCTCAATCCGTTTGAGGTCTTCCGCCGTGAAGTTCGCGGGCTGGAAGTCGACGCGCGCGTGGTCCGTGTACAATTGGTTCCCGACCGTCCGGGCTCCGTAGATCTTCCAGACGAGGCCGGACAGGATGTGCTGGGAAGTGTGATACCTCATGTGGGCGTACCGACGATCCCAATCGATCGTCCCGTGGACCCGGCCCACCGCAGGTAGGCGGTCCACATGATGCCGGATGACGCCCTTCTCCTTCGTTACCCGGAGCACCTTGGCTTCTTGACCGGACCAGGAGAGCCTCCCGGTATCGTACGGCTGGCCTCCCCCTTCCGCGTAGAAAGCGGTACGGTCGAGGATCACGAAGTCGGGACCGGTCTCCAGGACGTTTGCGTCGAACTCCCGCAGGTAGCACGGGTCCGGTTCCTGCCCGCGGCGGTCCTCCATGTACAGGACCTGCGTCTGCATCTCGCACGCGGAGACGGACCGGAAGCATAAACCGTTTGGCTCTGGGCGCCGCGAGTCGGCGTTTCCGAGTCCCGGCGTTGGCCAGGCGAGAATCGGAACGGCGACCTGAAACCGCTTCACTTTCCGAGGACCGCGCGAGCGATGACCATCCGCTGGATTTCCGATGTGCCTTCGTAAATCTCGGTCACGCGTTGGTCGCGGTACAATTTCTCGACGACGTAGTCCTTGATGAATCCGTATCCGCCGTGAATCTGGACGGCCGCGTCGACGGCGCGGTGGGCGGCCTCCGACGCGAACAATTTCGCGACGCTCGATTCGTACGTGTGACGACGGCCGAGGTCCTCCATCTGGGCCGCTCGGTAGGTCAGGAGCCGGGCGGCCTCGATCTCGGTCGCCATGTCCGCGAGCTTCCACTGGATCGCCTGGAAGTCCGCGATCTTCTGGCCGAAGGCCTCTCTCTCCTTAGCATACTTGGTCGATTCGTCGAGGGCTCGCTGCGCGATCCCGAGGGCCTGGGCGGCGATGCCGATCCGTCCTCCGTCGAGCGTCGCCATCGCGATGTTGAATCCCTTGTGGAGTTCCCCGAGCAGGTTCTCCTTCGGGATCTTCATGCCGTCGAAGCCGAGCGAGACCGTGTCGCTCGCGCGGATCCCCATCTTGTCCTCCTTCTTCAGGACCGAGAAGCCGTCCGCATCCGTCGGGATGATGAACGCGGAGATCTCGTGCTTCTGGCGTCCCGTGCGGGCGTATCCGATGACGACCTTGGCCACGGAGGCGTTCGTCGCGAAGGACTTCGTCCCGTTCAGGATCCAGTGGTCGCCTTTGAGCTCGGCCGTCGTCCGCATCGCGGCCGCATCGGATCCGCTCCCCGGCTCCGTGAGGGCGTAGGCGCCGATCCACTCCCCGCGAGCGACAGGCCGGAGGTACTTCCGTTTCTGCTCTTCCGTCCCGTACCGGAGCAAAGGCTCGCACACGAGGCCGTTGCACACCGCCGCGATGACGCCGGCGCTCGCGTCTCCCCGGGAGAGTTCCTCGATCGTGATCGCATAGCATACGGTGTCGAGGCCGGACCCTCCGTATTTCTCCGGCACGAAGACGCCGAAGAGCCCGAGCTCGCCCATCTTCTTCGCCCACGCCTGCGGGAACTCTTGGCTCTCGTCGAAGGCGCGGGACTGCGGGACGATCTCTTGCTCCGCGAACGACCGCACCGATTTGCGCGTGATCTCTTGGGCTTCGGTGGGCGCGAAATCCATGTGCGTCAACGAACGCCCTTCGTCCGGATAAATTCTCCGCGGCCGAACCTTGATGACCCGCCAGGGACTCGCGGGTGGGGTGTCGCTGCAACTCGAGCCACTGCAGACGACGGAGGCCCATGCCTATTGGCGGGTCTTCCTCTCCGGCCGCACCGACCTTCCGACCGGGGATCTCAAGATCCACTTGGACCGGTACCTGGGCCTGACTCCGGAGGAGCAACGCTCCCACTTCTCTGCGAAGAAGGACGGCCGGATCATCGGAACCCTTCGCCTCGGCCCGTCCGAGATCTCCGGATTCTCGATCGATCCGTCCTTCGCCCCCGAGACGGCGACGGTCCTCCTGAAGGCGGTGGACCTTCTTCGCGCCGGCGGAGCGACGGCGATCGTCGCGCATTTCGAGGACCGATACGAGCCCGCGTTCGTCTCGTTGGGGTTCCGCCGCGTGTTCGCCCGCATACGGATGGAGGCTCCGACCCGCAAGGCCCCGCCCCCAGAAGGCCTGACGCTGCAGCCGCCGGAGGAGGACGAGGTCCTCGGTTTGACGCAATTTTTCGTTGACGCGTACGAGGGCCATGTCGAGCAGCAGTTCGGCATGCACACCGGATCCGACGAAGAGTGGCGCGGCTACGTGGGAGGCCTGTTCAAAGGTGACTCGGGACAATATTTGCCCGATGCCTCGTATGTGGCGCTCGAAGGCGACCGGATCGTCGGCGCGATCCTCGTGACCCATTGGATGGGGATGCCGCTCGTCGCGGAACTCGGCGTCGCGAAGGACCGCCGAGGGCGCGGGGTCGGGCGGGCGCTCCTCGAAGCTGCGATGGGCAGACTCGCGGGCCGAGACGAGCCCCGCCTCGCCCTCTACGTCACGGTCGGGAACGATGCCGCGACGAACCTGTACCGCTCCCTCGGCTTCACTCAGGTCGGTGGCCAGTCCGTCACCGCGCGTCTCGAACCTTAGGGGTTTTCCCGCGTTCGACGTCGCCTCTCAAGCGGCGGGGAAGCTGACCGTGTGGCCTTCGGCCTGGCGCCGGGTCTTCGCGGGCGCGCGGATGCGGAATCCCTTCGAACGCGCGAACCGATGCATGATATCAAGGATGTACCGTCCCCCGACGCGGGCCGTCAGCACGATCATCGCTCGCAGAGGCACCGGGAGGGCCGTGAGCCGCCAGAGGTCCTTGTCAACTTCGAGGAGGATGTGCCGCCAGGCCCGGTACGCGACGTTGAACCGGGCTTCGTCGATCATCTCATCGAGGTTGTAGAACTGTTCCCCTCGGAGGACGCCGATGGGGACGAAGGTCAGCGGCGCGGTCACGAAGTGACCGTTCGGGATCTGCTCCATCCGGTCGATCAGGTCGACCGTCATCCAGGCGTCGGCCGGCGTTTCACCCGGCAGGCCCAGGATGATCGTGTACGCGGGGTACCAGTAGTTGCGGTTAAGGATCTCCGTGCCCCGTACGACCAGGTCGGGCCATTCCTCGGCGGCGAAGGGCGCCGCCTTGCGGTGCAACACCGCGCGCGAGAGGGCGGGACTGCCCGTCTCGATCCCGCTCTGGATGCCGATCCACTTCCTCGGTCCCCCGCCGACGATCTTCGTGAGGTCGGCGATGAGGCCCGGATTCGTCACCGCGGCGCTCACGGTCCCGTGGGTCGGGTAGCAGTGGGACACCCCCGGTTGCTCCATGACGAAACGGAAGAGGTCCTTCACCGCGTCCTCGTTCGGCTCCATCGTCTTCCAGTTCTCCAGCTTGTAGAGGAAGATGTCGTCCGAATGGAGCTGGATCGACGACTGGCCATCCGCCGCGTTCATCGCGATCTCGTCGCCGATGTAGTCCAGGGGGAAGTACCGCGGACGGCGGAGGGTGACCTCGCAGAACTCGCACCCGCGGCCGCAGCCCCGCATGACCTCGTTCATCCCGTGCATCGTCGGCCCGAGGATCTTCGGGATCTGATCGACCGTCGGCGCGGTCGCGTTCGTGAAGCGCATGACCGGTGGCGCGTCGCCTCCGGCGATGCGGTCGAAGATTTCGGGGACGAGGTGGTCCACCTCTCCGTGGACGATGTGGTCGATGCCGAGCTCCTGCTGCATCCCTTCGCGGCAGTCGAAGTGCCATCCGCCCGGCCCTCCCAGGACGATCTTGTATTTCCGGTCCGGCCGCTGCAGCCGGCCGACGAGATCGAGGAACATTGCCTTCGTGTACGGGGTCAGGACGCCCCCCATCGTGAAGGACATGCTGACGGGACCGAGTCCCAGCGGGTCCATCGAGTGGAGGCCGACGACCTCCGTGTCATCGCCGATGTACTGTTCGATGTTTCGCGGGTCCGCGATGACGACGGAATCCCGGCCGTTCGCTTGGACGAGGGAGGCCTCGATCTTCCGAAGGCCATACGGCACGCGGATGGGACGGCCTTGCGCGTCGACCTTCGGGGCGTTCGCCAGGATTCGGAAGACGAGACGCGACTGCCATTGGTCCGTTGGGATGCAGCTGAAGAACGTGGCCAGCGGGACGTTTCGATAGTCCGTCATCAGGGTAAAGTCCGCTGCGAGCACGTACTTCGCGATCGTTCTCCCTCCCCAGCGAGAGCGATTGGGGTGCGGTCGGGTTGCTGACCGTCCGTTCTTTGGCCGAGCTGAAAGAACGAGACTAATTAGATATACGTTGCGCCTCGCGGTTCCGACAATTATTCCGAAGGGGCGGCCGGCGAAAAGCATATCCGGACTCCGACACGCTCCGCCGCGCAGGTGACGGCATGGTCGAGGTCGGCGAAAGGGCACCCGATTTCACGATGTTGAGCGACGAGTCGAAACCTGTGACGTTGTCCAAGGAGACCGGCGGAGGACCGGTGATCCTCTCCTTCTACGTGTTCGACTTCACGAACACCTGCCAAGGTCAGCTGTGCGCGCTCCGCGACTCCCTCGGCGACCTTCAGGCGATGGGGGCGAAGGTGTTCGGCATCAGCACGGACAGCCATCACAGTCATCGGATCTTCAAGGAGCAGAACCGCCTCAACTATCCGCTGCTCAGCGATTGGAACCGGTCCGTCAGCAAGGCCTACGGGGTCCAATACGATCGCTTCGGGAGCTTCGGCCTGGAGGGCGTCGCCAAGCGATCCGTGTTCGTCCTCGACCGCGGCGGCGTGGTCCGATACAAGTGGGTTACCGAAGACCCGAAGGTGCCGCCGGATCCGAAAGCGGTCTTCGCGGAAGTCAAGAAGCTCGCTTCGTGAGCCCGAGTTGCGTCCGGGCCTCGTCTGCCGTCCGCACGGTCGGCGCGGCCAACGGAGGCAGGTCGGATCCGCGAGGCGAGCCGGTGTTCACTAGGACGACCTGGTCCTCCTTCGTGATCACACCGTCGTCGTAGAGGCGACGAAAGCCGGCGAAGGTCGCCGCCCCTTCGAGGCAGGTGGCGATCCCCTCGAAGACCGCGAGGTTCTGAGCCGCAACGCGCATCGCATCGTCGGAGACGGCGGTCGCGGCGCCGCGGGTCTCCCGGAGCGCCTTCAGGACGAGGCGGTCCGCGATCGTCGAGGGCACGCAAAGCCCCGCGGCCTCCGTCCTCGGTTCCGGCCACGGCGCCGCCGTTTCCTTCCCTTCTTTCCAGGCCTTCACCAGCGGCGCGCACCCCGCGGCCTGCACGACCGCGAAGCGAGGCCCCGGCCCCTCGAACCAGCCGAGGTCACGTAACTCGTGGAGCGCCTTCCACATCCCGACGATGCCGGTCCCGCCGCCGGTCGGGAACACGATCCAATCCGGCAGGCCGTGGAGGGCCTCCCAGATTTCGAAGAGGATCGTTTTCTTCCCCTCTACGCGGTACGGTTCGCGGAGCGTCGCGACGTTGAACGTCTCCGTCGTCGAAGCGAGGTCCGTCGCGATGCGACCGGCGGCCGCAATGTCTCCATCGACACGGACGAGATGGGCCCCGTGCAGGAGGGCCTCGCGGGCCGCTTCGTCGGAGCCGGCTTTCGCCAGCAAGACGATGGACCGAACGCCATGGACCGCGGCGAACAGGGCGAGGGCCGCCCCCGCGTTTCCCGCGGTGGGCGCTACGAGATGCGTGGCGCCAAGGGCGCGCGCCATCGGGACCGCGACGGCCATGCCGCGTGCCTTGAACGTCCCCGTCGGATTGCGACCTTCGTCCTTCACGTACAGCCCTTCGACCTTGATCGGCGCGACTCGACCTCCGGAGCCGAAGACCTGGAGTCGGTGGAGGGGCGTCCCGCCCTCCCCTCGGGACTGGATCTCCGAGTCCGTCAGGGGCAGAAGAGGAGCGTATCGCCAGAGATCTTTGCGCGGCGCCAATTGACCGGTGCCGAGGTCGGTCCATTCGTATCGAGCGAACAAAGGCCCGCCACAGTCACAGGTGTTAATGAGCCGCACCTCGTACCGCTTGGAACACGCGGTGCACTCGAGGAACGCGGGACGCACATGGCGGTGATGCCTCCGGAGTCCAATACGGTTTCCTCGCGATGCCTTTATGTCCGTCCCCGCGTTCGATAACGCCGATCGATACGGTCCCGCGAACGACGGACGTTGGAGCGGCGTATGATCGCATGGTCCAGGCCATGCGGGAACGAGGACGCGTCCTCGTAGCCTTCTCCGGAGGCGTCGATAGCGGCCTCGTCGCAAGGATCGCCGTCGATGCCCTTTCCCGCGATGCGCTGGCGGTCCTCGCGGACTCCGAATCGCTGTCGCGCCGGGAACTCGCGGAGGCGGTGCGCGAGGCGGAGGAGATCGGCATACCGCTCCGCACAATCCGCGTTTCCGAGCTCGCGGACGACCGGTACGTCGCGAACCCCGTCAACCGCTGCTATTTCTGTCGCAAAGGGTTGGGCTCGGCCCTGAATCCGATCGCCTCGGAATTCGGGTATCGCTCGATTGCGGACGGCGTCAACCTCTCGGACCTCGGAGAGTATCGTCCCGGCATCCAGGCAATGAACGAGGAAGGGTTCTGGCATCCGCTCGTCGAGTTCGGATTCGCGAAGGCCGATGTTCGGGAACTCGCGCGGGAGCTCGGTCTGAGCTTTCACGACAAGCCGAGCAATGCCTGCCTGTCCTCGCGGATTTCGCACGGGGAGGTGATTACCGTGGACAAGCTACACCGCGTCGAGGAGGCTGAAGAGGCGATTCGGAATCTGGGGTTCCGCGTCGTCCGCGTGAGGGCCCACGAGGGAGTCGCCCGGATCGAGGTCCCGAAGGAGGACCTGCCGCGGATGATCGAGCCGGCGACGGCCGCGAAAGTGGTCCGCGCCGTCCGGGACGCGGGATTCGTCCACGTCACGATCGACCTGTTGGGCTACCGCAGCGGCTCGATGAACGAGGGCCTCTGAGCCCTCGCGGTTCCGTCCCACTGAAGGATTAAATATTACGCCGTTATCGACTTGAATGGAATTTCGGCAAGAGGCCGGGAGCGACGCGCCGTGACCGCAGTCGGGATCATTCCGAGCCTGGTTATCGGCGTCCGGGAAGGCATCGAGGCCGCCCTCGTCATCGGCATCATCCTCGGCTATCTGGTGAAGATCCAGCGCGTCGGCCTGAAACGGTACGTCTACAGCGGCACGATCGCGGCCTTCCTCGTGAGCGCGGGGGTCGCCGGCGCCCTCATCGCCCTCACCTGGGAGTTTCAGGGTGTCGCGCAGCAGCTGTTCGAGGGCATCACGATGCTCGTGGCCGTCGCCGTCTTGACCTCGATGGTCCTCTGGATGATCCAGGCCGCGCGAAGCATCAAGGTCCACGTCCAGGAGCGGATCGACGCCGTGCTGCGGCAGAGCGAGGTCTTCGGGCTCGGGCTCCTCTCTTTCGTCATCGTCCTCCGGGAGGGCGTCGAGACGGCCCTCTTCGTCTTCGGGGCCGGGGCTCTGACGAGTCCGTTCGAGGCGGTCCTCGGCGTCGGCCTCGGGCTCCTCATCGCCGGAGTGATCGGCGTCGGGATCATTCGAGTCTCCTGGCGGCTGAACCTGCGGCGGTTCTTCCAGGTGACCGGCGTGTTCCTCGTCATCGTGGCCGCCGGCCTGTTCTCGAACGCGGTCCTGGAACTTCGAGAGGCTCTCGGATGGCAACTGTTGCCCGTCTACAACCTCACCGCCATCTTCCCTGCGAACGAGACGAACACCGCCGGCTACCTCCTCCGCGGGATCATCGGCTACAGCGACGCCCCCACGCTCGTGGAGGTCGCCGCCTACTTCGGGTACTGGATCGTGGTGATCCTCGCCTACCTCGGAATCCGGACGGGGAAAATCACGATCGTGACCGCGCCGCTTCGGAGGGCCTGGGACGCGATGCTCGGCCGGCGGGTGTCCGCGGGCGCCGAGGCCGAATAGAAGAGCGCGGATCGTCCTCGAGTCCGCTGGATTCCGGAGGGTCGAGGCCCTACGGGGAAATCTTGATCACTTTCGTCGGGCAGGCCGTCTCGCAGGCCATGCAGTCGATGCAGTCCGATTCCCGGATCATGTCGGACTTGTCGCACCGGTACGTCTGCCACTCACCGCTCCCTTTCTCGACGATCTTGTCGTTGCCCGTCCCCTTCTTGCCCGGGGCCAGGAGCCACTCGAACACGTCGACGGGGCAGACATCCATACAGACCCCGTCCGCTACGCAGCCATCGAAGTCGACCGCGACGTGGGTGCCGTGGACGCCGAGTCGCGTGGGATAGGGGTTCCCATCCGCGTCCAACCGCTCCTTGCCCTCCGCGAAGACCTTGTGGCCAAGGTGCTCGCCCGTCTCCGGATATTCGTCCGGCTTGTTCATGAAGTCCGGGTCGATCGGCTTGGCTGCAAAGTCCACTTCTCGCGACATTCGGTCGCCTCCAAGGAACTCTAGCCCGGCCCACTTCAGGGCCGGGCATTTGCTTGTATACCCCTCCCCTTTTTGACCTTTCCGGTTTTATTTCGTCGTCTCTCCAGGGATGCGCGGTCCTCCGGTTCCCCGGACCGAAAAAACTCGAAACGTATTTCGCTGGCGCGCGCGGTCCCGCCTCCGTGGGAAAGAGCCGGGGCACACGGACCCGCGCGGTCCACGGTCCGCGTCGCCGAAAGCCCGGTCCCCTCGTGACCCCGATTTTTGCGAGCTCCACATGGGCCCTGGCGTCGGCCCGGGAGGGCGCGGACTTCGCGGTCGAGACCGCGCCGCCGGCGTACTACACGCGGTGGGGCAATCCGACGGTGCGGGAACTCGAGGACGCGCTCGCGGACCTCGAGGGAGGCGCCCGTGCGCTGGCGACCGGATCGGGGATGGGCGCGATTGCGTCCGCGATCCTCACCTCCGTCGACCGCGGCGATCACGTCGTCGCCGGCTCGAGCCTCTATACCGCTACGACGGAGATCTTCACGCGACTGCTCCCGCGCTTCGGGATCGAAACGACCTTCGTGGATCCGCGCCGACGCGGGGCGTGGAAAGAGTCGGTCCGTCCCGACACCCGTTTGGTCTACGTTGAGACCCCGGCGAATCCGACGATGATGATCACGGACCTCTCCGAGGCCGTGTCGGCGGCCAAGTCCGTGGGCGCCACCACCCTCGCCGACAACACCTTCGCTTCTCCGGTGAACCAGCGGCCGATCGAGTTCGGGGTCGACGGCGTGCTGCACAGCGCGACAAAATACCTCGGGGGCCACAGCGACGTGGTCGCGGGAGCCGTCATCACAGCGAAGCGAAGTCTGTTCGATCGCATTTGGTTCGTGTACAAGATGCTCGGGCCGGCCCTCGGTCCGTTCGAGGCGTTCCTCGTCCGCCGGGGACTCAAAACGCTCCCCCTCCGGATGGAGGTTCAGTCGAGGACCGCGCAGTCGCTCGCCGAGTTCCTGGAGGACCGTCGAGGGGTCCGCGTGGTCCACTATCCGGGACTTCGGTCGTTTCCCCAACACGCTCTGGCGCGCAAGCAGATGGACGGTTTTGGGGCGATGCTCTCCTTCGAACTGAACGGAGGCTATCGGGCCGGGAAGCGGTTCGTGGAATCCGTGGACGTCGCCACCCTCGCCGTGAGCCTCGGAGGCACGGAGACCCTCGTCCAACATGCGGCCTCGATGACGCACGGGCCCCTGACCGATCAGGAGCGGCGGGTCAGCGGGATCACGGAGGGCCTCGTTCGAGTGAGCGTCGGCCTCGAGGACGCGGACGACTTGATCGAAGACTTCGATCGCGCGATTCGAGCGGCATGACGGCAGCGCCGGCGGTTCGCCAGCCCGCGCGCGGTCTCAGAGGGTGACGCCAAGCTGCTGCGCGAGGGCGCGGAGTTCTGCTTCCTTGTCGCGGAGCTTCTGCTCGCGGTCGAGGAGCTCCATCGCCTTCTTCTGGATGATCTTCACGCGGTTCTCGACGTCCTTCTTCCACTCGTCCATCGAGGCCGATGATGGGCCGGCACCTTTCTCGAGTTCCGCGAGCCGCGCTTTGAGCTTGTCAACCTCGGCCTGCAACTTCGTGGCCTTCGCGGTGGATTCACTCTGATCGGACTCCAACGATCGTTCCTTCCCTTCGAGGACCTCGGCCCGGGCGTCTAGCCCTTTCTCCATCTCCTCGATCCGAACGTCACGTTCCCGGAGCTTCTCCTCCCGATCAAGGACCTCGAGCGCCTTCTTCTGGAGGAACCGGAGGTTCTTCGAGACTTCGGCCTGCATGGCGTCGGCCTGGATGCGGAGCCGTTCCGCATCGCTCCGCGCGGCGCTCGCGCTCCGGAGGTCATCGTCGATACGGCCTCGCGCGAGTTCCGCTTCATGACGGGACTTCTCGAGATTCCGAAGCCCTTCCGAGAGCACCGCGTCGCGGGCCGCGAGGTCGGCCTCGCGCGTGGCCAGCTCGGACTGGAACGCGGCGGACTGCTCGGTCCGGGCGCGCAGGTCCCGATCCTTCTTTCCGAGGTCCTCCATGAGATTGTTCGCTCGCTGCAATTCCGTCGCGACGGTCCGCTCCTTCGTCGCCACTTCCTCGAGCTTCGATTCGAGGTCCGCCGATTGCCCCTCAAGGCCTTTCTGGCGGGCCGCGAGCTGCTCGGAGAGGGTTCCCAGTCGCGTGGCTTCCTGGTCCAGGGATCCCTTCCGTGTCCGCGCATCCGCCGAGGCTTGGGCGGTCTCCTTTTCGGCGACGGCGAGCCTCGCCAGACGCGCCTCGAGGTCTCGGATCGCCGCTTGGACCTCGGCCTCCTTTGCGGCAAGCTCCCGAGATTTTTCTTGCAGCTGGCTGAGTTGGGCCTGGGCGGTGCGCTCCGCCTTGTCGGCCTCCGAGCGGCGTCGCTCGAGGGCGGCCTGTTGCGTGGCGAGATCGTTCGACTGCCGCTTCGCGGTCTTCTCGGCCTCCTCCGCGAGGAGCGCGCGTCGTTGGGAATCGTTGATGAGTCGTTCGGCTTGCTGGGCCTGGACGGCCGTCGCGTCTCTCGTCGCCTCGAGTTGCTTCAGTTCTTCCGCGCGCTTCGTTGACCACCCGGAGCGTTCGGACTCGAACGACTGCCGCATCCGGAGAAGTTCATCTTCCTTGGCCTTGAGTTCGGCCAGGCGCGCCTCGGACCTCTTCCAGGAGGCCTCCGCCTCCGCCGCCCTCGCGGTGTGGGCCTTCGCCTGGGCATCCAGCTTCGATCGCTCAAGGTCGAGTTGGGTTGTCCCCGCCCGGACGGCCCTCTCCCGGCCTTCGATCTCTTCCGAGCGTTTGGTGAGTTCAACCGTCCGCGACTCCGACATCGCATTGAGTTGGGCTTGCGCCGATCGGAGGGTCGTCTGCTGATTCTCCCACTGCTTGCGCTTTTCCATCTCCTCGGTGTGGAATTTCTTGACGGCCTCGTCGATCTGACTGTCCCGCGAGTTCAGGTCTTGCTCTCGGCGAACGAGCGCCATCGCCTGTGCGGACAGCTCGGTCAACTTCGACTCTGCTTGGTTTTCCTTGGTTTCCAATTCCCTCGTCCGGGTCTCCAGATCTTCCGCCTCGGAGCGCAGGTCCGCTTCCTGAGCGGCGACGGCCTTCTCGCGGATTGCCAGCTCCTTCGCCTTGGCCCCGAGCGTGTCCTGGAGCGTCGCCGCGTCGCGTTCCACCCGATCGCGTTCCGCGCGGAGTTCGGCCTCCTTGATCGCAAGGGACTGACCGATCGCTTCCGCCTCCGTCCGCACGTGCGTCGACTCCGTCTCGTATCGGTCTTTCAGTTGGGCAAGCTCCAGCTGATAGGCCTCGAGCTGCCTCCCTGTCTCCTGGACCGCAGCGCGCTCTTGCTCCAGCCGGCTCTCGTTCGCTCGGAGGGATTCCTCGGTCGCGACAATGCGTCGCTCCCGATCCGAGAAATCGCGCGCCTTGGCCTCGAGGGTTTGGGCGTTCCCCTGAAGCTCGGTATCGATCTCATGGAACCGTTGCGTCTGGGCCGTCCGCTCCCGCTCGAGCTCGGTCCTCTTCGCCGTCAGGTCGGCTTCGAGGGCATTCAGCGACTCGGTCCGCGTCGACAGTTCGAGCGCATGGCGCCCGCTTTCCTCCTTGAAAGCCCGTTCCTTTGAATCGATTTCGAGAGCTCGCTGCTCCAACTCGGCCTTCAGATGATCGGCCTCCGCCTTCCGAAGCGTGGCGGACTGGGAGGCCTCCTCGACCGCCTTCTCGCGCCGCCCCAGCTCCTCCTCGGTCCTCGTGAAGCGCTCGTCTTCCTGGCGGATCCTTTCCTCCTGGTCTTTGACCTCGATCTCCCGTCGTTCGAGGCGCATGATCCGGACCGCCCACGACTCCCGTTGCGAGGAGCTTTCCTGTTCAAACGTCTCACGCTGCTCCCTGAGCATCGCTTGCTGGGATTCCAAAGTGGTCTGCCAGGTCCGGAGTTCTTCCGCGCGCTTGGCCTCGGTCTCCCGGAGACCCGCGGCCTTGCCGTCCAACTCCTGCGCGAGGTTCGTCAAGCTCGCGTTTCGGGACTCGACTTCCGCTCGCCCCTTCGCTAGCTTTTCGTTCTCGATTTCCAGGGTCTCCTCGCGGGCCGCCAGGTCCGTAAGTCGACGCGCGTTATCCTCCGCCTGAGCGCGGACGGCGTCTTCTTTGTCCTGCACCGACTGTTCCCGCGCCTCCACTTCGATTTCTCGTGCCAAGAGGGCCTGATTTTTCTCAGTCCTCGCGGCGTCGAATGCCTCTTTGTCCTGCGCGATCCGGAGCTGTCCCTCTCCGATTTCCTTGGCCTGTGCGTCCAGGTCATTCCCCCGGCGACGCAGCTCCTCCTCATAATGGGCCGTCAGGTCCTGGAACTCCCGGCGATCGGAATCGAAGGCCGCCCGGGCCTCCTGGAGGACGACACGGTCCTCATTCAATGCCGTCTCGCGGTCCTCGAGATCGCGCGTTCGAGCGGACAATTCCTGGTGTGTGGCCTCCGCCCGTGCGGTCGCCTGGTTTGCTTTCTCTTCCGCTTCCCGGACCTGGGCCTCGCGGGACTCGAGTTCCGCCTCGAGCGGGGCCACGCGCCCCTCCCTCGCGTTCAATTCCTCCCCCTTGGCTGCGGCGGCGGCCTCCGCCGCTTCAGCGCTGGCCACGCGCTCGTCGACCGATCGCTTGAACTGTAGCAGATCTTTCTGATCGATCTCGAATTGCTCTCGGCCGTGGGCGAGATCTTCGAGATCCTTGCGGACGACGGCCCGGCGATCTTCCAAGTCCTTCCGTTCCCCGCGGATCGCCTCGACTTCCTGGGCCAGGCGCTCCTTCTCGGCGCGGAGGCGGTCCTCTTCCGGCGCGAGGTCTCGCTCGCGCTCGTTCAATCGTTCCTCCACCGTCCGGACGGAAGTCTCGCGCTCGGTGACGGCCCTGGACTTCGTGGAGAGTTCCGCTTCGCGGGCCTCGACCTGGGCCTTTCCGGCATCCAACTCTCCCCGCGCGGCTTCGTTCTTCTTCGCGAGGTCCTCCAACGCGCCGCGTTCCTGCGCGACCTCGAGTTCGCGTCGGCGTAGGTCCTCCTCCTTCGCGGCGAGGGCGGCCCGATCCAACTCGATCTGCGATCGCGCTTCGTCCGCCTGCTTCTGAATCGCGTCCAGCTCGACCCCTCGCGTCTCGATCCCGACCCCTCGCTCGTCGAGTTCCTTCGATCGCGCTTCGAGTCGGCCCTCTTCTTGGCGGGTCTCTTCCAAGCGCTGCTTGATCGCGTCCTCGAACTTGTCCTGGACTTGGACGAGCATCTCCCGCGCGAACTCGACCTGTTCCGGGCTCACGGGACCGTAGGCGAGGAGGGCGACCGCGAGGGCATCTCCGCGAACCGTCTGCCCATGGTACTTCTGAATCTTGATCGGCTTGTCGACCGCGTCGAGGATGCCGGCCTCGACGACTTGCCCATAGGTAACTTGGCACGCCGGGTCCAACGTGAATTCCCGGAGCATCTTGCCCCGTTCGTCCACGAGGAAGGCCTTCGCGGGCCGCCAACGCTGCCGCTGGGCGAACATCCCGATCATCACAAGGACTCCAATCGGGGGGATGGCAAGCACGTAAGGCGTCTGCCAGATTCCGGGCGGTGGATTCGTCGGCGGGTTGACAGAGGGCACGATGCGACCGACGCCGACCTTGTCGGTGGTGCCGCGGAGCCCCACTTCGTCGATCGCGACCGCCCGGACCGTCACGTTCTCGATCGGTCCGCTCGGAGTCCAGCTGAAAGTTCCATCGACGGATATATCTGAGCCGATCGAATTCCATGTGCCGTTGAAGTACGTGAAATCCACGCGGACGACATCCGGGGCGGTCGCGTAGGAGAATGTCAGCGTGCCGTTTGTCGCTTGATCGTCCGAGACCGTCCCGAGGGTGATCGTCGGAGCCGTGTTGTCAACTTCGATTGGCGAGACGAGGGTGGTGTTCGTGAGCGTGCGGTTGTTTTCGACGGTGGCGCGAAGACTCCCTCCGATGAAATTGAGGCCGGAGGTGTTCCACAGGAACGCCCCGTTCGGGATGACCGACGAGCCGATTGGCCTCCATCCCGATCCATCGTTGTATTCAAACGTGACTTGAACTGCGCCTGTCGAATTGGCGTATCGAATCGGGACGATCCCTGTCACATGGGCGTTCAACGCGGGAGCCGAGATGCCGATCCACGGTCGCACGCCGAGGAACGTGAGGCGGATTTCGCTCAACGTTGGCGTGACGGTGGGATCCACCGTTGTCAGAGTTGCGCGGAACCGAATCCGACCCGTTGCGACGCTTTCGCTCAGGAGAGAGGCCGGAGGGGAGACCGAGTGCCAGCTCCCGCCTCCGTCGAGGGAGTATTCGTAGGCGGTCGTCTGTCCGTTCAGTGTTTGGACCACGCTGACGTTCCGCCACTCGGAAATGTCCGAAGTGACGAGGTCCCGCGTCTCCACCGTCCCCGCGGTCCTTCGGGCTGTCCACGAGACATTCACGTCTCCGACGACGGGCGTGTGATCCGGGGAGGTGACCGCGAACGAGAGACGGAACTCAAAGTACCGCGAACTTCCGCTCAGGCCGGACCCCGCGGGATTCGCGTATGGGGCAGACCAGTTCGTCCAGGTGGCATCCGCCGGAGTGACGTTCCCGGTCCGCGTCGAGACGGCTACCGTCGCATCGGGCCCCTGGCTGACTCGAATGTAGTCCACGTCGACCGCGAGGGGAACCCCCGAAGTGCCATCGGCGGTGAAGAAGGCAAGCCGGATCGCGTACGGATATTCGTCCGTTGGCGAGTAAGTATCTCGGAGAACCCAGGCGATTCCGTTGTCGCTTGTCCATGCCTGGAAGGTGTTCCCCGTGCGCACGAGGCGAGACCAAGCCGGGATCGGGTTCGCGTTCGCGACGTCGACCCTGGTCGTGGTCGCTGCATCCGCCGTCGCGCGGATCTGCCATCGGACGGTGCCACTTGCCGAATCATACCGCTTCTGGACGCCGTACCAGTTCCACGTGTCGAGGAGCGCCATGAGCCCTGCTTTCTGCCCGCCCGCCGTCGGGTTCGTCGAGAACTTCATCGTCGCGTTGAAGTCTCCGACGATTCGTCCCCAGAGTACGTTGCCGGTGAACGTCGCCCCACCGATGTCCGCGCCGGTGGTCGAAACGACATGGAGGTGGCCGGGCGTCGTCGCTCCGACGTCCTGCGCGGCCGGTGGGTTGATCCAAGTCCACTTCGGGTCTAGCGATCCGCCGTTGAACTCGTCGGCGACGAGCGACCGCGCGGAGGCGTTCCACGAGATCGACTGCCATTGCGCCATCGTTCCCGGTCCGCCGACTTTCGACACATACACCCCGGCCGCGCCCAGGATTCGGTACGAGAGATCGAGGCGCGGGCGCCGAGTGGCATCGACGGCATAATCGCTCGAGAAGAACGTCTTGTCCGCGTTGGCGCCGGTGCTGATCGCCGCGAGCATGAGACCGTTATTGGGAAGTCGGCCCCGATACCAGAGGTCAACGAGTTGCGTGACGTTCCACGAACGCCAGCCCGCGGTGTTGTCCAGAGACACCTGTCCGATGACATGGACGTTGATGTCCCCGCCCGCCGTCCCCCACGGCGTCCCGGTCATCCGGTTGTTCCAGGTGGCTTGTGCTTCATTCCAGGAAGACGTCACCTGGACCGCGTATCCGGTGAAGGTCGCGCCAACCCCCGCGCTCTGATAGAGGTTGAGGGTCGCGCCGTCGATGACCGCGCCTGCGGGGATCGACGAGAGGTCGAATCGGAGGATGGGACGAGATTGCGGGTTGAACCCGTCCAAGATCAGGGTCGTGTCGGACCCATGGTTCATGTTCACATTCTGCTGGTCCAGCCACGTATCCTCGCCGACGGCCGGGGCCGGTTGCAGGCTGAGAAGGGTGGACGGGCCCGAGGTTGCCGCGAGCGTGACGTTGCCGGGCGAGCGGGCGAGGTCCACGTTCGTCACGTTGTCCGGCGCCGCGAAGTCCGCCGCGGTCGTGCTGTTCCACCAGGTCACATACCGTTCAAGGGCCGCGGTCGCCCCGGAGATCTCGGTATTGGCCATCGCATAGTCGGACGGCGTTGTGAAGTTCCAGACCGCCGTCGATGTGCCGTCGCCGTTGTCCATCGTCGTCGGATCCGCGTGGGCAGGCGGGACCGCGAGACTCGACAACGCTCCCAGGAGGAGAATGCCGATCGTGGCGATGAGCGCGACGCGCCACGGCATGCCTCCGACTGGAGGGGCGACTCTTCTCAAAGGGAATCAGGAAAAGAGCCGGGAGTGAGCTATTTAAGGGCCGGTCGGTGGTTATCTGAGATGATTATATGGAGGGAACCGCTACTCGGCGGTGACCCGACCTGAAAGGCGGGCTTCCATCGCCTCGAGTTCGGCCGCTCGTCGGCGCAGTTTCTCCTCGCGGTCGAGCAGTTCCAGGGCCTTCTGCTGGATGATCTTCACCCTTCGCTCAATGTCCTTCTTGGCCTCGTCGGTCTGCGCACGCGGGTCGGGCGCCGGCGCCCTCGCCTGCGCGAGGATTGTCTTCTGACGGCCCACGTCTTGTTCTCGTGTCGTCAAGTCGTCCGTGCGGCGCGCGAGGTCATGCTCCCGCTCGTCGGACTTCGCCTCGCGATCTCGAACCCGTTCCTCCCGGTCCAGGAGTTCGATCGCGCGGCGCTGGAGGAACTTCCGTTCGCGGGCCAGTTCCTCTTTCTCACCCTCCTGGGCTTTCCGAACCTCGTCGGTGGGGGCGGAACCGGGCTCGCGGTGGGATGCGACGAGTCGTTCTTTCGCCATCGCTGCGAACCGTTGGCTCAGGTCGGCGACGCGCGCCTCGATCTCTTTGCGGGTTTTTTCTTCCTCGACCGATCGCGCCGCGACATCTTTCCGCTCTTTCTCAAGCGTGCCGACCGCCTCGCGCGCCTCCTGTTGAATCCTCTCGATTTGAGCGGACGCCTCCGAAAATCGAGTCGCGAGTTCGTTCCTCTCCGCGATGATGGCCTTGCGCTCCTGTTCGAACGCTTGCCGGGCCTCCGCCGTCATCTTCGGATCGGCCTTCTTCGATTCGAGGGCCTGGTTCGAGGCGAGCTGCTTCGTCATCTCGAGGGTCTTCATCGCCCGCGAGACGCCGCGCGAGACGGAGTCTTGCATCCGGGCCGCGTAGTCCGCAAGCGAGGCAAGGCCCGCCTTCTGTCGATTGAGTTCCTCCTGTCGGCCAGAGAGGTTCGCGAGTTCGGCCTTCAGTTTGGCCTCCTGTTCGGCGAGGGCCTTCTCCTTCGTATTGAGTCGCGACTCGCGATCGGCAAGCCCCTTGTCCGAGTCGACCTTCGACTCTGAGCCCCGGACCGGGGTGCCACCCTTCGCCGCGAGATGGGAATCCGCGGCGGTCAATAAGAGGGCGGTCCAGTCGACGTCCTCGCTCGCGAGATGTCCGCGAGACAGGAGGACGAAGACGAACTTCCCACTTTGGAAGGCGGTGAACACGTATTCTCCGACGAAGAGAGAATCTCGATCTCCGATCCCTTCCGGCGGCAGGACCTTCAGGAAATCGTCGTAGTCGATCGGGCAGTCCGCATCGAGGATGTATTCGCCGGACATCTCGCCTCGGTCGTCGAGGACGTAGATTTTTTTGAGCTGTGCGCGGACCGCCTTCCTCGCGGGCGCCGCCATGAGGACCGGGAGAAGGGCCGGGCTGAGACCTCGCAGTAAGATTCCCGTCACCAGGGCTTGGATCGGCCCTTGCATGCGCTGCCCGCCTCGATATGCGAGGGCGTTCCCTCACACGAGTTCGTCGGAGAGAATCGAGCGGGCTGCACTCTATTTAAGGGGCGGGCTTTGGTTATCGGTCGTGAGAAGGGCCGCTCATTGTGGCGGCGCGGATGGCGTTTTGTCGTGTGTCGCCGTCGTCGAATCGGATTCGGGAACGGAAGGCGATTTCAACGTCGCCTGCCGGAACGTGCGCTGCATTAGGATCGCGTAATCCCGGAGGGCGACCAGGCGCGTCTCCCTTGTCCGGACCTCGGCCTCCAGATCCCGGAGGGCCATGGCGGAGCTTCGGAGTTCCGCCTCGAGGAGGGCGATCTTCTGCTCGCGACGACCGAGGCTCGCCTCGCGCGCCCCCACTTCGCGTTCTCGTTCGCGGAGTGCGTCCTCCCGCGCAGCGACGGCCGGCGAAAGGACGGGAGGGAGATGCACGCGCATCGCTGCCAGGAGGGTGCCAATCGAACCTCTCTCCTCGATCCTCGGGACCCCGTGGCTCAACACGACGAACCACAGGTCTTCGACTCGAAACGGAGTGAAGGCGTACTCGCCTTGGTAAAACGCGACGAGATGGCGCATGCCGCTGACCGGGATCGACCGGAGGAGATCGTCGTACTCCAGGGGGCAGTCATCGCGGAGGGCGTATTCGCCCAGCAACCTCGTCCCTTCGTCGAGGACGAAGATCCGTTCGTAGTCGATCTTCGGGACCATGCGAGGGGCTTGAACGGCGGACCTCGCCGCGCCCACCGTCCCATCCGGCTGGGCCGGCGCTTCGTCGACGACGGACTCTCTCATAGCTGGGACGACCTCCCCTTACCCCTACGTGGAAGATAGGAAGGGTCCGCATCTTGAGGGTTTCTGTCCGCTGGCCCTCGTTATCATCCTCGACATCGAGGGTGGGGGATTCGAACCCGCATCAAACCAGAGAACGGGCCTTCTCGAGGTTGTCCACCCCGAGGGCAAGCTGCGGGCGGCCCCCGACGGTTCCGAGCTGGATCGCGCTGACCACGTCGACGCCGGCATCCCCGAGCCTCTTCGCGAGTGCCGCGAGGGAACCGGGTTTGTCTTCGAGTCGGACGACGAGGACCGTCCGCGTCGAGCAGGCATATCCGTGTTTCACCAGCGCCTCGCGGGCCTGCATTGGCTGGCTCGCGATCAGGCTGACATAGGACCGGCCGGCCACGGACTCCGCGCTGATCGCATCGATGTTGATGCCGGCCTCGCCGAGGACCGCCGCGAGCTTCGCGAGTTCGCCCGGACGATCGGGCACGTCGATGTCAATCTGGATCAATGTTTCTCCCTCGCGCCCGGATAGCGTTCCGAGCGTACAAGCGTTGCGTGCCTTCGCCCGGCGGCGAATCCCTTATCCGGCTTCGCCGCGTCCGACACGTTGACGATGCGCTTCCAACTTGCGTACGTGGGAATTCAGGTCCGCGACATCGAGCGGTCGTTGGCGTTCTACCGCGACATCCTCGGCATGCGGATTGTCCGGCGCGCGCGGGTGCCGGAAACCAAGGGCGAGTGGGTGGAGCTTCGGAGTCCCGATTCCCGCCTCCTGCTCGAACTCAACTGGTACCCGGAAGGCTCCAAATTCTTCGCGGGACCCTACCGCCGCGGCGATGCCCTAGATCACATCGCTTTCTATTGCGAGGACGTCGAGGGCGCCTACCGCGAGCTGCTGGCGAAGGGCGTTCGGTCCGCCCAAGCCCCTTTCATGGAGGGCGGATCGCTCCTCGCCTTCGTGCGGGACCCCGACGGTCTCTGGATCGAACTCAACGGTCCGGCCGCATCGTCCTAGAACCGCAGTTCCTTCGGCTCCGGTTCCCGGGATGGGGCCATGAGGACGATTCGGGCGTCGACGACGCGATAGCCGCGGCCCTGTTCCAGGGCGATGACCGGGTTGAGGTCCATTTCCTGAATCGAATCGTGGTCCGAGACGAGCGCCGCCAGCCGCAAGATGGCCTCCTGGAGGGCCGGCACGTCGCGGGCCGGCTCCCCGCGGACCCCGCGGAGCAACGGGTAGGTACGGATCGACTCGATCATCCGAATCGCGTCGCGATCCGTCAAGGGCGGCAGTCCGAAGGAGACGTCCTTCAGGTATTCGACGTAGATCCCGCCGAGCCCGAAGACGAGCAGAGGACCGTAGACCCGGTCGCGCGTCATGCCGAGGATGACCTCCTTTCCTCCCTCCACGAACTCTTGGACGAGGAACCCGTCGAGGACGACCTTCCGCTGGCGGAGTCGCCGCTCCATCCGCGAGGCCGCGTCGAGCAGTTCCTTTTCGTCCTGGAGTCCCAACGCCACCGCCTGGAGCTCCGTCTTGTGGACGATCTCGGGGCCCGCGGCTTTCAGGACGACGGGGAAGCCGACCCCTTTCGCGGCCCGGGAGACGTCTTCGAGTCGTCGGACGAGTCGGGCCTTCGCGGTTTGGATCCCGTAGGCAGCGAGCACCGCATTCGCCTCATCGTGGAGAAGCCGAGACCGACCTTCCTGGGCCGCGCGGGCCAGGATCGCCGCGGCGCCGTCGCGGTCCACGGTGAACGTCCGCTCCGTCCCCTCGTCCCGTTTGCGATATTGCCCGTGACGATACATCGCGGCGAGCGATCGCGCGGCGCTCTCCGGGAACAGATACGAGGGGACGCCATGGCTCACGAGTTCCACGAAACCGGGACTGTCCTCGGACCGGCCGAGGAAGTTGCACAACACGGGCTTGGCGTGCGCCTCCGCGGCCTGCCACACTGCGCGGGCGACGTCCACCTCGTCGACCCGCACCGGAGGAACGTAGATGGCGATCGCGGCGTCGACGCCCGAATCGGCCAGGACCGCCTCGAGCGCCCGCCGATAGTCCTCGAGGGTCCCTTGCGGCGTCAGGTCGACCGGGTTTCGGAGGGACGCTTCCGCGGGGGCCCAGGAGTGCATGAAGGCTTGGGTCGCCGGAGACAACTCCGCGAGGCGCAAGCCTTGTGCGATGAGTTCGTCGACGCACATGATCGCGGGACCGCCGGCGTCGGAGACGATGGCCACTCGATCGCCCCGCGGAAGCGGTTGAAGGGAGAAGGCCATCGCGAGATCGAACAGCTCCTCAATGGAGCCGGCCCGAAGCACCCCGGTCTGCGCGAACACAGCCTCCGCCGCGAGGTCGGAACCCCCGAGGGATCCCGTGTGCGATGCGGCCGCTCGACTCCCGGCCTCGGAGCGGCCCGACTTGACGGCGATGACCGGTTTCTCCTTCGTGGTCGCCCGGGCGATCCGGACGAAGTTCTTCGGGTTCCCAAAATTCTCGATGTACGCGAGGACGATTTTGGTCTCCGGGTCGGCCCGCCACGACGCGAGCAGGTCGTTCAGGCTCACCTGGGCCTTGTTCCCCAGGGAGCAGAACTTCGCGAAGCCGACCCCGAGCGTCCTGGCATGTTCCAGGATGGCGATGCCGAGCGCGCCGCTCTGCGTGACCAGCGAGATGCCTCCCCGGAGCGGCGGCGTCGGCGCGAAGGTCGCGTCCATTCGGACGTCGGGATGCGTGTTGATGACGCCCATGCAGTTCGGACCGACCAGCGTGAGGCCGTACGACTCGCAGATGCGGAGGAGGCGGGATTCTCGCTCGACGCCGACCCCACCGATCTCCCGGAAACCCGCCGTGATCACGACGAGTCCTCGCACGCCTTTCTCGCCGCAGGCCTTCGCGGCATCGACCGCGAGATCGGCGGGGACCGTGATCACCGCGAGATCGACGGGATCCGGGACGTCCGAGATGCGGGGATACGCGCGGATCCCGTGGATGCCGGTCGCGTTCGGATTCACCGGGTAGAGGATCCCTTGGTATTCGTTGACGATCAGATTCCGCAGGATCTCGTAGCCGATTTTTCCACGATGGCGCGAGGCCCCGATGACCGCGATGGATCTCGGAGAAAAGATCGCGTCGAGTCCCTCGGCGGACATCCCGCCGCCAAGTTCCGGGGCCGTAATGAACCTTGCCGGAGGCCTGTCGTGTGAGGAGTTATCACGCATGGTAACTACGTCCTTCGCCTAATATATCGTGAAGTGAACCGGGAAGTCCGCCTGGATTGGGTTTGGTCCCGCCCGGAGCCTCGAATCCGATGGTCTTCCCTCGCCTCGGCCCTCGCGGCCGACCCCACGTCGTCGCAGCGCTCCTCGCCTGGGCCCTCCTCGTCGCCGTCTTTGTCTCCCTGCCGACCGCGCGGGCGGCCGGTCCGATCTTGCCGTGCGACAAGACCGGCCACATCACGATCGATGAACGGTGGGACCTGTCGTGTCCGGCGTGGCACATGGTCGGGAACGTCACCGTCGATCCCGGCGTGACGCTGAGGATTGATCCGCGCGTCACGGTCACCGCCGATTCGTGGATTCATCTGTATATCCGCGGGAGGCTGACCGCCGATGGCGCCGCAGGCCAGCTGATCACCTTCAAACCGACCACCTCGGCTTCGACCGTCCCGTGGGGCGGGGTCCAGTTCAACGCGTCGAGCACCGGGTCGGTGACCTTCGCCTCCCTCACCTACGCGGAGCGGGCGATTTATGCGACCCAGAGCTCTCCAACGATCTCCGACAATGTCATCGATAGCGCGTTCTTCGGGATCCTCCTCGAGGCATCGAGTTCGTCCGCCCTCCGAAACCGGATCAACTACACGAACATCGCAATCCAAGCGAGCACCACGGGGAACGTGGGCCTTTCGTCCAATATCATCACGAACCTGACGGGCAATCCCGCCCTGGGGATCTACGTCACCAACTTGCAATCCGCCTCGATCCTTTCCAACACGATCCAAAATGTTGTCGCCTCGAACGGCCGGACGCCGCTGACCCCCGGAAGCCGCGGGACGGATGGCGGCTACGCGGTCGGCATCCTCGTGAACGGCACGCCGTCGGCGACAATCGATGGCAATATGATGACCCGGCTATGGGGAGGCCAAGGGGGAAACGGCGCCGCCAGTTCCGCCGGTAACGGCGGCCGCGGCGGGGACGGCGGGTCGGCCGGCGGCGTGGTCACTTTCGGAGTCGGGAGCCTCGATGTGTCGTCGAACTCGATTGCGAATGTCCTCGGGGGCCATGGCGGGAACGGAGGGACGTCGTCCGCAGGGACGGGCATCGGCGGCAACGGCGGGAACGGAGGGGGCGCCGCGGGAGTTCAGTCGACGAGCTCTGCTTCATCGGCCCAGTGGACCCTCAACTTCTTCTCCGGGATCACCGCGGGCTCGGCCGGCGACGGCGGGTCCGCGAGCATCGGAAACTTCGGGAACGGCGGGATGGGGGCGGACGCGTACGGCTTCTTGACCGGTCAATCGATGAACGGAGACGCGAACGGGAACACCGTTCAGACGGTGCGCGGGGGGCACGGCGGGAACAGCACGAACGGGCCTCGGGGCACCGCGGGCGGGAACGGCGGTCAGGTCTCCGCCTTCTGGGCTCTTGGAGTCGACGGGAGCGCGTCGATCCGGAACAATTGGTTCACCGACCTGACGGGCGGGACCGGCGGATCGGGGCGGACCGCGGCGGGAGCCGGGGGCAACGCGACCGGGATCGTGTCGGTCGGGGACGGCAACGCGTTCAACGTCTCGACGGTGAAGTGGAACACGCTCTCTCAGGTGGCCGGGGGCGTCGGCGGCATCGGGACGGTCGGCGGCGGGAGTGGCGGAATCGTCTCCGGACTCGCGGCGTTCCATGTGGACCTCATCTCTGATTCCAACATCCTTGACACGCTGATTGGAGGACGCGGAGGCAATTCGTTCATCCCCGCGAATCCCGCGGGTCGGGGCGGTGATAGCACCGCGTTCATCGCGGCCTTGGTGCCCGCGGGGAATTCGTACTCCGATACGCTTCAGACGGTCACCAAAGGCGCTGCGGGAACCGGCACCGGCAGCCCGAAGAGCTACGGCGTCGGTGCCCTCGCGATCGGGAACACGACCACGCAGACGCGGCTCACCCTGACGAACATGACCTTGACGGCGATCAGCGACTTGGACCTCAGCATCGGCAACTACACGGAGGCCACGACGGTCAAAACGCCCTTCTCGACGGCGAAGTTCGCAGTCCAGTTCGCGGCGAACCTGACGGTGCGGAACTTCCTGGCGGTGGCGACCTTCTGGCCGAACAACAGCACCTACCTCGGCGGGTCGCACGTCCACGTCGACGACGACGGCCTCACCGCATGGGACCTCACGACGTCGAGCGGCCTGGCGCAGTGGCTCCTCGTCACGGATCGCGTGTACCAGCAATCGACGACCAAGATCCACGACAACGTCACCCGCGTCACGGTTTCCTATCCCGGGGCTTCCTTCTGGAGCAACCCCCGTTCCGTCGACATGGCCACGAGCCACACCGAGAATTTCGGCATGGTCGACGTCACGGCGCCTACCTCCTCGGCCCTTCCCCTCCCCACGTACAAGAACACGCTCACGTTCGGCATCACCTACACCTACGACGACGGGAACGGGACCGGCGTCCAGTCGGTGACCCTCTGGTACCGTGGCGGAGGTCTGGCGACGTGGACCCTCTATGGCACGCAAGTCGTCCCCAACGCCGGGGGCTTCTCCTTCACCGCCTCGGGCGACGGAACCTACGAATTCTACACGACGGCGACGGACAAGGCCGGCAACTCGCAGGCCCCCCCGTCGGCGAACTCGCCGAACAACACGTGGACAATCGTCGATACGGTCCGGCCGGGATCCCACGTGAATGCCCTCCCGACGTACGAGACCACGCCGTTCCTCGTCTCCTGGGCGCCCGATCCGGGCGTGACCGACATCGTGGCCTATCGGATCCAATACAACTCCGGGTCCGGGTGGGTCGATTGGCTCGCGGACACCCATTCGACCTCCGGCACGTTCACGGCGACGTCCCAGGGATCGTACGCGTTCCGCTCCATCGCCCGCGATGCCGCGGGGAACGTCGAGGTCGCTCCCGCGGGGAATGACACCTGGACGATTGTCGATACGATTCTACCGCGATCCAAGACGCTCCCACTCTCGGTCTACGAGACCTCCTCGCCGTTCCAGGTGACGTGGCAACCCGCCGAGGGGACCGTCGACATCGCCTCCTATCGAATCGAGGTGAACGACAACAGCGCCGGTTGGGCTATTTGGATCGCCTCGACGACGGCCACGTCTGGGTCCTACTCGGGCCAGGACGGGCACACGTACCAGTTCCATTCGATCGCGACGGACAACGCGGGAAATGTCGAGTCGAAGAGCACGAACGATTCCTGGACGATTGTCGACATGTCGCCGCCGGACTCCGTCGTCACGGCCCTACCGCCGTTCGAGAACACCGTGCAGTTCACGGTCTCTTGGGGTCCCGTCGGCGGGACGACGGACATCGCCACATACCAGGTCCAGGTCCGGGAAGGCGCGGGAGCCTGGGTCGACCTCGCCTGCTGCTCGAGCACGACTTCCGTTAGCACGTCCTTCGTCGGCCAAGACGGACGTTCCTACGGCTTCCGCTCGATCGCGCGCGATCGCGCCGGAAACATCGAGATCGCTCCCCCTGGCAACGACACGGCCACGACGGTCGACATCCGGCCGCCGTTCGTCACCGATGTCGCGCCCCTCGGGGCGAACACGAACCTCACCCCCTGGGTGAACGTCACGTTCAGCGAGCCGATGGACCGCAACTCGGTCGTCCTCGCCTTCTCGATCACACCCGAGATGAACGGCGCGTACCAGTGGAGCGCGGACTCGACCCAGCTGACGTTCGTCCCGGCTCGAGCGCTCAGCGCGGGGACGACCTACGCCGTCACGGTGGATTCGAGGGCCAAGGATCGCGCTGGGAACTTGATGACGCCGTCGAAGACATTCCAGTTCTCCACCGCGGGCGGGGGCCTGACCGGTGGGTTCAGCGTCGGAGAGTATTGGTGGCTCCTCGCCGTCGTCGGGGCCGTTGCCGGGGGAGCCCTTTTCATGATCCTACGTCGCCGCGGGAGCGCCGCGAAGGCTCCGCCCGCGGCCGCCGCGGCGGAAAAGGAGAGCAACGCGATCGTCGAGGACGTGTTCTTGCTCAACCACCGGGACGGGGTCTTGATCAAGCACGAGACGCGCCGGCTCCGGCCGGACGTCGACACGGACATCCTGAGCGGGATGCTCACCGCCGTCCAGCAATTCGTCAAGGACGCGCTGCAGGGAGACGACTACGCCGACCTGAACGAGATGACCGTCGGACACATGCACATCTTGATCGGCCGCGGCAAGTGGCTCGTGCTCGCGGCGCGCATCGAAGGCGACGGCTCGGAATCCTGGACAGGGCGCATCGAACGGTGCATCAAGGACATGGAAGACCACCACTGGGACCAGCTCGAGGACTGGGACGGGGACATGGCCCTCGCGCGCGTGCTGGCGCCATACCTGAAGAAGCTCGTCTCCGGCGGATACGTGCTGCCGAACGCGTGAATTCGCGCCTCGAATGCATTCCGGAACGCAAGGCGCTCTTTCGTTCGTTCGCTACAACAAGAACGGATTTCCTCCCGTTGTGAGCCTCCGGTTAGAACGACATTCGCCCCTTCGTCACCGGAGTAGAATATTCCGATTGTTGCAGGGTCAATACCGATAACAAAAGCTTTAATTCTGGATGCCACTTTCTAACAAGGGATGGGACGAGACCCTAGCTTGTTCCAGAGACTTGCGTCCGCAGAGCGGATGCCGTCTCGTTGTGACCGAAGCGCGGGCCTACGCCCGCGGTGATCCAAGAATGGCAAGCGACGAGAGCGAGGGGAAGGCGGGGAAGTCGGCCGACGAGGTCCGGGACGAGTTCGAAGAGAAGATGGACCGCCTGCGCCGACAGTACGAGCGGGACCTGCACTCCTTCCGATACGAGATCGAGGAGCGCGAGTACCGGCTCAAGGCCTACGAGGACAAGTTCAACAAGATCAAGCAACCGCCGCTCCTGTACGCCTACGTCGTCCGGAAGGAAGGGCCCGACCTCGACGGGAACCAGGTCGTCGTCGCTCGGGCGACGGAACTCCTCAAGGTCTCGACCGGCCTGGTAGACAAGTCCCAGCTCGGGGTCGGTCAATACGTGTGGGTGCACCCGCAGACCTATGCGATCGTCGAAGGCTCCGCGGTCCGGAACGAAGGGGTGATCGCGAAGGTCGGGGACATGATGGACGGCAAGCTCGTGATCTCGATCGAAGGGGACATGGAGAAGCGCCTCATCGATTGCGACAAGGGCGTCTACAAGAAGCTGAAGCCCGGATTCCAGATCAGCGTCTTGCCTCCGACGATGGAAGTCCTCGAGGTCCTCCCGAATCTCGAGGTGAAATCGCTCTTGCTCGGCGAGAAGCCGAACGTCAAGTACGGGCAGATCGGCGGGCTCATGGAGGCGATCGAGCGGATCAAGGACGTCGTCGTCCTGCCGTACCAGGAGGCGAAGCTGTTCCAGCAAATCGCGCTCGAGGCCCCCCGCGGCATCTTGCTCTACGGGCCGCCCGGCTGCGGCAAGACGTTGCTCGTGAAGGCGATCGCGACGGAGAACGACATGACGTTCTTCAACGTCAGCATCGCCGACGTCCTGTCGAAGTGGGTCGGCGAGAGCGAGCGCATCATCAAGGAGATCTTCCGGCAGGCGCATGAGAAGAAGCCGAGCATCGTCTTCTTCGATGAGATCGAGGCCCTCTTCACGGTCCGCGGGATGATGGACACGTCCGGCGTGCACAAGAACATCATCGCGCAGATCCTGAGCGAGATGGACGGCCTCGTCGAGCTCCACGACGTGTTCGTGATCGGCGCGACGAACCGCGCGGACCTCGTCGACCCGGCGCTGTTGCGGCCCGGGCGATTCGACGAGATCATCGAGATCCCGCGGCCCGACCGGAATGCGGCGGAGGAGATCCTCCGCATCTACCTGAACGAATCGCTCCCGGTACAGGCGAGCTTCGAGGAGCAATCCGGCGGCCACAAGGAGGCCGTCGACACCCTGCGGCGGTTCGTCCTCGACGAACTGTACGGGGAGAACAAGTGGGTCAAGGTCAAACTCGACGCGGAAGCGAAAGAGGCGATTAAGACCGTCAAGCGCAAGGACATCATTTCCGGCGCCATCATTGAGGCCATCGTGACGACGGCGAAGAAGAACTTCGTGAAGCGGGTCATCCTGCTGAAGAAAACGGAGCGGAAGAAGGAAGGCCTCAACATGAAGGACCTCGAGATGGCGATCGACGAAGAGAGCAAGGAGCACGCGATCACGGAGATGTACGTCTACGAGAAGCGCCAACGGGAGGTCTTCCGGACCGGTGCGGACCCGATGGTCGGGTGACGCATGAGGAAGATGGTCCAGGGGACCGAGCACGAGTACACT
>Ga0209159_1000495_pt1 | contig 35806 bp, 36 predicted proteins | sample GraSoiAngelo_144_FD_185901 | JGI IMG/M metagenome (GOLD analysis project Ga0209159, IMG submission 185901) | Grasslands soil microbial communities from the Angelo Coastal Reserve, California, USA - 14_1009_02_40cm (SPAdes) (version 2) | ecosystem: Environmental > Terrestrial > Soil > Grasslands ...
GCACGACCACGTCGACCAGCGCGCCGGGCGCGTCGACCACCACCACCCCGGCGTCGTCGACGACCTCGACCACGATGGCGGGCGGCCCGACCACCACCTCGAGCACGACGCCCGCCCCGACGACCACCACCACCCCCGGCGCCACCTCCACCACCACCTCGAGCGCCCCCGTGAGCACGACCACGTCGACCAGCGCGCCGGGCGCGTCGACCACCACCACCCCGGCGTCGTCGACGACCTCGACCACGATGGCGGGCGGCCCGACCACCACCTCGAGCACGACGCCCGCCCCGACGACCACGACCACCCCCGGCGCCACCTCGACCACCACCACGACTCTCGGCACTGGTCCCGTGCCGCCCCCGCGCGAGATCTGCGGCAACTGCATCGACGACGACGGCAACGGCCTCACCGACTTCGAGGATCCGGCCTGCTGCATGCAGTCGCAGGCGTTCACGATGACCGTGACACGCGGACTCCTCCGCCCGCGCGGTGTGACCACGCGGCTCAAGCTCAAGTCGCTGCTGGCGAAGGCGGGGCTCGCTGACGTGAACCCGCTCAAGCAGGACGTGTTCGTCCAGATCCGGCCCGCGGGCGGGACGGACGTGCTCTGCGCCAAGGCGCCGGCAGACAAGTTCATGAAGATGCACGGCGCCTTCAAGTTCTGGGACCGCCAGCACCGCGTCGCGAGCGCCGAGGGCATCAGCGACATCAGGGTGCAGGTTCGACGCGACGGCAGCGTGCGCTTCAGCGCGGTCGGCAAGCGCGTCAAGTTCAGGACGCCGCAGGGCGGGACGCTCCAGGTGACGGTCGGCTTCCGCGACCCCGCGACCGCCGAGGCGGGCAACCGCTGCTCTACGCAGACGCAGGCGTTCCGGACCGGCCGGCAGGGTCAGCTGCTGGCGCCCTGAGCGAGACCTGCCCACGTGAGCTCGACATCCTGTTCGTGCCGGGCGGGATGGGGCAGCAAGCGTGGGGCGGTGATCAGGACGTGCTGGCGTTCCTTGCCGATCGCGGCAGCCGAGCCGAGTACGTGACCTCGGTGTGCGGCGGATCGATCTTTCTCGGAGCCGCTGGTCTCTTGCAGGGATACAAGGCGACGTGTCACTGGTCCGCTCGCGAAGCTCTACGTACCTTCGGAGCGGAGCCGGTCGAGGCGCGAGTCGTGGTCGACCGAAACCGCATCACGGGAGGCGGGGTCACGGCGGGGATCGACTTTGGACTGGTGCTCCTCGCGAAGTTGCGCGGAGACGAGGCCGCCAAGTTGACGCAATTGGCCATGGAGTACGCCCCGGAGCCGCCGTTCGATGCAGGCAGCCCGAGGACGGCGGGTCCGGCCCTCGTCGAGCAGGCGATGAGCCTCATGGCTGCAGAGATGGAGAGACAGACCGGGTAGCGATCGCGACTATCCCGGCGAGGCCCGCTGCGAGGACGGACCGAGGGCGAGGACGATAGCTGAATCAGCATCGCGCTCTAGAGGTCGGGGGTTCGACCCCCCTCGGCTCCACTCCTGCTCACGCACTGGCACCCCGACCGCGCGGAAGACGGCCTTCTCGATCTCGAATCTCGGGCAAGTCCGCCGCTGCCGGCGTCGGTGTGTCCGGGGGGCAAGGGCACGCCCGACGGCGTGGTGATGCACTTGAAGGCGAATCGCGCGCGGCGTGAAGCTCAAGGCGGGTGCCGACGGTTTGAAGGTCACAGCCGAGAATAGTCCCCTTCGGTGCGCGCGTAGCGCCGCGTCATGCGCGTGTGTCGCCGGCGAGCATCGACAACACTCGTTCCAGCTTCCCGGCGAGCTCGCGGTTCACGAGCCCCTGGAGTGTGACGCGAAGGTCGGGCCTCCGGTCGAGGAAGCTGCGGATACTCTGGAGAGGCCAGCACATGTAGCGCGCGGTACTGGTGAACGTCGCATCCACGGGCGAGGGATCGCCGGTCAGAGCCAAGGCCGTGCCGATCACGTATCCCGGCTCGAGCGCCCCCAGGTCCCTGCCCTGCTTGCGGACTTGCACGGTGCCGGAGATCGCGATGCAGACGGACGAGGCAGGTTTCCCTTCCGTCAAGACCCTGTCGCCGGCAGCAGCAGTCTTCCACTCGCCGATCAGCGTGAGCGAGACGAACTCGCGGGGCCGGAGGGAGCGGAATACCATGTCGTAGAGCTTCTGCTCGTCTTCGGAGAGCGCCACCGGGCGCCGTTCCAGGTAGATGCGCGTGATCTGATAGAGATTGATGGTCGTGAAGACGAGTGCCCACACGACGGGTGGCCAGAGCGTCTCCGGCTGAGCGAGGAAATAGGGGATGTTGGTGAGGGCGGCGGCGACCGCGAACCAGCGCAGCCAGAGAATGTCCCGCACCGAGTAGGACACGAGCATCAAGACATTCGAGAAGTGCACGAGGTAATTCGTCGCGTGAACGTTCATTGGGACCTCCTATCGAGCAAGCCCTCCCGGATCATGCGCAGCCACAGCTTCCGGGCGATCCCGTGGAGAGGAACGGTCCGCTCGGGCCTCAGGAGCTCGCTCGCGACGGTCGCCTCGCCGGCCGACTCCCAGAGCAGCCGGCCCGTCTGGGCGTCCCAGAGCTGCAGCCACAGCCGGAGGGTGGTGACCCGGCCCTGGACCACCTTCCAGCCGGAGATCGCGAGCCGGTCGATCAGGACTTGATCGAACTCGGCGAGAACCACGTATATTGACTGCGTGAGACACGGGGCGTACGTATTTTGACTGCGTGAGACACGGGGCGGTACGGTGGTCGACGTCTCGCGAAGAGCGATGAGGCGCCCAGGAGACCACCACGGCCCGCCCCAGGGGGGCGAGCATCCAGAACACCCGCTGCTCCGAGCGAAGTTTCCGTCCGTGTGCTTGAGCATTTCTGCGGGCGCGCTCGCCACCTTGGAGGCGTTCTTCCGGGCCATGACTTCCGACGACCGCCCGGCGCCCGTGCTCATTCAGCAGTTCGACCCGACCCGACGCGCGAGAGCCTCACCGCCGACCTGCTGGCGAAGCACACGCGCATGCCCGTCGTCCACTTCGAGCGCGATTCGGCCGTCGAGGCGGATCACGCCGATCTTGTGCCGCCGAACACGACATGCTGATGGAGGCGACGCGCTTCTTCCGTGGTCCTCCACCCGCCTGGCGGGATCCCGACGAAGGGCTGATCGCGGCGCTGGTGCAGGAATAGTAGGCCGGCCGCTGCGTGTCTGCATCCGCGGGTGCGCCACCGGGGAGGAAGCGTACTCGATGCGCCTTCGCGCGGAGGCCGGCGCCGGGTGCGCCGCCGACTCGCAGAGCGAGGCATGATGCGCCCTGCGGCTACAGCGGAGGCCATCGTCGACGCGCTGCGCCAAGGTCTGGTCGCCCTCGACGCCTCGCAGCGTGTAGTGATGGCGAATCCCGCCTTCTGCGAGATGTTCCAGACCGACCCGACTGCGATCCAAGGCAAGAGCCTCTTCGCGATCCACGACGGCGTCCTGGACATCCCCGAGCTGCGTATTGTGCTCGAGGACAGCCTTCCGAGCGGGATGCCCAGCGCGGAGCTGGAGATCCGGCCCACGCTGCCGCACGTCGGCAAGCGGGTGTTGCGAGTCCGCGCGCGGCGGCTCCATCACGTTCTTCTCGTCATCGACGACATCACGGAGCGCGAGCGGCAGGCGGAAGCGCTGAGAGGCAGCGAAGCGAGGGCCCGCGCGATACTCAACGCCACTGCGGACGGCATCATCACCACCGACCTGCACGGCGTCATCACGATGTGGAATCCGGCGGCCGAGCGGATCTTCGGATACACTACCGACGAAGCGCTCGGGAGGAAGGTGACGATGCTGATGCCCTCCTCCCAAGACTCCCCCCAGAAGAGTGCGATCGAGCATGGTGACGATCACGGCGGTTTCATTGCATGGTTCCGCGACGCCGTCCCGCGGATCATCGGACAGACCGCCCGGGAGGTCGTCGGCCGCCGCAAGGATGGCACGAGGTTCGCGCTCGAACTCGCGGTCAGCCGGTTCTACGACGAGAAGGGTCTCAGGTTCGTCGGGATCGTGCGCGACATCACACAGCGCAGGCACGCGGACGACGACGAACGCCAACGCTTGGCGGAGCTGGTACGCGTCCACCGCGTCAGTCTCGTCAGCGAGCTCGGAGTCAGCCTCGCCCACGAGGTGAGTCAACCGCTCGCTGCCATCGTGAATACGCTCGGGGCGTGTGCCAGGAATATCCGAGAAGGGAAGGGGACGAAGAAGGACCTGCTACATCTGGTCAACCGGGCGATCAACGAATCGCTCCGGGCGTCCGAGATCGTGCGCAACCTGAGGGAGATGGCTCGGGGGCGTCCTCTGCAGAGGCAGGACCTGGACCTGCGTGCTCTGATCGAGAGAGTCATACATCTCATCGCAAGGCATCGCGAGCGGCACCACATCGGTCTGCGGCTCGCGCTCGGCGACGAGCCACTCCAGATCCATGGCAGCGCGGTCGAGCTCGAGCAGGTCATCCTGAACATCCTGCAGAACGCAATCGAGTCCATCCTCGAGAGCAGGCGATCCCACAGGGAGATCGCTATCTCGCTGTCGAAGATCGCCGATGATAAATTGGTGGAAGTCGCCGTGCGTGACACCGGGGTTGGCATCCCGTCGAGCTCCATGGAGAGACTGTTCGAACCGCTCTTCACCACGAAGCCGAGCGGAATCGGAATGGGGCTCGCCATCTCCCGTTCCATCGTCGAGGCGCACGGAGGGCGGCTGTGGGTCGCACCGGGCGAGCACAATCCCGGTGCCACGACCGTACGGCTCACGGTCCCGCTGGCGCCCCAGACGACACGGCCGGGTCGCACGCGGAGGCGGAACGTTGCATGATCCCGGCGGCGGGCACGGTCTTCGTCGTCGACGACAACGCTGCGGTTCGGGCCTCCCTGCGGACGCTGTTCGGTGCCGCGGGTCTGCACGTGGAAACGTATGCATCGGGCGCCGACTTTCTCGCAGCGTACGATTCTCGGCGGCCGGGATGCCTGGTGCTCGACCTGAAGCTACGCGGAGAGAGCGGCCTCGATCTCCTCGAGCAGCTCCCGCCACGGCCCGCCACTCTGCCGGTCATCGTGCTCACCGCGTACGGGAGCGTGCCGGCGTCGGTTCGTGCGATGAACGCGGGGGCGATCGACTTCGTCGAGAAGTCGATGCGGCCCGCTCAACTGCTCGGATGCGTGCGCACGGCACTGGAATTGGCCGGTCGGCAACATGAGGTGGAAGCCGCGCAACAGGCGATCGCGCAGCGCGCCGCGCGGCTCACTCCGCGCGAGCAGCAGATCGCCGAACTACTCGTGGCCGGAAAACGTTCCAAGGAGATCGCCGCCTCGCTCGGTGTCAGTCCGCGGACCGTCGACAGCTACCGCAGCAGGCTGCTCGACAAGATGCACGTCGAGTCGACGACCGAGCTGATCGCTGCCTTGCTTCGCCTTCGCCGGGTTCCACCGAGGTAGTGCACGGTCGAATCCGCCGCGTTCGACAGCCTGGACGACCGACGCGACGAGGTCGCGCGCGCCGGTGCTGAGGCTCCCCACGCCTCGATGCTATCGCGCGGCATCTGAAGGTCGGCACTGGGCGACGAAAGCCGCTGGCGGAGCAGCGTGGCCGGAAGCGTGATGGCCGTTGCCGGTTGCCCGAACGCGAGGCGCGCGGCGACCAGGGGGTCGGCGTCGAGGAGACCGACGCCAAGGTCGTCGACCTTGCTCTCGGACATGACGGGCGTCGATCCGCGAGAGTCGGCTGTCACATCCGAGGTCGAGCTTCTCGACCCGGGCCATCAGCTTCGTGAGGTCTACGAGGCCCGCTCGAGCACCGTCGGCGTGGTCGGCACCTTGCCGCCCCCGGGACGAAAACGCCGATCACGGCCGGGTTGGCTCGCCGTCCTCGGCTCATGACGACGCCCCGCCTTCGCGATCGCTCCGCCCGCGTGTGAGGAAGCGATGAACGCTCTCGTTCGGTGGGTTGGCGAGCAGCTCGCGGGGATTGCCACGCGCGCTCATGGTACGCACGTCCGTGTCGAGAAAGACGCAGTCGTCCGCGATCGAGAGGATGCTCGGGAGTTCGTGCGAGACGATGACCACCGTCGCCCCGAGGCTGTCTCGCAACGAGAGGATGAGCTCGTCGAGCAGGAGCGAGCTGACCGGATCGAGACCCGCCGACGGCTCGTCGAAGAAGAGCACCTCCGGGTCGAGCGCCATGGCGCGCGCCAGGCCTGCGCGCTTCTGCATGCCTCCGCTGATCTCCGACGGGAAATAGTCCTCGAAGCCCCGTAGCCCCACGAGCGCGAGCTTCAGGGTCGCGGCCTCGCCGATTTCCGCCGGCGCCAGCGGCGTGAACTGCTCGAGGGGAAGCCCGACGTTCTCGGCGAGCGTCATGGAGCTCCAGAGGGCGCCGCTCTGGAACAGGATGCCGAAGCGGCGTCGGATCGGCTCCCGCTCCTCGTCCGACGCCGTCGTGAAGTTGACATCCTCGTACCAGACCTCGCCCGAAGCCGGCTCGTTCAGGCCGATCAAATGTCGCAGGAGCGTGCTCTTGCCACATCCGCTCCCTCCCATGATGAAGAAGATGTCGCCGCGGCGGATGCCGAAATCGAGGTCTCGCATGACGACGTAGTCGCCGTACGCCATCGTGAGGCCCTTCACCCGGATGTGGACGCTACGGTCGTCCGGCATTTCAGATCCCGAGCACGTTGTAGATGACCGCGAAGACGCCGTCGGTCGCGATGATCGCGAGCACCACCGCGGACGTCGCGGCCTGGCCGACCGCGGCCGCGTCCCGCCCGCATCGCATCCCGCGGAGACAACCCGCAAGCGCGATGAGGACGCCGAAGACGACGCTCTTTCCGATCCCGAGACCGATGCTCGTGAACCCGATCGCGTGCTGGGTCTCCACCCAGTACTGTGTCGGCGATTGCGCGAGCATGCCCACGGCGATGGTCGCACCTCCCAGGATGCCGATGAGATCGGCGTAGATGCAGAGGAGCGGCATCATGAGGCAGAGAGCGGGCATGCGCGGGAGCACGAAGAAGTCCATCGGGGGAACGACCATGATGATGAACGCCTCGATCTGCTGGTTGACGTTCATCTCTCTTCCAACTGGATGCGCGGCATCCCGTCGGGGGCCATCTCCACCCCTATCTGGGCACCCTTCGGCGGGCCGCCCGAACGCCCCGCGGCCCTATCGCGGCGTCGCGGCTCCCGACGTCCCGGACGCCAGCCTGGTGGCCGAGGTCCGTGCCCACCGGCTCACCGTGCTTTCGACGCCGTCGCGTCGGCGCCGGTATGGCACTCATCCGACCGTGACGACCTCGAGCTTGATCAGTGCGACGCCATCCGCGAGTTGGGACTTCGCAGTTGAGCGTTCCCTCGCGATCGTCGATCCCCAGCCCGCCGTCACGGATCGACGGTACGTCACCGCGCCGGCGCCGATCTTGCCATGTGACGCCACGGGCGCCGCGACGGTTCACCGGGCGCGTCGGGATCCTCGACGTGTCGATTCGGGTGATCTCCGACCCCTGGATGTCCGCGCGGGCCATGAGACGGTTCCGGTTGAAGATGTAGGCGTAGACGCGCTCGTGATCATGTTGGTGGTGATGGACCTCGCGATCCTCTCGTCGACGACGACGCGGCTCGGACCGACGCCGACCTCGAACCCGCGGGTCGCGTCGAGCTGGTCGAGCGCGGCGTTCGTCATGAGGAAGAGTGCCCGCCCTGGAAGCGGTACGACGCGGCAACCGAGTTGTGCTGGCCGACAACCTTGCCGTTCTTCCGCAGCCCGCCTTCACCGATCTGGCCACCGAACATGAAGCCGGCCCTGACCACGGACGGAAAGACGAGGATGCCCTTCGCCTTCTGCCCGAGCATCTTCGCGTTCGGCTGCCGTACCTAGAGGGTGTTCAGCTGCGCGGCGGAATCGCGATTGAGCTCGGCCACGGACGCGGCGCGGGCGGGAGGCGGGCCGGTCGGACCGGCGCCGTCGCGACCATGACGCGCCCGGACCTCGAGTAACTGGACGGCGCGCATCACGTGGTTTCGTGCGTCACGGACCCGAGCCTATTCCTCGCTCGGCCTGCGTTAGCCGTGCTCTGGCCGACCGACATCGTATGACATGTTGCGGACACGCGCCGGAACGGAAGATGAAGCATGGTGCGCGATGAGTGCGGCTCCCGTCGCCTCGCAGCACACCAGCGCTGCAGGCCCGCTCGAATGAACGAGGGATCGAGGGCGAGCGCCTGGCAGATGCTCTGGAAAGCGAGGGGCTGATCGTCGGCGCTCGACCGGAGCCAGACTTCGGCGTTGGCGAACAGACGCCTTCCGCGTCCGCTCGTCGCCGTCGCGTACTTCTGAAAGTCGCTGACGGCATCCTCCAGGACGGCGAGCATGAGCCGCTTCTCCGGCTGCAGTCGCGCGCTGACACCCTCGAGGAATTCCGAAGCGACGATCGAAGTCGAACCGGACAACGCCTCAACTCCGGTCTCTCTCATCGTTCCCCCTGGCCACACTTGGTCTCGTGCCACGAACTCGCCGATTGTAATGAACGGCGCGGTAGATCGTCTTGCCAAAAGGCGCCAGTGTACCGGCACGACGCGGTGTGTCGTACGGGCGAGATCGCGGGCGCTCCATTCGGCTTTGAGTCGAATGTTTTCAGACAAGCCAATGCGGGGTGCGGATCGCAACGCCGAGCGGTCCGGGAGCTCCGAGAGGACGCCCGCAGCACTCGCTTCACCCGAGCGCGTCGCCAGCACGAAAAGGCAAGCGAGGTGGCCTCGTGTCCCATACGTTTGGCAGCAGGAGGTCCGTGATGCCGCGATCCACGCGCGCGCGAAAGCTTCGGCGGCCGACGTCGCGGCTAGGAGGTCCGACCCGGCACGTCGTCACCATCAGCCCCGAGACGCGGACGCCACACCCGACATCCGCGTGGTGGTCGAGAGGATTCGGTTGCATGTCCGGCCGCCGGAGTCACTCTCCGGATCCCGGGCCCATGAGACGCCCTGCCGGATCGAGTCACGAACGGGTGTGATCGACGTCTTCAAAAGAGAAGGACTGATGGCCGGGATGGGGTCCAGGGCTCGAAAACCAGCGGCATCGAACCAGGATAGGGCCTCGCTTGACGAGCGCAGAGTCCCGCGGCGTCCGCCCACCGTGCTTGAAACGTCGAACGGGGCACCATCTTCACCGACGTGATTCGTGGCGACCGAGATCACGTCATGCCCAACGGACTCGACTTCGCCACGGTTCGCGACTTGGGCACCGCGTTGCTGATTGGTGCGCTCGTCGGCACCGAACGCGAGAAGCGCAAATCCGTGGAGGCCGAGGCCGGGATCGGCGGGCTCAGAACGTTCATCCTCGTGGCGCTGCTCGGGGAGATCTCCGAATGGCTGGCGAACGTTCTCCACATGCCCGCGCTGCTCGCCGCGGTCCTGATCGTCGTGGGCGCGTCCGCGTTCGCGGGCTACGCGCTCGCGGCCCTTTCCCTCCGAGACAGCCTCGGGGCAACGGTGGTCATCGTCTCGCACGAGCTGCCGAGGATCCTCTCGGGCTCAATACCGGAGCGCCGGTGAAGTTCCGCGGCGTCTCGATCGGGCCCGTGACCGACATCCGCTTCCGCCTGGCCGAGGTCACGGCGACCACGCCGGAAGAATTCCGGATTCCGGTGTGGTTCGAGGTCGATCTGAACAGCTTTCCGACCTCCCCAGCGGCCGTCGAGTCCGGTCGGATCGAGCGCGGATCGACGAGCTGATCGCGCAGGGTCTCCGCGCGTAGCTCCAGACCGAGCCCTTCGGGGAGTACGAGCCGTACCAGCCCGAGTCACCCTGACGCGCGTCCTCGCGGCCGCGCGGGTGCGAGAGGGACAACTAGCTAGGTGCCGGTTAACTTGGAGGAGCCCGGCGTCGCCCCACGTCTGCGCCGATATTCCTGGGGCGAGCAGTCTACCCATTGCCGGAAGGCGCGCGTGAAGTGTGCGTGGTCGGAGTAGCCGAGGTCGAGTGCGATGTCGAGAATCTTGGTGTCGGTCTCCTCCAGCAACGCGGCCGCGGTCGCGAACCGTGACTTACCGACCAACATCTCATGGGTGACCCCAGCTGTAGCGAGATGGCGTTGCAAGGTGCGAACGCTCATGCCCAGAAAGTCCGCGGTCACGTGGATGTTCGGATACCCTTCCCACGACAGCATCTCGACCGCCTGGACGACCGATGTGACGAAGTCGCGGGCCGGTGCTGACGCTGTCCACGTATCGACACTGTCGCCTGGCATCTGAACGTCGGCACTGGGCGGCGGAAGCCGCTGGCGGAGCAGCGTGGCGGGAAGCGTGATGGTCGTTGCCGGTTGCCCGAACGCGAGGCGTGCGGCGACCAGGGGCTCGGCGTCACGGAGCACGGCGGATTCGCCGGTCTGCACATCTATCTGGGCGGGTGACCAGGTCGGGTCGCTTCCGAGCCGAACGATGCCGAGCATGAGCATCAGGACGTAGTGGTCCAGCTGCTGCCAGCCCTCGTCGAACTTGTCGAACTTGTTCGTGAACGTGTGGCAGAACTCGACCTGTTCGTCGCGAGAAGGGAGCCACACCCGGCCACTCGAACTGAACATCGGATGATCGCTGACGACCTCCCTGAGCGCCTCACCGACCGTCTGCGAGCGGCGGATCAGGCGGCCGAAGACACCGAGGCTCTCGATCCGGGCCTCCCGTCCTGCGAGGAGTCCGAGGTTCTCGATCCCCTGTGTGCGTGCGCCCTCGGCAAGGAGGCGCGCGGCGCTCGATGTCGGAATCAGCATCTCCGCGTAGGTGCGAGCCCACGCGGGGATGTTGGCTCTCGCGAGAAGCTTCCCGACCGGCGCACCGACGCGATCGAGGACGGCCACGATGGGCGAAATGATGCCGGCCCGGCTCAGACCTACCGGATGCATTGCCCGCACCCCAAGTCACAGGCCATGCCGATGCGAAGGTGTCCAGGCGGTAATTCTACTCAGGTAATCACTGGCGTAGTTCCACGTAGGTATTCCACGCCTTGGGAGGTGTGGGTCACCCCCGCTAAGGGAAGACCCCCGGGGACAACGCCGCGGACACGGGACAAGGAGTCCGAGCCATCGCGAGGCGCCTCGAAGGCAGCCCTAGGCCCTCTGGCATTTGGCGCTGAATTCGCCTCGGTAAGCCGAGATTTGTCACGGACTTAGTGCACCCGGTCCATTGTGGGAACCTTCGCGGGGATCCTCCGCAGGCGCCCTGGCGCCTAAGGGCAAGAATCTCGGATCCCGATACGCGCAGTTTCGCGCATCTAGGGGTCGGCGGAAAAGAACGGGATGACGGTGAATCGATGGGGGCAGTTGCTGGCCCAGCGACGCCGAGATCGCTGGTGCGGCGGCCGGCGGCTCGCTGGCCGGCGCCGCGATCGGCACGCTCATCGGGCATGTTCTTTGCGATCCGGTCGAGGAGGCCCCTCCCCCACCACCTGCGCCTCTGGCGCCCCCGCCACCGCCGCCTGCGCCGAAGAAATCACGGTGAGGGGCCTCGGAGAGACCAACCCGGCCGCCGACAACGCGACCGCCGAGGGCCGGCGCGTGGAGATCATCGCCCAGTAGAAGGCCCGCGCGTCATGCCGCCCGCGCTGCTGGTCACGACTCATCGACCGATGCCGTCGAGCAGAGATCTGCGGCGCGGGCGGGAAAGCGGGCATCGGATCCAGACCATCGTCGTCGGGTTGCTCGCCGTCCTGACGTCGGCGGCTCACGCATCCCGCACTGAAACGCTGGACGGCTGGCCATGGCAGATCGAGCTTTCGGATGCGGTGGTCGTCGTCTATCAACCGCACATCGATGCGTGGAAACGCGATCGGCTCGCGTTCTGCGCCGCAGTGACGGTGCGGACCACCGACTCTGATGACGAGGTCTTCGGCGTGATCTGGGGCGGGGCGCGCATCACCGCCGATCGCGTCGCGGGACGCGTAACGCTGAGCGAGATCCGCCTCAACCGGAGCGGCTTCCCGGCATTGCCCGACAATGGGAGGCGCCACCTCCGCGAGTTGCGCAAGCGCCTAAAGGGCGTCACGGCAACGGACGCGCTCGAGCGGCTCGAGGGGTCGTTAGAGGAGTCCCATCAGAATCGGACACCCAGGGCGGGCTCGACATCTCGTCCGCTCCAGCGACCGAACGGGGAAAGTATCTGACAGGTGAAGGTATTCGTCATGGATGCCTACTCCCGCCGCGCACCGCAGCTCTCGGCTAGGCTCGAGGTGAGTTGCACGGTTCCTCCAGTGCGTCGGCGACCATGAGCGAGCCCCTGGATTCCGTCTTCCAAAGCCAATGGGTGGTCTTCGCGCTACCGGCAGTCCTGCTGGTCGGCTTCGCGGAGCTCGGCTTTCGACTCGGCCTGCGCTTGTACGTGGCGACGGACACGGCCCGGAAGGGTGAGATAAGCGGCATCCAGGGCGCCCTGCTCGGCCTGCTGGGTCTGCTGCTCGGCTTCACCTTCGCGATGGCGGTCAGCCGCTACCAGGCCCGGCGCGACCTCGTGGTGAAGGAAGCGAACGCCATCGGCACGACTTTCCTACGCGCCTCGCTGCTCCCGGAAGCGCACCAAGCGCCCGTCGAGGACCTGCTCCGCCGCTACGTTGAGGCGCGTCTCACGTTCCAACCGCTGGCCGCTGACCCCGTGAAGCTCGCCGAGGGCCTGCGCCTGAGCGCCGACATCCAGCGTCAACTCTGGCAGCACGCGGTGGCAGTGGCAAAGGAGACGCCAACGCCCATCGTCGCGACCTTCGTCATCACGGTCAACGAGACCATCGACACCGAGGCCGAGCGTCTCGCCGCCGCGCGCGACCGCATCCCGGGCACCGTCTGGCTCCTGCTCCTCACCGTTGCCTCGCTCGGCTGCGTAACGAGCAACTATATCGCGGGCGCAGACGGCGCGCGCTCGGTGTTCAGCAGCATCGTCTTCCCGTTGCTGGTGGCCGTGGTGATCATCCTGATCTTCGACCTCGCCGATCCGAGCCAAGGCTTGATCCGCATCACCCAGCAGCCGCTCGTCGATCTCCAGGATGCCATCCAAGCAAACGTCCGATCGGGGCCGTGAGGTGGAATCTGATCCGGCCGGGACGCCGCGCCGCAAGTGAAGTTGCCGGTGACCGCGCTCTCGCGGATCGAGGAGGGCGCGCGCGGGCGCCCAAGGGGATCGTGAGGCGGGTCGCCGGGGCGATGCCCGTCGCGCTCGCGGTCGTCGTGATGACCGCGTGGGCCACGCTCGCGATCGACTACTCGGACCTACCCTCCGCCCGGCTGCGAACCACGCTCGCGATCGCCTTCGCGGCGGGCACCGCCCTCGCCTTCGTGGTGCTGCGACGCCGATCTCGGACCCTCGTCGGGTTTCTCGTCGCCTTCGCCGTGGTGGTGGGCTGGTGGCTCCGGATCGCGCCCTCGAACGACCGCGACTGGCAGCCCGAGGTCTCGCGGCTCGCGTACGCCGATGGCGACGGCGAGCGCATCACGCTGCACAACATCCGGAACTTCGACTACCGGACCGAGACTGACTTCATCCCCGGCTGGTACGACGCCACCTTCGAGCTTCCCGATCTCCGGTCTGCCGACCTCATCGCCTGCTACTGGATGGGCGAGGCGATCGCGCACGTCATGGTGAGCTTCGGCTTCGCGCATGACCGCTACGTCGCGGTCTCGATCGAGACGCGGAAGGAGCGCGGCGAGATGTATTCCACCATCGCCGGCTTCTTCAAGCAGTACGAGCTGATCTATGTCGTCGGCGACGAGCGTGACCTGATCCGGGTGCGGACGAACTACCGTGAGCCGAAGGAGGACGTCTACGTCTATCGTGCGCAGGTGCCGCTCGAAAACGTGAGACGGCTGTTCCTCGACTACGTGCGGAAGATGAACGAGCTGAAGGACCACCCGGCCTTCTACAACACGCTCACCACGAACTGCACGACGAACATCCTTCTTCACACGCGCGTGAACCCCGGATCGCCACCGTTCAGCTGGAAGGTGCTGTTGAGTGGCTACGTCCCGCAGTACGTGTACGACCTCGGCCGACTCGACACGACCGTGCCCTTCGAAGAGCTGCGCCGGCGCTCGCGCGTGAACGAACACGCGCAGGCAGCGGACCGAGCTGCCGACTTCTCGATACGGATTCGCGACGGACTACCCGGGATGACGCCATGAAGGGGAACCTGGAGAAATCGAACACGGGGACGCCGTGGAGCGCTCATGGGGGGCTGGTCGGGGCGGACGTGTTCTTGCGGTGCATCACGGTCCTCGTTCGGGCACCCCGTGCCGTTGCTCCGCGAGGCGTAGGACGCGGGAGCGGAGGCGGCTCGCCTCGAACCCGAGCGTCTCGCAGATGTTCAGGAACGAGAAGAGCCAGCGCCGGTCATTGGAGCGCATCCACTCTGCGGCTTTCCGCCGAAGGAGCGCGCGCCGCGCGACGGTGGGCACGGGCGCCTGCAGGAGGAGCTCCACCGCGTCGGTCAGGACCGCGAGCATGAGCCGCTTCGCCGGCTGAAGCCTGGTGAGAGCGTCGACCGTCGACGTTCCGATCGCTGCCTCGCAGAACGTGGCGAGGGCCACGACGTCCGAGCGCTTCGGGGAGTCGCCGGCGCCGTATGCCCTCCCGCTCGCATCGCGGGGCTCGCCTGCCCGACCGACGCGTGTGACGCTGCGCGTCCTCGTCGGCTGGCAGGCGACATCAGGGGCACCCGAGCCGCAGAACTGGGCGAGGCCTCCCGTCGCATCGACGCACACGGTCTCGCCCGCCGTCGGATCGGGCGTGGTGCGGGCACACGTGAAGGAACCGGCGCAGGCGCCGGCCGAGCACTCACCACGGCCCCGGCATACATCGGGCATCGACGTGACGTCGCTCGGCTCGCCCAGCTGCGCGACCCACGGCATCCGCGGGTGCGCACCCGGCTGGGGGATCATCGTCGACGTGCCGTGTGAATCGTCGCCCCCCCGGGAGATGCGGATCGCGCCGGCCGGAGCTGCGAGCACGAACGCCGCCAGGACGGCCGCCGTCCCCTCTCGGCGTGGAGAACGCCGCATCGGAACGGGTGCAAGCGACGTTCCGCGCGAGACGACACGTGGTCGGCCGTGATGCGCTCGACCCCTCGTGTCGCACTGACCTGCGGGTCGAAACGACACGGTCAGGAGGAGGGTACGGGGCCGCAAACCGCCTGCCGGTGAGGAGGGCGGCGGCGGCACCGGACGTGCTTCCAGGAGCGCGGCGCCGTGGACGCCACGTCACGAGTCGAGAGCCAACCGATGCAAGCCACCAGATCGAATCCCGCCTTCAAGTCTGGTCCCCGCGCGTCCACGGCGCCTCCGGCGAGCCTGCTCTCCGGGATCGGCCTCGTGTTCTGGATGTGCGCGGCCGTGGTCGCATTGGTGGTGGTCGCGGTCATCATGATCCTGCAGGACCTGCCGGGCGCCTGCGGGCGCACCCAGGAGGCCGGCTCGACGGCGCCGTGGAGCCGGAGCGTACCCGAGCCGAGCTGGTGGGTGCGTAGGTGACGGTCGGTGTGGCCTCGCTGGCGGTTCTCGGGCCGGTACTCTCAGGCACCTGTAAGGCGGGCGTCCAAGTGTCAGCCGAGGGTGGACCACCCCCCGCTTCGGCACGAGGTGGCAAGAAAGCGGCACGTTCGAACGGCAAACGTGAAGGGTAAGCAGCTCGCAACGGCGAGGACGGGGAGGCCTCGAGAAGTCCGTGATTCCGGATCAAGCACTCTCAGCGGAGCGCGCCTCGTCCGCTCGCATCGTCGCCCAGCGCGTCGACCAGATCATCCGCGCGCTGCTCGCCGACGGCAGGGGCGCCGTGGGGATCGAGCACGTCGCCGAGCGGATGGCGACGAGTGTCCGGACCCTCCAGCGACGGCTCCGCGGCGCAGGCCTGAGCTACTCGGCGGTCGTCCAGCGGGCCCGGCGAACAGCCGCCCGGGAGATGCTGAAGGACCGGGGAGCGGGAATCGGTGACGTCGCCCGTGCGCTCGGATACTCCGATCCGGCGCACTTCACCCGTGCGTTCCATCGCTGGACGGGCTCTACGCCGCGCGATTTCCGCGCCCGATCAGCCGCGGTCGAAAAGCGACCTCGCCGCGACCCGTGAGCCAGGGCACATGCCGGCCCGTCCTGGCGTCATATGGCAAGATCGTGGATCGCACGGCACGGGTATGCTGAGCCATGCTCGCGACGATGTGAGCCGCGCGAGCGATGCTCATGGCGACTCGTCTGCGCACCGTGCTCGGACTCTGTGCCGTTTTGAGTCTCGGTGCATGCGCGTCGCCGATCGGCGTCACCCGCGTTAGCGCACGCTCCGTCCATCGGTCGCTGACGGCGAACGCGCTCTCGACGGGCCACGCGAGCGAGTGGACGCGGAACACCGTGAGCTCCTGGGGCCTGCTCGGGCGCTTCGACGGCGACCCGGAAGGCGTGCTGCAGGCGCTGCGCGAGATCGTCACGAGCGGACACGGAGGCAGCGCCGAGCTGTTCGCGCTCGGCGAGCTCTCGTTCTTGCACGCGGAAGACACGCAGAAGAGACCCTACTATCTGGCCGCGGCCGTCTACACGTACGCGTTCCTCTTCCCGCAGGACCCAGACGGTCGACCCGATGAGCTCGATCCCCGAACGCGGCTTGCCGCGGACCTCTACAACCGAGCGATCACGACGGCTTTCCGATCCCGCGACCGCCACGCGGTCGACCTCGCGCCGGCGACCTATCCCTTGCCTTTCGGTGAGATCGAAGTGTCGATGGATCCCCGTTCGCTCGACTGGGGTGATCGCCGGCTCGTCGATTTCGTCCCCGTCGCCGAGCTGAAGGTACGGGGCATGCGCAACAGGTACCGGCGCGCGGGCGTGGGGGCGCCGCTCGCCGCTCGTGCCGTCCCGCGCGCGGACGTGGATCTGGAGGAGAGCCTGATCGCACCCCGAGCCCGGGTCGCGGCGACGGTCCTGCTCCGGCTCGACAACGTCCACTCGGGGATCGTGTCCGGAAGGATCAGGGGCATCCTCGAGCTCTACACGGCGGACAACTACGAGACCACCAGGCTCGATGGTCGGACAGTGCCCCTCGAGGTCGAGGAGACAGCGACCATCGCCGCGCAGCTGGCGGATTCCCCGATGTGGAAGCGCGAGCTCTGGGGATTCCTCGGTCGCGCCGAGACGGGCGATCGGCTGCCGATTCTGGTCAGCTTGACCCCCTATCGGCGTGGACGGATCCCGGTCGTGTTCGTCCACGGCACCGCATCGAGCCCAGGTCGGTGGGCCGACATGGTGAACGACCTCCTTGCGGATCCGTGGATCCGCCGTCGCTGCCAGTTCTGGTTCTTCATGTACGACACGGGGAATCCGATCGCCTACTCGGGCATGCTGCTCCGCGAGAAGCTGACCGACGTGGTGTCGCGACTGGATCCCAACGGGCAGGACACGTGCCTGCGGCAGATGGTGGTCCTCGGCCACAGCCAGGGAGGCCTCCTCACGAAGCTCACTGCCGTCGACACCGGGTCGCGGCTCTGGAACGCGATCGGCCGCGTTCCGTTGGCCGAAGTGCCGGCATCCGAGGAGTTCCGGAACCTCCTCGCCCGGGCCCTGTTCGTGAAGCCCCTTCCCTTCGTGCGGCGGCTCGTGTTCGTGGCGACGCCCCATCGCGGAAGCTTCCGCACCGGAGCATTGGTGAACGGCCTTGTCCGCCGCATGGTGCGGCTCCCGGAAAGCCTGGTCTCGATGTCGCACCACACACTCACACAGGGCAGCGGCGCATTCTACGCTGCACGAACGATCGCGAGCCTTCCCACCGCGACCGAGAACATGACACCCGGAAATCCCTTTCTGGAGGGGCTCGCCGCCATCCCGGTCGCCGACGGGGTGCCGTATCACTCCATCATCGCCGTGAAAGGCGCCGGACCGGCCGAGGAGGGCAACGACGGTGTCGTCGCATACCGGAGCGCGCACGTCGACGGGGCCGCCTCGGAGCTCGTCGTGCGTTCCTCACACTCGACCCAGTCGGAGCCGGCGACGGTCCAGGAAGTGCGGCGGATCCTGCATCTCCACGGCGCCGAGCTAGAGGTCGCGGGCCTGAACTGCCTGCCCGCGGCCCGGTGAGACGGGTGTCTCGCCAAGGTGCCCGCAGCGATGCACGCGGCTCGGTCCGATGGAAATCGCGAATCTTGATCCTGGCGTTCCTGCTCGCCTCGGCGATCATCCCGAGTGGGGCGCGGGCGGACGACGAGGACGCGACCGTTCCCGCGCAACAACCCACTCTCGTCACGCAGGCCAGCGCGCCGTTATCGAACATCCTGCAGATCCGGACCCAGGATTCGTACGTGCGGGAGTTCACCGGCCTGCACGGGCAGGGCAACGTGCTCACGATGGCCGTGACCATGCCGCTACCGGCGTATCGCCTGCTGCCCTTCCCCCAGCTCTCCCTGCTGACGATGCCGACGGCGGTCACGTCGCCCGGTGGTTCCATGGGATTGGGCGACTTGCGCTTGCTCGACATCGCCGTGCTCGAAGCGGGCCACGGGATTCTCTGGGGCATCGGCCCGACCTTGGTCTTTCCGACGGCCAGCCAGCGGGCGGGCGGTCAAGGCAAATGGCAATTGGGACCGGCCACGGCGGTGGCGTTCACCCCCGAACGTTGGCTGATCGGGCTCCTCGCGCAGAATCCGATCTCCTTCGCGGGCGATCGCGAGCGGAACGAGACAAACGCGCTCTTCCTCCAACCCTTCGTTACCTATCAACTCGGGAGGGGATGGTTCGTCAGATCGCAGCCCCAGATGGTCTTCAACTGGAAGACCGGGAACCAAGTGTTGCCCGTCGATTTGGGGGTGGGGCGCGTGTTCGAGGTCGGTCGGCAGTACGTGAGCAGCTTCGTCGAGCCGTTCTGGAACGCCTCGGCGGACGGGCCGACGCCCGTATACGGATTCACGTTCGGCGTTTCGCTCCTGTTTCCCAACTTTTGGCAGCGCTCCCAGATAGGGACCGAGCCGCGCAGATGAGAGGCTCCGGACAACGTCCCTGCCCGGTCGACTCGAAAACGCGCTGCCAGAACTCGCCACGGGGATCGAGCTGCCGTCGGGCAGCGACGGCGACGGCTATCGAGACGTGCGTGAAGCGCTGGTTCCACACGCCGACCAGGTCATCGGTGCGGTCCGCCATGCCGGCGTGGACCGCGTGCTGTACGAGCGCGAGGCAGAGCTGCGCGTCGAAGGAGTTCGTCGGCAGGCTCCGGATCGTGTGGCTCGGGTCGACGTAGCGAGCTAGTACCCGGCGGGTGGGTTTGCCATGGTGTATGCGACGTCTCCGCCGCTGTAGACGCGGATGTACCAGGCGGAGTCGCACCGGTAGTAGGTAGTACCGCCGACGACGACGGTGGTCGGGACGCAGTCCAGGGTCCAGTACGGCGGGGTCGCGACCGCCGCGCCCGCCGCGGCGCCTGCAACGACGGCCGCGCCGTAGGGGTAGTAATCGCCGCCATGGTAGCGGTCGTCGTAATGATCGTCGGCGTAGTCCTGCCAGTCCTCACGGCGGTTGTTGCCGTAGTTCTGCCACTCCTCGCGTGTCTCGTCGCGCCGCTCCTGCCGCTGCTCCCGATGCTGCGCCCTGTTTTCCTGGCGACCCCCCCGGTCTCCGGCGTCGGGGCGCGTCGCACCCTGGCCCTGTCCGGCGCCGTAGCCTCCGAAGCTGCCGCTCGCAGCCGGACCATGCCCGGTGTACCCGCCACCCGCCGGCGCTCGTTGGCCAAAAGACCCCGCCGCCGCGACGCCGCCGCGCGCGAATCCTCCGCCGCCGCGTCCGCCGCTGCGTCCACCGCCGCGGGCTAGGACGTCTCCCGCCACCACGAGCAGAAGCGCGGCGACCAACGCCGCCGCGCGTGTCACGGCGTCTTCTCCCGCCGCGGGATCAGCACGGGTATCTGCTCCGCGCCGGCGGCCGGCGTGAACGTGAAGAGCCTGTCGGGCACGTCGGGGGCGAGATTCCACGCGCTCAGATCGGCCTCGAACTGCGGTTGCCCCTCCGCGACGCGATAGGTGATGACGATGCGGTTCGGCAGCGGGTCGCCATCGCGTAGGATCCAGAGCTGCACGTCCGTCTTCGGGCCTCGAAACGCCACGTGGTCGGTCGCCACGCCGCCGAGCTGCTCCTCGGCGACGAGTCGGGCGTTGCCGACGACGTCCTTCAGCTGCCGGGGAAGGTCGGCCCTCAGGAGCTCGCGTAGCGGCAGGCGCATGTCGAGGCCGGTCACGAAGTAGTCGAACGCCGCGTCGACCGTCCCCGGCTTAGAGACGATCGCGTAGACCTTCTCGTCGAGATCGAACACCGCGAGCTGCGTCCCGTCGAAGAGAACTCCGCGGCGAGACCCGTCGCGCCGAGTGACGTCGATGCGCGCGTGGTCCGGACGCCTGAGCGCCACCATTCGTCGCTCGCCGAACTGCACCTTCTGGCCGGAGTCCTGCACGATGTCGTACACCGAGTCGATCGTCACGCTGAGACGCTGCGCCCGGGCGAGGAAGTCCGCCATCGCTTCGAGGCGGGCCGCGGCCCGGTTTTCCTCGCCGAGAACGACCGAGTGGACCAGCGAGGCGCCGAGCGCGACGGCGACCAGCAGCAGGTCACGGGCTCGTCTCACGAATCCTCCCGCACGCGACCGTCGAGGCGCCACGCCACCGAAGCTGGCGATCATGTCACCACCTCGCCCCGTTCGAGTCCTTGAGCGTGACTCCCACGGCGCTTGCCGGGAACGTCGTGGCGAGCAACGCGGCAGCCAAGCCGCAGACCAACGTCGAGGGACTGCGCATTCGCGCCTCCGGTCAGGCCTCCGCTGTAGGCCAAGACAGCCGTCGATGCTTGCCATTTCGCGCCAGGGTCGTGACGGCGTGAGGGAAGCGGTCGCCGAGAAGGTGCGGCGTCCCGACCGTCGCGGTCAGGCCCTCCTGGCTGTTCCGTGCGTAGGTCGCCTCGAGGTCGAGCGTGGCCCAGTCCCCGCGACATTCCGGTGCGTGAACTTGGCGCCGCCGAGACCGCCGGACTCCGGGTCGTAGCCCACCTCGGGAATGATGGCCCGCTGTCGCTCCGGACTCATCGAGGCACCGGCGTCCTCGACCGGGCAAACGATCGGTCGCTCGATTCGAGCGCATCCCGGGCACTCCGACACGATGCTCGTCGCGAGCATGGCGGCGGGCAACGGTCGTCACCTCATTCCGTCCAAGTGAACCGTGTGGGCGAATCGGCATCCCATGCCTTCAACCCATACGTCGGACGCGGTCCGACGGCTTGCCGAAACACACCACTGCTCGGGCGCCAACGCCCTCCTCACCAGGTTCCCATGCCAGCGCGTGACGACACGGACTGACCGGGCCTGAACGCACATCGTAGCCTCAGGACACGTCGGCGTGCCGCACTCGGGGCTCGGGTTCGACCATCGTCGGCGTCGCGGGGACGTGTCGCCGTTCCGCTCGCCGGTCGGTCCAGCCACGGATCACCTCGTAGAAGACCGGCGTGAAGAAGATGCCGAAGACGGTGACCCCAAGCATGCCGGAGAACACGGCGATGCCGAGCGCGAAGCGCATCTCGGCGCCTGCGCCCGCCGTCCGCACGAGCGGCAGCACGCCGAGGATGAAGGCGAACGAGGTCATGAGGATCGGCCGCAGGCGGGTCTTCGTCGCCTCGATGATCGCGTCGAAGCGCGACTTGCCCTGATCCTGGAGCTGCTTCGCGAATTCGACGATCAGGATCGCGTTCTTGGCGGCCAGGCCGATCAGGACGACGAGGCCGACCTGCGTGAAGATGTTGTTGTCGGAGCCGACGAGCCAGACGCCGCTGATGGCCGCGAGCAGGCACATGGGCACGATCAGGATGATCGCACCCGGGAGGGACCAGCTCTCGTACTGGGCCGAGAGCACCATGAAGACCAGCACGGCGCCCAAGACGAAGACGAACACGGCCGTGTTGCCCGCGAGGATCTGCTGCAACGTGAGCTCCGTCCACTCGAAGCTCATCGTCGCGGGCAGCTCCTTCGCCGCCACGGCCTCCATCGTGGCGATCGCCTGACCGGAGCTCACCCCCGGCGCCGTGCCGCCCGCGATCTCCGCCGACGCGAACATGTTGTAGCGGTTCACGATCGCCGGGCCGGTGGTGTCCCGGACGGTCACCAGCGTCGACAGCGGGACCATCCCGCCGTTGCGATTGCGGACCTTGAGCTGCCCGATGTCGTCCGGGTCGACACGGTACTTCGCGTCTGCCTGGATGTTCACCTGCCAGTTGCGTCCGAAGCGCGTGAAGTCGTTGGCGTATGCCGAGCCGAGGTATATCTGGAGGGTCTGGAAGACGTCGTTCAGCGACACGCCGAGCGCCTTCGCCTTCGCCCGGTCGACGTCGAGATAGAGCTGGGGCTGCGCGGCCCGGAAGCTGCTGAACAGCCCGACCAGCCCGGGCTGCGCGGTACCGACGCGGATCATGCTCTCGACCGCGCCCTGGAGCGCCTCGGGACCGGCGTCGGCCCGGTCCTGAACCTGCAGCTTGAAGCCGCCGGTGTTTCCGAGCCCGTCGACGGGCGGCGCGCCGAACGCGACCACGATCGCGTCCTGGATCTGTCGGAACTGCCCGCGGAGATTCGCCGCCACCTTCGCCGCGGGAAGATGCGCGGCGACACGATCCTCGAATGGCTGGAGGATCACGAACATGCCGCCGACGTTCGAGATGTTGTTGCTGGTGAGGATCGAGTAGCCGGGGAGGCGGATCGTGTGCTGGACGCCCGGCGTCGCGCGCACCATCTCGTCGAGCCGGGCCATCACCTGCTCGGTACGCTCGAGACTGGCGCCGTCCGGCAGCTGGGCGTTCACGACCAGGTACCCCTTGTCCTGATCGGGGATGAAGCCGGTGGGGACGGTCCGGAAGCCCAGCCACGTGAGGACCATGAACCCCGCGTACACGGCGAGCAGGAGCGCCGTCGCGCGGACGAGACGCGCGACAACGCCGCCGTAGGCCTCGGTCACCCGCTCGAAAACGCGGTTGAACCCGCGGAAGAACGCGAGCAGCCCACGGTTCACCCGCTCGTTCAGGCGATAGCCGACGATCCCCCCCGCGCCGGCGACGACGAGGCGGACGGCCCACAGCGCCGCCGCGCTCCCGTGCGCCTCGTGCCCGTGCCCACCGGCCGACAGGCCGAACAACCCCTGCACGCGACCGGTGAGGAAGAAGTCGGCGAACAGGGCACCCAGGAGCACCACCGCAGTGCGCGGCAGCGCCTCCCGGCGCTCCTCGCCGTGCGCGTGCGGCTTGATCAAGGTGACGGCGCGCGCCGGCGCCATCGTCATCGCGTTGATGGCCGAGATGATGGTCGACGCCGCGATGGTGAGCGCGAACTGCCGGTAGAACTGGCCGCTGATGCCGGCGATGAACGCCGTCGGGATGAAGACCGAGCTCAGGACGAGGGTGATGGCGATGACGGGGCCGGTGATCTCGTCGAGCGCCTTGATGGTGGCCTCGCGCGGCGCGAGGCCCGTCGCCATCCAGCGCTCGACGTTCTCGACCACGACGATGGCGTCGTCGACCACGATGCCGATCGCCAGGACGAGCCCGAAGAGCGAGAGGTTGTTCAGCGAGAAGCCCAGCATGGCCATGACGAAGAACGTCCCGACCAGCGAGACCGGGACGTCGATCATCGGCAGCAGCGTGGCGCGCCAGTCCTGCAGGAACACGAGGACGACGATGAAGACGAGGACGAACGCCTCGAAGAGCGTCTTGTAGACCTCGTGGATCGACTCGTCGACGAAGACCGTCGTGTCGTAGACGATCTTGTACTCCATGCCCTCGGGGAAGCGCGCCTTCAGCCGTTCCATCTCGGCGCGGACGCTCTCCGCGGTCGCGAGCGCGTTGGCCCCCGGCAGCTGGAAGACGGCCATCGTCACCGATTCCTGGCCGTCGAGGTAGCTGCCGACGTCGTAATTCTTCGCGCCGAGCTCGACGCGGCCCACGTCCGAGAGGCGCGTGATCTCCCCGTGCTCGCCCGTCTTCACCACGATGTCGGCGAACTGCTCGGGGTCGAGCAGGCGGCCGAGCGTGTTGACGGTGTACTGGAAGTCGATGCCGGCGGGCGCCGGAGGCTGGCCAATGCGTCCGGCCGCGACCTGCACGTTCTGCTCCTGCAACGCCTTCAGGACGTCTGCGGCGGTCATGCCGCGCGAGGCCAGCGCCGTCGGGTCGAGCCAGACGCGCATGCTGTAGTCGCGCGCGCCGAGGAAGCTGACATCACCCACCCCCGGCAGCCGGGCGAGCGCGTCCTTCACCTGGATGGTGGCGTAGTTGCTGAGGTAGAGCTGGTCGTAGCGCTTGCCCGGAGAGAGCAGGTTCACGCACAGGAGGATCATCGGCGACTTCTTCTTCACCGTGACGCCCTGGCGCTTCACCTCGTCCGGCAGCTTCGCCTCGGCGATCGAGACCCGGTTCTGGGTGAGCACCTGCGCGAAGTCGAGGTTCGTCCCGACGCGGAAGGTGACGTCGAGGTTCATCTGCCCGTCGTTCGTGCTCTTCGAGAGCATGTAGAGCATGTTCTCGACGCCGTTGACCTCCTGCTCGATCGGAGCGGCGACCGTGTCGGCAACGACCTTCGCGCTCGCGCCCGGATAGGTCGCCGAGATGTTCACCGTCGGCGGGACGACCTCCGGGTACTGCGCGATCGGCAGCTTCTGGAGGGCCACGAGGCCGATGATCACGATGACGATCGATAGGACGGTCGCGAAGATCGGACGATCGACGAAGAAGCGTGCGAACATCGGCCCGCTCCTACGACGGCGCCTTCGCGGGCTCGGCCGCGGCGGGCGGCCCCGGGCGCATGTTCACCTTCTGCGGGGCCACCGTCCCGCCCGGCCGCACGCGCTGGATCCCGTTCACGATCACCCAGTCGCCGGCCGTGACGCCCTCGGCCACGGCGCGGAGCCCGTTCTGGACCGGACCGAGCTTCACCGGGCGGTACTCGACGACATTCTGCGCGTTCACGACCAGGACGTACTTCCGGTCCTGGTCGGTGCCGATCGCGCGGTCGGTCACGAGGACGCCGGGCCGGGACTCGCCCAGGGGCACCCGCACGCGGACGAACATCTGCGGTACCAGGAGCCGGTCCGGATTGGGCAGTACCGCCCGGATGTGGATCGTGCCGGTCGACGGATCGATCTGGTTGTCGATGAAGTCGATGGTGCCCCGGTGCGAGAAGTCGTTCTCCTCGGCGAGCGCGACGAGGACGGGCGCCTGGGCGGCGCCGATGTTCTCGGGCGTCGCCGCGCCGTCCCGCGCGATGTTCGCCTTCCGGACGCGGATGAGCGCGCGCTCGTCCGCGTCGAAGTTCACGTAGATCGGATCCAGGCTGACGACCGTCGTGAGGAGCGGGCCGCCGGTCGCACCGACCACCACGAGGTTGCCCACCGTGAACTCCGCACGGCTCGCGCGCCCGGTAACGGGCGCGGTCACCCGCGTGAACTCGAGATCGAGCCGGGCCAGGTCGAGCTGCGCGAGCTTCGCCTTGAGCTCCCCCTCGGCCGCTCCCTTGTCGGCGATCGCTCGCTCGAGCTCGCGGGCGCTCGCCGCGCCGGACGGACGCAGCGACTGGTTGCGGACCACCTCGGACTCCGCCCGGGCGAGCTGCGCGCGCAGCCGGGCGACGTCGCCCTCGCCCCGCAGGACGGCCGCTTGGTACTCGCGCGGGTCGATCTCGAACAGGAGGTCGCCCTTGTTCACGAGCGCGCCGGCGGCGAAGGCGACCTTCGTGATGAAACCGGTGACGCGCGACCGCACCTCGACGCTGTCGACGGCGCTGAGCCGGCCGGTGAACTCGAGCGTCTCCTGGACGGGCTCCTCGACCGGCTGGCTGACCGAGACCTCGGGCGGCGGCACCGACACCTTCGTCTCGCGCCCGCATCCCGCCGCGACGGCGATCAGGCACCCGAGGAGCATCGGCCCTGCGCTCGCCGTCCGTCTGCGGGTTACCACTGTGGCCTCCACCATCGCCAGCGCCACCAGCCTCGATCGTGCTCGGTGCCGGTGCTGGCCGCCTCGGCGATGTTCCGTTGTTTGCGCTCCTCGAGCAGGTCGCCCCATCGCGTTCGGGATTTCATCTGCGCCGCGGTCTCGCTGGAGACCGCGCTCGCGCCCGCCCACGTCTCCCAGCCGCCGCCGAGGCTCTTGTAGAGTGTCACCATCGTGAGCCCTTCCTGGCCGCGGCTGGCCGCGAGCAGGTCCTGCTGCTGGACGAGAAACTGCTGGGAGAGCAGGACGGTCGTGAAGTCCACGGCGCCCTCCGCATATTGGCGTCCGACGAGATCCACGACTTTCTCGGCGGCGACCACGCTCTCGCGGAGAGACGCCGTGCGAAGCAGCGCACCGCGGTGCGCCGCGATCGCGCTCTCGACGTCCGCCTGCGCGCGGAGGACACTGTTCGTGTACTCGTTGACGAGCGCCTGATATTCGGCGTCCTGTACGCGAACGTTGTTCGTGATTCGCCCGTAGTTGAGGATCGCCCAGCTGAAGGTCGGGCCACCGAAGGCTTCGAAGCTCCGCCCCTCGAAGAACTTGTCCGCATCCTTCGCCTCGAGATTGATCGAGCCGACGAGCGACAGGTGCGGGAACAGATCCGCCTTGGCGATCCCGATCTGCGCGCTCTGGGCCGCGAGGATCCGCTCGCTCCGCCGCACGTCGGGTCGACGCCGTAGCAGATCGGCCGGAACCCCGACCGCGACCTTTGCCGGCGGGCTCGGGATCTGTGCCGGCGCGTCCCCGACGAGCTCTTCAACACGACGCGGTGGAGCGCCCAGCAAAGCGGAGAGCGTGCTCGCCTGCTCGTCGATCTGCGATTCGAAGACGGGAATCTGCGCCTCCGTGGCGTGGAGCAGCGTCGCCGCCTGTGCCGGGTCGACGTCGGTCACCGCCCCCGCCTTGGCGCGACGGGACGCGATGTCGAAGCTCGACCGCTGCAGCTCGGCGTTGCGCCGTGCCACATCCAGCTCTTCCTGGGCGGTGCGGATCCCGATGTAGTTGGCCGCCACCTCCGCCAGCAGGGACACCAGGACGTCGTCGTAGTCCGCCACGGCGGCGAGCAGCTGGGCATCCGCCGACTCGATGCCGCGCCGGAACTTGCCCCAGAAGTCGAGCTCCCAGCCGACGTCCAAGCCCACGAGGAAGTCGTTGAAGCTTCGCTCCGGGGGCACGGTGACGACGTTCTCGCTCGCGACATTCCGACTGTAGGCGGCCACGGCGTTCTGGACCTGCGGGAAGAGAGTGCCGATCGCGATTCCTCGCCGAGCGTGCGCCTCCAGCACGCGGACGCCGGCGGCCTGGAGAGAGGGGTTCTGCCGGTATGCTTCCACGATCAGGTTCGTCAGGATCGGGTCGCCGAACGATTCCCACCACGGACCGATCGGCTCGGACGAGGGCCCGATGCTTCCTCCGTCCCGGGGAATCCAATCGGATGCGAGTAGCGCCTGCGGGTGCTGGTAGTCGGGCCCGACCATCATGCACCCCGACACGACAACGACCGCAAGGAGTGCGATGGTCCGGGTTTCGATACGCCTCGCGTCGTCCATGCCCGTCGCGAAACCCTGGATCGGCATTCGGCGCGCGGCCTCTCAGTCGAAGATCGAATAGACCATGCCCAGCTGGAAGCGGTACACGTCGCTCTCGGAGCGGTCGTTCGTCTCCTTCAGCCCGTAGAGTCCCTCGGCGCCGATGAAGAGTCGCTTGCGGAGCTGCGAGACGAGATTGCGCATCGCGGCCGACACACCCGTCGGCGCGGCGATGAGCACCAGGGCGGGAACCAGAAGATGGCGTGCGCTTCGCACGAGCCGAGGAGGCATAGCTTCTCCCCCTCTACGCGCGGACCCCACCGGCGTCTTGCCATCAGACGCCACGAGATCGGCCGCCGCGCCTCAGCCGCGGGCGGTGATCACCGGCACCAGACCGACGCTTCGCCGTAGCAGCGGTAGAGCAGGCTCCCGTCGTGCTGCATCCATTCCGCGCTGCATGTACCGCGTTGGGATGCGCCGGCGAATGACCTTGGAACGCCGCCGGTTGTGACACAAGCGTTCGCGCTGTGCTCGGCGGCGATGTCGATCGCCGCATTACAGCACTCGCGCTTGCTCGCGTAGACCCAGCCCGTGTCGCCCCAACCGGGATACTGCGCCGCGCGGGCACCGGCCGCGGCGACGAGAAGAGCGGTTGCGGCTGCCGCGGTCACCATCCTTGCGCTCACCTGCATGCGCGACCTACTATCAGCAACGCGGGAGCGTTGACCATCTCTGGTGCAGACGATAAGGCTCCTCGACTCATGATGGGACGGTCACATGTGCTCACGCTTGCGCTTCTCTTCGTCGCAGCGTGCGCTTCACGCAGGCCCGGCCCGCCGGCGGATTTCTCCGGATTTCTCGACGACTACTCCCTTCTTCGCCGGGGCGGACCGGATGACGTTGCGCTCGTCTATCGCGACCCCGATGCGGACTGGCCGTCGTACGACAAGGTCCTGTTCGAGCCGGTCACGCTCTGGCGAAGCGGCCGGCACTCGTTCGACCCGGTGCCCGAGGGCGACCTGCTCCGGCTGGTGACCGACCTCGAGGCCGCCGTTCGCCGGCATCTCGGCGCCCGCTTCGCGCTGGTGGACGAGCCGGAAGCCAGCGTCATGCGCATCCGGCTCGCGATCACCGAGGCTCGGGCCTCGGATCCCATCCTCGACGTGCTGCGCGCCCGAAGCGGCGGCGACGTGACGCCCGGCGACGGCGCGCTCGACCCCGAGACACGGCGGTTCATCGAGCACGCGCAGATCGAAGGCGACATCCGTGACGCCCGCACCAATCGGCTGCTGGCGGCCGGCGTCGACCGGCGGCGCCGCGAGGGTGCGCCGCCGATCGACACCTGGGCGGACGTCGACCGCGCACTCGACCTGTGGGCGAAGCGGATGTGTACTCGGCTCGAGGCCCGGACGCGCGAGACGCACTGAGGCGACGGCCTCGCGGAAACCGCCGTCGTGATCGCATCGACGCCGATGCCGGGGGTTGACGCAAAATGGCAAGCCGACCCGGAAGGCGGCTGCTATGTCCCCCGCACGCATGGCAGCTCGCGAGAGAACGGCTGGTCGCCTCCGACGGGACGTCTCGAGGCCGCCCGATCGGTTGGCCTCCATCGCGATCGCAGCGATCGATCACACGTCGGTGTCCCGCCTCTGCGCCTTCGTCCTCGCCGCCGGCCTGGGATACGCGGCGTGGAGTTACGAGAGCACCCTCAACGTCCGCCGGCCGGCTGTTCTCGACGTACGCGCTGCGCGTGCGTCGCAGGCCCACGGGCCCGCGGCGCGCGTCGTGTGGGTGCTGATCGACGGCCTTCGGCTCGATGCCTCCCGCGAGATGACCGTCCTCAACCGACTTCGTGCGGAGGGCGAGGACGTCTCTGCCAGGGCGGAGTTCCCCACCTTCAGCGCGCCGAATTTCGTGGCTCAGGCGTCGGGCATCGAGCCCGCCGCCTCCGGGGTGCTGACCAACGGATATCCCGAGGAGGTGGCGCTCGATTCGGTGTTCCGCCGCGCCAAGATCGCGGGCCTCCGGACCGCGGTGCTCACGACCGACCCCGATCCCGGCCTGAGCTGGACCTATGCATCCTGGGTGGACGATACGGTCATCGAAGACCCGGACGTGCACCTGCCGCCCGCGCAGCTCGTCTTCGTGCATATCGGGTACGTGGACCGGGCAGGGCACAGGTCCGGCGCGGCATCCCCTGAGTATCGCGTTGCCGTCGCCCGCGCCGATGCCGCGATCGGTCGCATCGCCCGGACGATCGATCCGCGTCGCGAGGCGCTCGTCGTCACGTCCGATCACGGGCATCTCGACGAAGGTGGCCACGGCGGAACGGAGCCTGCGGTCGTGGCGATTCCCGTCGTCGTCTGGGGTGCCGGGGCGGTGCGGCGAACGCACGCGGGACGCGGGCGAGACGTGGGCCCGACGATCGCGAGCCTGCTGGGGATCGGACCGCTCTCCCATGCGACGGGCCGACCCCTCGTCCGCAGCGATTCGGTGACGGCGCGGCAGCGGGCCGCTGCTCGCGCGGCGGTCTCTGCCGCAGGAACATCGCACGTCGGTCATATCCCGATCGCGATCCCGATCGTGGTGGTCGAGTTCCTGGTGTCCGGCTGGGGCTCACGGCTGGAGAGGCGCGCGCTGATGAGCTCTCCGACCTACGCCCTCATCTTCGCCGGGCTCCTGATCGTGACCCACACCCTGTCGTTCAGCGTCTCGAACGACACGGTGCTCTTCGGCGCCAGGCTCAGCGCGCTGGGTGCGCTCGCGGCGCTCGCGCAGCTTCGCGTCGGAGGACGCTCCTCGCTCGTCCCGGCCGCGTTCGTGGCTTCGCTCGCGGTCCTGTGGACGGCCGTCGGCGCCGCTCGTCAGCCGCTCGCGCCTGCGGATGGGACCCTCTGCTTCCTTCCGATCCCGGCGCTCGGCGGCCTCGCCTTCATCTGCGGCATGACCGTGTTCATGCAGACGCGGGGCATGGCGCGCGTGCCGTCGGCGTCGAGACGCAGCAGGGCGCCGCGAGCCGTCGGGGCCATGGGCATGGCGCCCGGCGAACTGGCCCTGGCGGCGCTCCCTGACTCGCACGCCGCTCGTCCGGGGTACACGCCTTGAATCGATCGCGCGCCATACAGGGAGGACCCATGTGGCAGGATCGCCTCGTCGACCTCGCGCTTCCCGCGAGCGTGCCCACCGTCATAACGGCGCTGATCATCGTGAACGTCGTCTTCAACATCCTCGCCAATGCGGCGTTCCACGTCTCGGCGCGGAGCACCAGCTGGAGCGACGTTCTCACCTGGCAGCTGCTCGGCAATCTGGCCGGCCTGATCACCGTCCTCGCGTTCACCGGCCTGCTGCGCTACGTGCCGCTCAGCATCGCCTTCCCGGTCACGACCGGCATGAGCATCCTCGGGGTGCAGGTCCTGGCCGCCAGGTGGCTCTTTCACGAGTCGATCGACGGCGTCCAGTGGGCGGGAGCGATGCTGATCGGCGTCGGCGTCTTCCTGGTGAAGGGCTGATGACGCCGGCGTTCCTTCGAGAGGCGAGCGCGCCGCGGAACCGGGCCGACGTCGGGTGCCGCCGCGCCGGCCTCGCGTCGCCGGGACGTCGACTGCTGCGCCTCGATCCGGAGCACATGCTGTCCTTGGCGAGCCGCCGGACCGGTCTCCACGACTTCGGCGATCCCGCGTTCCGGGAACCGCTCGCGCGTCTTCTCGGATCGCTCGAGTGCGAGGCCCGCTTGAACCTCCTCGGCCGCTTCGCGGCGCGCGAGGATCTGACCGGCATGCTGATGAACCGCCTCATGCTGGAGCGGGATCGGGCGCGGTATCCGGGGATCGCGCACGAGCGGATACGGAGGCCGCTCGTCATCACGGGCCTGCCGCGCAGCGGCTCCACCTTCCTGCACGGTCTCCTGGCGCAGGACCCCGCCAGTCGGGTCCCCCTGCACTGGGAGCTTCGGTTTCCATCGCCGCCGGAGCGATCGACGCGCGATACCGACCCGCGCATCGAGCGGGTCGCGCGTCAGATCCGCTGGTTCTTCCGCGTCGCGCCCGAGTTCCAGAAGATCCACCCCGTCGGCGCGCAGCTGCCCGAGGAGTGCGTCGTCATCCTGAGCCACGCTTTCCTCAGCTTCGAGTTCTCGTCGAACTGGTTCGTTCCGTCCTATCAGTCTTGGCTCGAGCAGCACGATCTCGAGCCGGCGTACCGCTATCACCGCCGTTTTCTCCAGCAGCTCCAGTGGGCCGATGCGCGGGAGCGCTGGCTCCTGAAGGCCCCCCCACACCTCCCTGGCCTGCGCGCGCTATGCGCCGTCTATCCCGACGCGAACGTGATCGTGACGCATCGGGACCCCCTCGAGGTCGTCGCCTCGGTCGCGAGCTTGCACGTCGTTCTCCGTCGGACGTTCAGTCGTGCGGTCGACCCGCTCGCGGTCGGACCGGAGGTGTCGCGCATGCTCGCCGGCGACATCCGCCGCGGCTTCGCGGCACGTGACGACGGCTGCGCCCCCCCGGAGCAGTTCCTCGACGTATGGTACGGCCAACTTATGGACGACCCGCTTGCCGTGGTGCGGCGAATCTACCGGCACTTCGACCTTCCGCTGTCGACCGACGTCGAGTCACGCATGCGTACGTTCCTGGCGACGCATCCCAAGGGCCGGAACGGTCTGCACGTCTATTCTCTCGGTCAGTTCGGGCTCGACCCCGGCGTCGAGCGTGCGCGCTACCGTGAGTACTGGGACCGCTGGTGCGACCCCGCGGGTAAGTGATTCGGCCGCCGCCGTCGCGTGGCGAACGAGCCACGATGTCGTCGATACCGACGCGGCAACAACCACCGCCGTCCGGCCGCGCCAATCCCTCGCGGCTCGTCTCCTTGGTGTACGTCGGACTGGCCGGTGGGCCCGCGCTCTTCACCGCGCTCCTCCTCTATCTGGGTGTCGGCGAGATCGCGCGGACCCTCGCCTCGGCCGGGGTGGGTCTCCTCTGGGTGTCGCTCTTTCACCTCGTGCCGATCGGGGCGAGCGCCCTCGGCTGGTACGCTGTGCTGGCACCCGTCGAGCGACCGGCGCTGCGCACCGTCGTATCCGCACGCTGGATCGCGGAGTCGATCAACCAGCTCCTGCCCGCGCTCCACGTCGGCGGCAACGTCGTGCGGGCACGACGGCTCGCCCGGGCGGGCATGCCGGGTCCGCTCGCCGGAGCGAGCGTGGTCGTCGACATCACGCTTCATCTTTTCGCGCAGATGCTCTTCACCATGCTCGGACTGTCGCTGTTGCTCGTGAGCGTCCGTGGAGCCGGGATCAACGGGAGCGCCATCGCGGGCCTGGTCCTCTCGGCCGTCGGCGCCGCCGGCTTCTATCTGATGCAACGCCGGGGCCTCTTCGCTACGCTGGCGGCCCTGCTCCGTGGCGTCGTCCGCTCGGACGACTGGTCGCCGCTGATCGACGGTGCCGGCGCCATGGATGTGTGGGTCCGGCATCTGTACCGGCACCCGCGGGCACTCGCCGTCGCCGAGATCTGGCACGTTCTCAGCTGGCTTCTCGGGGCCGGGGAGACCTGGCTCGCTCTCCGCTTCCTCGGGCATCCGGTCGAATTGACGACCGCCCTCGTGATCGAGAGCCTCGGCGAGGGAATCCGCACGGCTGCCTTCCCGGTCCCGGCGGCGCTCGGCGTCCAAGAGGGGGGCTTCGTCCTGCTCGGAGGGCTCTTCGGTCTGACGCCCAGCGTGTCGGTGGCGCTGTCGCTCGCCAGGCGCGTGCGCGAGCTCGTCCTCGGCATCCCCGGCTTGCTCGTATGGCAGGCCGGGCCCGCGGCGACCACCTTCGTTCGGCAACGTAAAGAGTCCAGGGAGGCGCGGGAGTGACCGGCGGACGGCCGACGCCCGCGCGCCGAGCACGCTCCGGGTGGGCCGGGGTGCTCGTCGTGCTCGTCGCCGCGACACCGGGACATGCGGGCCGGAGCTTCATTCCCATCCCTGAGATCATCCTCGATCCAAACGAGGGGACCACGCTCGGCGTCCTTCCCGTCGTGCTCTTCACCAACGAGAAGGACGAGATCCGCTACATGCTCGCGCCCGACTTCTCCTACAATCGCACGCGCGAGTTCTTTCCCCGCTTCCGTCTCTTCTCCTATCCCACACCAACCCGACGCTGGTCTCTCATCGCCGGTAAGTCCACGACCAAGGACGAGCGCTACATCGCCAACTTCACGGAACGTTCGCTGTGGGAGGGCCGCGCGTACGTCGTCGCCGGCCTGCTGCACGAGCGCGACTCCACGAGACGGTTCTTCGGCTTAGGAAACGCCTCCAACGAAGCGAGGGAGTCAAACTACACCGACAACGACACCGTCGCCGAGGCGAGCCCGGGCCTCTGGCTCATGCCGCACGTGGCCCTCGGTTACGACATGCGCATCCGCCGACACTCGATCGAGCATGGCCAGGTGACGTCGCTCCCTTTCATTGAGAAGGAACATCCGGAGATCCGCGATCGTGGCGACGCCCCCGCAGTGTACTGGTCGCACCGCGTGTCCCTGACGTACGATTCGCGCGACAGCATCGACATCCCCGCGCGTGGCGCCTTGGCCACGGCCTACACCGAAGCGGCGGACCGCACGCTCGGCAGCGCGACTTCCTTCGTCAAGCTCGGGGCCGAATGGCGCGACTTCGTTCCGGTGCATATCCGGCGCGTGCGCGGCGTCCTCGCACTTCGCGCGCTGCTCAACTACGTGAGCGGCAGCAGAGACACTCCCTTCTGGGAGCAGAGTTCACTCGGGGAGCGCGACCTGCGCGCCTTCGGCACCGACCGCTTCATCGACTTCAATCGATCGGCCGCCAGCGTCGAATTTCGGGTGCCGGTCTACAGCCGCAGACTCTTCGGCGTGAACCCCGAGCTCGAGCTGGCCCCTTTCTTCGATGCCGGAGAGGTTTTCCACCGGATCGACGACTCACCGGTCTCGGACCTGCACGTGGCCTACGGCATGGGATTCCGGTTCGTGGTCCGGCCACAGGTCGTTGCCTACGTGGACATCGGCTTCGGATTCGAAGGAAGCGCCGTTTTCTCCGGGGTCTCCTATCCGTTCTGAATCGCGCGGAATGCGGCCATCGCTCCGCGAAGGGCGGTTTCATGAGCTCACAGACGGTCCGCCTCACGATTCACGTCGCCCCGGTCACGGTCGTAACCGAAGCCGACGATACACGGCTGCGGAACATGGCCGGCAACATCGAGCAGGGGATGTCGGCCAACTACCTCGGGCTCGAGATCGAGGGAACGCTGCACCTCTTTCCCCTGCACAGCATCCGGGCGATTGAGATCAGTCCGGCGCCCAAGACGGCGATGAAGCACGTCGTGCGGGACGTACGACGCAGCGTCTGATCTCCGCGCGCCACCCTCTCTCGCCTGGCCCGGCGGCCGACGTGATCGCTCGGGCGAGCCCCGGCAAGGGGAACCCAGGATCGTGCCGCTACCGAGGCGCGAAATGGCAAGACAGGGAACGACGATGTCGACTATCGGTGGCGCGACCCGGTGAGAGCGCCCCGGGAGAGGGAGCCTGCTCACATCGATGACCGGTTCAGCCTCGGGTCGGCTGCGCTCGAATTTCGAGGGGAAAGGAGAACGGGCAATGCGACGGATGATCGGGTTGATGAGTATTGTCGCGTTGGGCTTCTGCCTCACGGCGGCTGGGGCGGAGGACAAGACACCGGATGCGACGCTCAGGCTGAGCGGTGGATCCGTGGCAGCCGGTGTCGGGGTGCACTGGGGAGGCGGCACCCTCAACTACAAGGGCAAGGAATACCCCATCGACGTGAAAGGCCTCTCAGTCGGCGACGTGGGAGTGACGAAGGTCGAGGCATCGGGCAAGGTGTATAACTTGTCGAAGCTGGATGATTTCGACGGCAACTACACGGCCGCCGGTGCCGGACTGACGGCGGCCGGAGGAGCGGGTGCGGCGGTGATGAAGAACCAGAACGGGGTCACGGTCGAGCTGGTTTCCACCACGCAGGGTGCCAAGGTCGCCCTTGGTGCCGGCGGCGTCGAGATGAAGATCAACAAGTGAGCCCCACCCATCCGGCGTGCCCGACGGCCACTCTCCCGCCCCCGTGTCGCCCATTTGGGAGGTCGGGGGCCGTCGGGACGGCGGATCGGCCGGCATCCTATCCGCGGAAGAAGCCCCAGAGGGCCTTGCCGCGATACCTGCTTCCATTCGGTGCCCTCAGTGGTCGGCCCTGGTACAGAAGGGCAATGGGATGCCGGGTTCGTTATTTCGCCGGGAGCG